>Ga0208771_1000257_pt1 | contig 33373 bp, 56 predicted proteins | sample AntAceMetag02UKX_FD_184775 | JGI IMG/M metagenome (GOLD analysis project Ga0208771, IMG submission 184775) | Saline lake microbial communities from Ace Lake, Antarctica - Antarctic Ace Lake Metagenome 02UKX (SPAdes) (version 2) | ecosystem: Environmental > Aquatic > Non-marine Saline and... | reverse complement strand
GGCATTGAGCCAGAGATGGAGATCGTAACCTCCTCTCCCGACCATTTTCATTTACCCCTCGTAGCTCAACGGAATAGAGCACTTCGCTACGAACGAAGGTTTGTTGGAGGTTCAAATCCTCTCGGGGGCTCCAAAAGAATTTGCCCTTATAGTTCAACTGGGAGAACGCCTCACTTGTAATGAGGATGCTTGCGGGTTCAATTCCTGCTATCGGCTTATTTTTATAAATTCATAAGTAAGTTTTTCAACTTCACTTATTATTAAAAGATTGATTTTATATTTATTTTTAACATAATCAATTTTATATTTATCCTTTTTCGCCAGATATGGATTTTTAGGATCAATATATAAATCATAATCATTCAAATAAAAATCAGGATAGTATCTTCTTTCTTTCCCTAATGGATCAACCCATTTAAAGGGATCTCTTGGTCTGCACCATTTGATTTTATATTTATCAAGATCTTCAGCTAATAATTGTTCCCATGAAGATTCAAGCCATACTTTACCAGCGATTGGGGATATATACCATCGAGCATGTCTATTTTTATTTCCTCTTAGTTTTGAATTCTTTTTTGCAATATTAGATATTATAATACAATAACATTTATGTGAACATGATTTTTTATCTATCTTATATTTAGATACCCATAATTTATTACATATTACACAATTATGATAATATATTTTAGTATATTTATATGAATCATAAGTTTTTTCAGCATATTTTAATGCTGATTTTCTAATTTTTTCTTTTGTTTCTTTTGATCTAGGAATACCTTTTGGTTGACAAAATGCTGAACATTGTCTATTGCAATATTTATTACCTTTTTTATGATATGGAATTGGTTTTCCACAATATTCACATTTATTAGGATTATCATTATATACATCAATTCGAGCTAAACGATTTTGTTTTTGTGTATATTGACTAGCTTTTAATCCTTCAATCCATCCTTTTGTTTTTGTACAATCTTTCATGACTTTATCCTTTTATATTTTGTTCGGAAGGTATTTATAAAAGGTTCGTAAACTTATAATAGCTTTAATAATATCGGAATGTAGGCTAGAGGGAAGTCGCCTGACCTGGGATCAGGAATAAACTAGATATTGGGGTTCAAGTCCTCATATAGGCTCCATAAATATATAACTCCCGGTAGGCAAGTCTGGTTTGCCACCGCGTTTGGGGCGCGGAACAACGCTGGTTCAAATCCAGCTCGGGAGACCAAGTTTACCTTCCCGACCATTATGAACAAATTATAAAAGGATATGTTATGATTTGTGAATATGGTTGTGGAAAAGAAGCTAAATATCAATTTGATAATAAAAAATGGTGTTGTTCTGATAGTTTTAATAAATGTCCAGCATCTCGTAAAAAAAATAGTGAAACTCAAAAACAGTGTTATAACACAACAGTTGCTGTCGTAGCTGCTACTAAAAAATTCAATTGTAAACATTGTAATAAATTAATTAGTATATCAGGATTATCAACACATGAAAAATCTTGTTATTTAAATCCTGATAATTTAAAATTATGTCCTGTTTGTAACAAACCTATTAAAGCTTATAATAATAATAAAACATGTTCTGGTAAATGTGCTAGATATTTATACAGAGATATGTATGCTGAATATGGAAGAAATAATGGTTGTGAAAAAAATCATTATAGAACTATTTGTTTTCAACATCATGAAAAAGAATGTATTATATGCGGAGAAAAAAATATTGTAGAAGTACATCATTATGATTGTAATCATGATAATGATTTAATAACTAATTTAATTCCTTTATGCCCTACTCATCATAGATATATGATTAGTAGATATAAAATATTAATTGATGAAGAAGTTTGGATGTATTATATGCAATTTATATCTGATCAATTAATAAAATATAATTTAACTTTGGGAATATAATTTTTACAAAAAAATGAGGGAAAATAATATATCTCCCCTCATAGACCTAAATAATTTCTATATTAACGGAATACTACTTTTTGTTCTTCCGTACGAGTATAATGATTTTGTAAGTTATTTTACAAATCTCTATTGTAATAAGGCCAATTTCTTCAATAAGTATTAACATATTATCACCTCCTTATGATACTTATTTTTGCCTCATATAATATCGTTAAAATCAAGCTAACTTTTATTATATCAATAATTAATATATATAACAGAATAAAATAATGATTGAAATTGATCATAAAGTTTATGGAAAAATATTTTTTCAATATGAAGTTGAGGAAGAATCAGAATGTGTATTATGTGTACATATTAATGTATGTCATAATGATATGAGTCAACTTTGTATTAATCATGAAAGAAATGATTCACAACCTTATTACCCTGAATCATGTAAATGTTGTACTCATTATTATTCATCACATGATTCAGGTAGATGTAAAAAAGTAAAATGTTTTGTATGTCGGCATGAAATCCCAGTTAATAAAATTGACAAAAAAGGCTTTAGTACTTGGCAAATTAAAAATTCTTGGTAATGGAACCTTGGCCGAAATGGATAAGGCATCTGACTTTTAATCAGAGGATTGCGGGATCGTCCCCCGCAGGTTCCACCAATTTAAACAAAAAAAAAGGAGTTGGTAAGGCTCCTTTTTTATTTTTAGTATAACATCAATATTACATTTCAGTTAGTTTTCATTACTAGTCGTTTGGTTTTATATCATAGGCATTCTCCTTTTTATAATTTCAATTTGTCTTTTTCTTTTAATTGAGCAAAGAATTCTTCTGGAGTTGTAAGAGTATTAGAAGAACCTGTTTGTCTAGTCTGTATTATATAAATATTCTCTTGATTTGAAGATGGATGAAATTCAGCTATATCTTCTTCTTTAATATAAAACATACTACCTACAACTCTATCTGATTTAAACTCTACATATCCGTGTTTCATTTAGATCTCCTTTTTATTATGCCAAGAATTAATATCTCCTGAAGGCATTGTTTTAATTTCAATTTTAAATTTATCTTGTAGAATTTTAATAATGCCTTTTCTAGCTTCGGCTACATAAAATCCTACTCTGCTTTGAGATAACCCTATTTCATTTCCTATTACTTTAAATGAATCATTGGCAGAATAATATTTTAAATAACAATATTTCATCATATCATAAAATTTTATTTTAAAAGGTTTATCACATTCTTTTTTATAATCAGAAAAGAATAGGTCAACTGATTGTTTATATACGTTTATAAGATCATTTTGTTCACATGTATCATGATGATTTGATTTAGGATCAAAATTATATATGTTTTCTAAAATTCCTTCTTCATCTAACCTACATATTTCAAAATCAATTTTACCTTCTTTCTTTAAATCATATCCCCGTTTTGAAAGATTATTAATTTTAATTGAACCATAATCAATATACCATTTAATATTCCACTCAATCCAAGTTTTAATTTGAGTTCCTTTTGATTTATCATATGTATTAATCGCTTTAACTAAACCGATCATCCCATATGCTAATAAATCAGGTTGATCTGAACGAGGGAAATTAAACACTTTCATTTTTGAAATCTTATTAGCGAAAGGTAAATATTCAATAATTAATTTTTTATTATCCATATGTAGACCTTATATAAAAGTTGGTTGTTTTTAGTATTCTAAAAATAAATATATATACTAAAAAAATTCCATCCAAATATACTTAAACTAACTGGATATCATTTACATAATTCGATCAAAGTTGAAAATTGAAAGGATTATGTTATGATTAAAAAATATATAATATTTATTATAATATTCATATTTTTAAGTATATTATGTATTGGTGATAATTTTGTAAACGGAAACGGAGATACAGTATTTGATAATTGCCCTGAAGAAGTTAATTTAAATCAAGCAGATGCAGATGGTGACGGTATTGGAGATGCTTGTGATAATGATACTATTTATGGATATATTTCAGGAGCATTTTTTGATGGATTAAATGTAGATATTGCAGTTTTTGATTGTGGTAGTGATCTTATTATTGATACAGTAATAACAGATGAAGATGGTTATTATTCTATGGGAGATCTTGAAGAAAATTGGTATTTTGTTTATCCAAATGATGAATGGTATGTTTTTATCCCACAATATATTATTGTAAAAATTGGATATCCAATGTGGGAAAAAGAAGATTATTAAATTTATGGCCCGGTCGTCTATCGGTATAGGACATCAGCTTTTCACGTTGAAAAGCAGGGTTCAACTCCCTGTCGGGCTACCATATTATATGCAATTTATATCTGATCAATTAATAAAATATAAATTAACATTAGGAATATAATTCTGCTCGGGGATCGTCCAATGGTAGGACATCTGGTTTTGGTCCAGATGATGGGAGTTCGAATCTTCCTCTTCGAGCCAAATTTTTATGATGCCGGCTCGTCCAATGGCAGGACGCTTGGTTTTGGTCCAAGAAATTAGGGTTCGACTCCCTAGCAGGCTGTTTTTTGTATAAAAAAAGGTAACTCATAATTACCCTTTTTATTAATTAAATTCTAGTTCCATTTTTTCCGCCACCTGTGGCAATATAAAAATGGGGAAGATCAAAAATTGTATCAATATAATTTTGATAATCAGATTCGAATTGATCTAATGTATCCTCAAGATATTTGATCTCTTTTTCTAAGTCTTCTTCATTAAGTTTATTTTCATCAATATATTTTAATATTAATGATTTATTATTTTGAACTTGTTTTAATTTTTCTTCTTTATCTTTCTCCCATGATTTTTTATTTTCTTCTAAATCTTTCATATGATTTAGAAACTTAATTTTATTAATAGTATAATTATTTAATTTATCTAATTCTTGTACTGATTCCCAATATTTTCGTAACATTTTATTTTCACTATAATCAATATTGATGACTTGCTTGCCATCACTCATTTTTATTGTTATCACAAGCTGATTAGGATGAACCCATCCATTAGTTTCATCGACGTCAGTTGATAAATTTCCATTTATACATTTTACATATATTAATTTTCTAAATAAAGACGTCAATTTATCATGAATTTTTTGTACAGTAGAATTGTATTCATCATTGTATCTACTTTCTTTATCTTTATAAACGACACCTCGCCATATTTCATCACCTTCACTCCACAAGAAGTGTCGATGATTTTGAGCTAAAGTATTATGTTTTTCACATTCAATAGGAATACACCTATTTACAATACCTTGTAATTTATCTGCAGTTAAAGTAAATTTATTATCTTTTACTTCAACGGGAGACTTTTTAAATATTTGTCCCCATACAGCTAATGTAATTTGACGATCCTCAAATTTTAATACATTAACTGTTACAGTTGCTGTATCTACAGTTAAATGTTTAATTGAATTTACTTTTCCATTTGCTGACATAATGATATCTCCTTATTAAAATTTAGTTAAGTTTTATTATATATTCTTAATTTAATATATATAACATAATAACCATATAATAAATGCCCGCGTAGACGAATGGCATAGTCGCTAGGTTTAGGCCCTAGGTCGAAAGACGTGGGAGTTCGACTCTCCCCGTGGGTACCAAAAAATAAGCGCCCGGTTAGGCAAACAGGCAAAGTCAGTGGACTTAAAATCCATGTCCGAAAGGATTTATCGGTTCGACCCCGATACCGGGTATCAAATAAAAACCAATCGAAAAACAATTTAATGAAAGATGGAGGCAGTATATGTTAAAAGAAGTAGCGAAAAAATGGGCTAATGTATCGTTCGCAATATTTGTTGTATTAGTTAGCCTAGTAATACACCAGATGTAGTAATGTACTCCGGTAGTTCAACTGGAAGAACACTCGGCTGATAACCGGGAAATGAAGGGTCGGTTCCTTTCCGGAGTACCATAATTACAAAAAAAAAGAGATGGACCAAGTCTCTTTTTTTTTAATTAATACTATTCAACTCCGATTCGAATCTTATCTTGTGGTTCTGTTCGGCGATTATATATCTTTTCAAGTAAATCAATATAATCATTATAACTAGCACCAACCAATAAGTCTGAACCTTTATAAGCTAATCTTTTAATAAAATGTGCATGATCATAACATTTGGTTCTGAACATTTTTATTGCTGCTCGGAGAAATGATGCCTTTTTATGAAAAGGTAAATTCATTTCAATAAGTTGTTCAGCATATTTAGTAGATAATGATAAGTGGTTAACTTCATACTTTCCCAATTTAAAACCTTCTGTATAGTGGGATCCTGATGTATAACCTCCCGCTAAACAGCAAATTATATCAGAATATCCCCAGTCGAATTTAGTTTTAAACCATTCAACTACTTGATAAGCTTTCTGATATTCATTATCTACATTGATATAACTGTCAAGATAATCAGGTAATTTCCAGTTAGAAGTTTCTGTATTTAAAACTTGAACTTCTCTCAAGCCATATCCTAATACCATTACATAAAATATTGGAGCCTTTAGTTGCTTCTGAGCGAGATACCGATGCTGTCCGTCAATGATTTCCATATTTTCATTGACAATTATTACATTAAACAAAATCCCATTCTCTTGCATTGAGGTGACAAGTTGTTTTAAATGTAAATCATTAATTTTTCTGTTACCTTGTAGAAAACTGAAACTTTCGTAATCATAATGCTGATACATGAATTTTGTTATCAGCATTATGATTATCGAAATAGCACTTTTCCTGTTTTTTGGCAGTATTTTGTGTCATTGTTCGATTCCTCATTTTAATAAAATATTTTAGTTATAGTTAGTCGGTCCAAAATTTAATATATATAGTAGAAATAACCATACATGGATCCATATTTCAGGGGTAGAAAAACCGGCTCATAACCGGAAAACGAAAGTTCGATTCTTTCTGGATCCATTTTAAAGAATACCATAAGTAATTATTAGAATAAATATTATAAAAGAGGGATAGTCGAGCAGAGTGGTGAGCTCCGCTGACTGTAAATCAGTAGCCTTCGGGCTTGGAGGTTCGATTCCTCCCTATCCCATATTTGAAGATCCTTCGTACAGTGGTAGTATGGCTGGTTCCAACCCAGTAGACAGGGGTTCGATTCCTCTAGGGTCTGCCAATTTTTTGTAAATAATCTAATACTAAAATTTTATTGGGGATTATATTATGGAAAGTGTACAAGTATCAGGAAAAGAGTATAGCCAAACTTATGAAGCAAAAAGAATGCGAAAAATGAGGGCAAAGAAAAAGTTAGATGATGAAGATGTTAATCATACAGATATAAAAACAAAACATGCTGAAGAAATATTAGCCCCTTACAGTAGATTAAAAACATTAGAATTATTTCAAGGTAAGGGTGGAATGACTGATGTTTATTTAAAACATGGTAAGGTAGTTGGATTTGATAAAGATCACGGAGATGGTGATAGTTTTCTAAAAGCTCATGAATTAATTTATAAAAAAAGAAAATATGATGTTATTGATTTAGATCCTTATTGTTTTCCTAATAGGATGTTTCCTCATATATTTCTGTTAATTGAAAATGGATTTTTATTTGTTACGACTCCGAATGGGCATGCCGTAAGAAATATACCTAATGAAAATTTAAATGTTTTATATTGGGGAAAACAAAGACCTATGTTGGATGATTTTGTAGAAGGTATTATTAGATATGGTCATTGTCATAAACTAAAAGTTGAATTTATTAGTAGTATTGATTTAACAAATAAAATGTACAGAATGGCATTTAAAGTTGAAAAATTAAATACACATAAAAATAAAGTTAGACTTTTGTAGTACCATAAGAGTAATCAAACACGAGGTGTTCCAATCTTGAAAGTAATCTTAAAATTATATAATAGGCAAGGTGATCTTTTAAAAGAAGAAGAATTGGATTCATTTGGAAATGTTGATAAGATTGATTGGTTTTTTAAACATTCACCAGATCAACATTTATCAATTCAAAACAAACCAACATTTTTAGATTTATTATTTAACCGTAATAAATGTGATTGTAATGAAAGATTTATCAATAAATGATGCGGGTTAAAGTACCGGTAACTTAGGCGGCTCATAACCGTCGCATGTAGGTTCAAATCCTACACCCGCAATTTTTTATACCTATGTAGCTCAATGATAGAGCGCGAGACTCATATTCTCGATACAGGGGTTTGATTCCCCTCATAGGTACCATAACACCCCAACATATTGGAGTATTGAATGATACTAAAAGACGAGTTGGAAAAAAGAGATGGAACAACAAGAGTATTTCAAAAGAAAAGTGTAATCTACTATAAAGATGAAAAAGCTTCAAATCTTTATCTTGTTGTTAAAGGTAGTGTGAAACTAATCAGGGAAGATGATCGTAGAGATTTTATTATTGATATCTACAACGAGGGTGATACATTCGGAGAATTTGAAATTCTTGATGGATTTCCTAGAGCAGCAACTGCTGTATGTAGAACTGAAAGTATAATTAAAACTGTAGAATGGGATGGGAGTTGTTTAGACCTCTTAATGGTACAAGTATTGAAACAGTATCGTAAGTCGATAGATGTTATGGAAAATTTAGGTCTGAATACAAGTTATACTAAATTAGTAAAATTTCTTAATTATCGTTGTAATGAAAATAGCATAATACCAGAACGTTTTACACATCAAGATTTAGCTGATTCTACAGGTACTTGTAGAGAAATGATCACTACAATAATGAAACAATTAATCGAAGGTGAATATATTTCAATCATTAAAAAGACCATTACGATTTTAAAACCACTTCCTAAAAAATGGTAATAATATGAATGATAAAAAAAAGAATAACAAAGTTGTTAATATAAAACCACCTGAAGAAATTAATTCTGATTTAGAGGGATATAGATTATATACTTCTAAAATGAGTGATGCAGAAGTCATTGAATCATTTGAATTTATAAAATTGATAATATTGTCAGACAAATTCGAGGATTAATATGATAGTATACTTAGCTGGAGGAATGAAATCTAAGTGGCAAAATAAAGTAAAACGAGAAGTACCAAAATTCAAATATGCTGATGTTTGTTATCGTGATATTGAAATGAAGTTGAAAGGTTTAGAACCGAAAGTTATTGAAGAATATATTCAATGGGATAAACATTGGGTAAAAAATTGTGATATACTATTTGCTTATATGGAAAATAATAATCCTTCTGGATTTGGAATGGCTTGTGAATTATCATATGCTTATGGACTTGGAAAGACATGTATACTTATTCTTGAACCAGAAAGTAAATATCATGAAGATAGGTATTTAAACTTTATGAAAGGGTTTGCAGATATAACATTTGATAATTTAAATGATGGAATTAATTATTTAATTTCTCTCTCAATGGTAAATGAATAATGAAAGGACACCAAATGATTTATTTTGTGTATGATAGTTTCTAAGTAAATTTATTAATTTATTTATTTAGGAGGAATCATGAAAATACCAATTTATCTGTGGGGTTATAAGTATCTTAAAGACGTTGAATTTCGTCGTGATCCTATTCCTGGCACAAAAGGAAGCAGACGTTGTTATGCTTGGTGGAGACACATGAAAACAACACAAGAAATAAGATCTAATTGTGATCCTGATTATAAATTGTATATCAGAGGAAGAAGAAAAAATATTCCTAATTGTTGGGATGATGTACATAGAGGTTGTCAGAGATCTTGGAAATCCCAGAATAGACATCTAACTCAGTATAAAAAAATAATTGACATGTAATGATACTCATACAGAACAAATATAATAAAAATATGTTTTGTAATATGAGGATTTTAAAAATGTCAAAAATATTATTGATAGACGATAATGCTAAAATAATAGATGTATATAAAGATATCTTAACTAGTCATATTCGTAATTGTGAAATTTATACTGCTTTGACTGGAGAAGAAGGGTTGGATATTGTATATGCAATATTACCTGATACCATATTACTTGATGTGGTAATGCCTGGAATTGATGGATATGAAGTATGTCGTCGAATAAGGGAAAATGAAACTACTAAATGTATTCCTGTTATAATGATTACTGGTGGAGATTTTGACGCTGGAAGTAGATTAAAAAGTATTGATGTAGGTGCTGATTTATTTTTAAATAAACCAGTTAAATCTGGAGAATTAATTACACAAGTAAAATCAATGTTGAGAATAAAGGATGCTGAAGATATATTAAAATTACCTACTAAAGTTACTAGAGAGAAAAATTTAAATGAATTACGAAATATAACTTATAAAATGATACGAAATATAAATTAAGATGATTATGCACTGGTAGCTCAGTTGGTAGAGCGGTTGGGTGAAGTCCAGCGTCGTCGAGGGTTCGAGTCCTTCTCGGTGCATCAAAATATTAAGCTCCCTTAGTTCAATGGAAGAACATCTGGCTTACATCCAGAAAACGGTGGATCGATACCATCAGGGAGTACCAAGAATAAGGACGTGTAGCTGAGGGGTTTAGCATCCGGCTGTTAACCGGTGTACGAAGGTTCGATTCCTTCCTCGTCCGCCAAATATTAAAATGTATTCATGTAGCTTAATCGGAATAGAGCCCGAGGTCCTCATAAGATCCAGCGTGGAGGTTCGAATCCTCTCATCGAATACATACAAATACAAATTGTGTTCAAGTAGCTTGATGGACAAGAGCGCCTGATCATAAGTCAGGAGATGTTAGGTTTGAATCCTTTCATTGGACACAATCATCATATAGGGAATATTGACAATGGACGATGATCAGAAGAGAAAACAAAAATTATATGACTTTGCAGAGATCGTTGTTCAAAAAATACAAAAGAAAAAAGGCCTTCCTATGTTACGAGCAAGGACGTTTCTTGCTTCAATAACAGTTATTTCTATAATGGGATTTTTCTTCGCTTTAGTATTTAATAAATATCTTATGGGTTTAGAAAATAAAGAAATTTTAATGTTTATCGTAGGATCTTTAACTTCAATTTTGACAATGATATTTTCTTATTATTTTAGAAAAGATGATAAGGATGAATAAATACTAGTCAGGGGAAAGTTATATCAACAGTACTCTGACACAGGGAGTGGAAAAAATCTAAAGGTGGGATCCCAGGAAGCAAACCTTCTTTATTAAAAAAAGGAGACTGCGGCGTATGACTAGATGACTGCAGGTATTAGCATACTTCCAACCAATAGATTGCCCATTTAGTTTTTATATGTGGAGTGGAGAAATGATGGCTTAAGACATCAACTCGTAGAAGCGATGAAACATATAAAAATTGGACATTAGTTGGTTATATTAAACATAACGAATTATATCGTTTTAATATAACTCCTCTCCCTTGAATTTTAATATTATGTGCCCGAGTAGGCAAACTGGCAAAGTCAGTAGGCTCAAACCCTATGTCCGAGAGGATCTGTCGGTTCGATCCCGACCTCGGGTACCATTTTTATATACGATATTGGAGATGATATGAATCCTAAACAAACAATTTATTTGGCTGGTCCTATGTTAGGATACACTAATCGAGAAATGAATGGGTGGAGAGAACAAGTAATTGATAAACTTAAATCATCATATGAATTTTTTAATCCCACAAGAAGAATATATCAATTAAATAATGATAGTACAATAGTCAATGGTGACAAAGACGATATTAATAAATCTCAAATCATATTAGTTAATCATACTAAACCATCTGATGGTACAGCTATGGAGATAATATATTCTTGGGAAAGAAATAAAATTATATTAACAGTTGTTCATGGAGAATACAGTCCTTGGATATCATATCATTCGAATTATTTGTTTAAATCATTAGAAGAAGCAATACAACATTTGAATACAATGAGGGTAGAATATGAACAAAATACATAAATATCTCAAAGAAGGTGTTGAATATGATAATGAAGATTATGATCAATTCAAAACATCTGGAGGGAATGAATTTAATAAACTTATAAAATCAAATCCTCAATATGATAATGATGATTTTAAATTATATGTGATTGCTAATAATAAAGCCAATTGTAATGCTCAGCAAATTAACGATATAGGACCAAAAGAAATGAGAAGATTAGCATCTACATTTAGATGGAATTAATATGGATAATGTAATAAAAGTAAATGATGTAGTAACAATGCTACAATGTAAACATATATCAGGATTGAGACATCGTAAAAATCATAATGGAGTAGTCACTTATATTGATGGTTCTTATATCTTAGTTCGTCCTATGTGGTTAAAAAGAGAAATTGAATTTTATCCTAATGAATTAAAGAAATTAGGGAGAATACACAAATGGAATATACAGAAGTGATTTGTGATAAATGTGGAAACCCGATATTGAAAGATGATAAATCAATAACCCAAGATGATAAAATTATACATGATTATTGTAAATATGATGACTAACGAAAGGGAAGAGAATGCCAGCTTATAATTATGAATGTCAGGATTGCAAAAAAGTTTATGAGGATTATTTAAAGATTGAGAATCGTAATGATTCAGTATGTGAATGTGGAAGTAAGAATACAAAAAAGATTCCAGCAGCACCACCTGTTCATTTTAAAGGTGAAGGATGGACTCAGAAGATGAGTCATGGTCCTGGAAGATCTCTTGAGAGAAAAATTGAAGATGGCAACATAACTAAAAAAGATATTGAAGCACATTAAAATTGTATGGAAGATACCGCACACGGGTGCAAGCGGCCTTGAAAGCCGTTGGGGCGGAAACGTTGGCGTTCGACTCGTCTATCTTCCGTTTTTAGTACTTAAAAATAAGGCGCATTGACCGAACGGTAAGGTGGCTGACTGCAAATCAGTAATTCGAAAGAATATAGTGGGTTCGACTCCCTCATGCGTCTCCAAAATATAATGGAAGGTTGACCGAGAGGTAAGGTATCTGGTTGCTACCCAGAAGTCATGGTAACACATGCGCGGGTTCGATTCCTGCACCTTCCGCCATTTTTTAAAAGGACAAAAATTATGAAATTGGTTAATATATTTTTATTGGTATTAAGTATGTTTTGTTTAACTGCTTTTGATAACATGACAGTAAGTGTAGCATGGGATAATAACACAAACCCAAATATCGCAGGATATAAACTACATTATGATGATAAAGCAAGAACTACAGAAGATACAGAAACAGCATACGCTAATATAATTGATGTCGGAAGAGTTTTTATAATGGATTTAGATAATTCAACTTTTCTAACAAGTAAAACTTATTATTTTTCACTCACATCATATGATTCAACTGGAAAAGATAATCCGTTATGTGAAGAAATTTCTTGGAATCCTTTTATAGAAAACGGTAAACCGGTAACCTTTATGATGGGTACTAATTAATTATGTAAAAATTTAGGAAGGAGGAATGTCATGGAAAAAGTCATCTTATTAAATGCAGATTTCAGTTTCCTCGGGACTGTCAGTTGGCAAAAAGCTATACGGTTAATGGTTAAAGAAAAAGCTGAAGTTATTAAACTATCAACTAAAATTGTAAAATCAACCGGCGATCGTATGAGAGAAATTATTATCCCTAAAGTATTACGTCTTATTAAATTGGTACGAGCAATTTATAAAAATAAAGTACCATTTAGTAAAAGAAATGTAATGATAAGAGATAATTTTGTTTGTCAATATTGTGGAAAAACTGAAAAGAAAATGACAATCGACCATGTAATCCCTTCTTCAAGAGGTGGAAAAAGTACATTTGATAATTGTACCACATCTTGTAAAAAATGTAATAATAAAAAACGAGATCGTACTTTAAGAGAAACAGGTATGCATTTAAAGAGACGACCTTGGGCTCCTACTATTATGGAATTCATTATGATCAAAACTGAAAATCTTGGTATTAATAAAATATTAGAGGATTTATACAAAACATGAAAGACATTGATGGACTTGATCCTTATGAAGCTTTAGCATTGCCTCTTGTGAGAGAAATGTATCCTAAGATGATTGCTAAGCAACTTATATCAGTTATGCCTATGATGGAAAAAAAATCATTAACTTATCATGATGATTATAAATTTGATAATGAATTATTTAAATTATCCTCAAGATATGTTGGTATGTGGACGATGTGGACGAATCCTATTGTTTATGCTCCATTTCTCCCATTGGTAACAACATATGCTGACTAATCTTGATTTTTCATGTGATAAATTATTTAAACAAGAATATGAATGTTCTTTTGATGATAAATTTATGACTTATCATGATGATTATAAATTTGGTAATGATAAAATAACTATATCTGAATTTGGTGGAATTGGTGTGATGTCTTCATTTCCTCCTAATCCATCTGTAGGAGAATTAATATATAAAGATGATACTCAAAGACTTATGACTTTTGATGGTTCACAATGGGTTTTTGTTCAATCATAATGTGGGTCGTATACGCTAGTGGTCAGCGGCTGGATTGTGGCTCCAGTGACGAGGGTTCGATTCCCTCTACGCCCCCCAAATAATTACTCTGCTCAAGAACTGAACAAAAATAAATCCATTCATATTCACAAAAGGTTAAGTTCATGAGTCCAAAAATCAATGGTACAGAAATAACTGAATTGACAGTGTGGGCTAAATACGTCCTCAAAGAACTGGAAGAACAAAAGAAGGAAATTAGTGATTTAGCAAAAGAGTTAAGTCTACATTTGACAGCGGCAGCAGTTAATGGAGCAGATGTACAAGCTGCTTTAATTGATAAAATAAATAAAGCAGAAGTTAGAGTTACTGCTAAAATTAATGAAATATCAAATGAATTACATAGTCGTATAACAGATGAAAAAGAAAAAATAGTAAACAATTCATCTACTAGAGATACAAATTTAACTGCACGTATAACAAAAGAAAAAGAAAAATTAGTAAATGATATTACTAAACTTGAAAATGATTTAACAAAAGTGATAGCTGAAGCTACTGCTCGATCAAAGGTTTGGGGAATTGTAATAGCTGTTATAACAATAGGAATCAATATAACTATCGCATTGTTTACATTTATACAATTATTTAAACAATAGAGGAAAGAGAAATGATTAATGTCGATACTAGTAATCTTGATAAATTAAGAAAATCTACTTCGGAATTAGAAACTCAATTAAGTGTCAATCAATTTATCAAAACATCTAAAAAAGATTTAGAAAAGATATTAGAAATTTTACCAATAATGATATGTATTATTGATCTTGATTATAATATTTTAAAAGTTAATAAACAAACTCTTGATTATTATAATACAACATTGGATAATTTGCTAGGAAAAAAATGTTATGAAATATGTCATGATGATTCATCTGAACCTCCTGGGTTTTGTCCACTTTGTAAAACGATTGGTGCAGGTTTAAAAGAAACAATAACTGAAATTGCATTTGATGAAAAAGAAAGTAAATGGATACTTATAACAGTAGCTCCTTTGACAGATGAAAATGGAGAAGTCACTTCGGTTGCTCATATTCTTCAAGATTTAACATGTCATATTTCAACTATTTATGGTAATATAAAAAGATAATTAAAATTATTACAAGAACAAAATTAAAAAGGAGAAAGTCATGGATAGAGGCGCTAAAGAATGGCCTGTTGATAAAAAAGGTTCTGGTTCTAAAGAATGGCCTGATGAAAAGTATTAATGGTAAGTGATTATTAAATATATTAATTTATGAAACCTTAAACTTGACTTTATTTTAAATAGGAAGGAGGCAAAAATGATTATTTATAAAGATACTACTACCTAGGTACATCTGTATATTTCTTCGCGTGGCCCGCCTTAATGGTTAAGTTCCACAATGAAATACAGCACATAGCGATTTACTAATTATTAGACAATAAATTAACCAATAAAGGAATGGAGTACATCAAATGAATAAGATAATTCATAGGATTAAAGAAGAACAAAAGGCTATCGCAGAAGATATAAAACAATTTCGTCTTAGACGGAAACCTAAAAATTTAGAATTGCTGGGAAGTTATAATATTAAGAACAAGATTGAAAAAAGGATTTCTGAATTAAGTTTTACTTTTCGACATCGGCACATCGCGTATTGTGAGTTGTTGGGAAAAAATAGGAAATCAATTGAACGTCCATGTGAAGATAATTTACCTTCTGAATCTCTCATTAATAAATATAAAGATGGTTGGAAAATAGAATTGGATAATGATGAAACTTTACGTATTAGTGCGTAAGGACTTATCTCCTTCATATCAAGCTGTGCAAGCAGGTCATGCTGTAGCAGAATTTTGTTTGAAGGGTCCTAGCACCAACTGGAGAAATGATACACTTATATATCTCAATGTAAGAGATGAGAATCAATTATATAGGTGGAAAAATAAATTAGATAGACGTCAAATTAAATACGCAGAGTTTAGAGAACCTGATATAGGTGACGAGCTAACAGCTATCTCGGTGGTAGCTGAAGAGAAGATTTTCAGACAGTTACGATTAATGTAAAGTCGATCTCGTAGCATAGTGGACTAGTGCAGGGAACTCTAAATTCCTTTACGAGGGTTCGATTCTCTCCGAGATCACCATAAATGGGTTAGGGATTATTATTTGATAAATCCCTAACTCGTTTTTTTAACTTTGTGTTTATTGATAACTAAAACAAAAGGATCATGAAATGAATAAGTCTAAGGAAATAATTGATACACTTATCAAAAAAGGATTTGAAACATATTATGTGGGGGGTTGTGTACGAGATCATATATTAGGCAAAAAAGCTAAAGATATTGATATTGTAACAAAAGCCAAACCCGAAGAAATATGTGATATTTTCAAATTGAAAAAGGCAGGAGTTGGAAAATCATTTAAAGTATGTATTGTAAATGGTTATGATGTGGCTACATTTAGGAAGGATACTTACTTCGGAGAATCAGATAAAAATGTTAAGATTGAATATGCTGATACACTTGAAGAAGATCTTGAACGAAGGGATTTAACAATCAATTCTCTTGCTATGGATACTAGTGGTAAAATAATTGATCTTTTTGATGGACGTAAACATATTGAATCTAGAACAATTGATTTAATAGGAGATGCCGATAAAAGAATTTGGGAAGATCCTTGTCGTATTGTCCGAGCTGTTAGATTTCGTACACGTCTAAAAGGAACTTTTACAGATAAAACTTTCAAAGCTCTTAATGGTAATAGGTTAGTTTTAAAAGTAGCTCCAGAAAGAGTTCGTGATGAACTTATGTTATCAATGAAAGAAGATAATCCAAGTGAATTTTTTACGACGTTGAATGAAATTAATATACTTGAAATGTTATTTGTGGAAATATATAATTTATTAGGTATTGATGGGGGTATACATCATACTGAAGATGTATTTACACATAGTATGATGGTTGGAGATTCAATGTCAAAGAAAAATCCATTACTCAGATTGACTGGATATATACATGATGTTGGAAAAGCTGAAACTGTTTTTAAAGATGACAAAGGTAATAACAGATTCTTTGGGCATGATGAAGCTGATACAGTTAAGAAATTTTTAAACCGATATAAATTTTCAAAAAGTGACACGAGATATGTTAAAGGATTAACTAACCTTCATATGAGAGTATATATCAATCAACCATATTCAAATAAATCATTAAGAAAATTACTTCGGGATTTAGAAGTATTAAAAATTAATGTTAATGATTGGTATAAATTAAAAATAGCTGATATCAAAGGTAATGGTATATATCCCAATGTAACATATTCTCAAATGAAAGAATTTTTAGGTAGAATTAAAACTGTTCATAAAGATTCTTCTGAAGGATTCACTCCTAAAATGCTTAATATAAATGGCGATGATATTATGACTATTTTAAATATTCCACAAGGAGACAAAGTGGGAAAAATATTAAAACATTTATATGAAATTGTATTAGATGATCCTACAAAAAATCAAAAACCAATACTTGAATTAATGGCTAAATCAGCCAAAACACTTTTATAAAAAGGAGAACCAAATCATGGGGTACTAAACAGTAAGGAGCCGGCGTATGTAAACATGTCTTCATTGGAAAAGATATGGGTAAAAGAGATGTTGAAGGTTATGTTTCATGGCCTTGTAGTAAATGTAAAGTAGTTTTTAAAAAAACATGTGGGCAATTGTTTTGGGAAATTGGTGAAATAGTACCGCCTTGGAAAGAATCTCCAATAGGACAGATGGTAGGTAGAAAAGCTAAAACAAGAGAAGAAATATTTGAAGAATGGAGAAAACGAGGTGATAAAATATGAAAGGAGGATTAGGAATGGTAATAGCAAAAAAAGTAGTAGTATATTTCCCCATAAATGTACCAGCTGGAAATTATTGTGTTCATCATAAAACAGAAGCATTATGTGAATATTTTAATAATGAAGGTGGGGATAATAGTTGTGATATGGGTTTCATTGAACAACGAGATGATGATGTAGGAGTAGTTAAAGATCATAAATGTGCAACTCTTAAACAAGAAGTATAATAACCCGCGCATAATTGTTAGCGCATAAATTAAAACTGTTTATTGATAAGGAGCAACAAATGAAGAAGAAAGAAGAAGCAATGGCTGAAGTAGGTGTAATTGTAGGGAGATTTCAATGTCCTCAATTACACGCTTGTCATATTGACTTGATAAGGTATGTAATTGGTAGACATTCACAAACTGTTATTTTTCTAGGTCTTTCTCCAATAAAAGCGACCTGGAATAATCCTCTTGATTTCGAGTCAAGAAAAGGAATGATTCTTAAAGAGTTTCCAGAAGTAACAGTTCTTTATATTAAGGATCAAAAGAGTGACAATGTGTGGTCAGATAATCTTGATGAACAGATTGGAGATATTATTGGTCCACATCACACCGCAGTCCTGTATGGAGGTCGTGATTCATTTATTGAACATTATGTGGGGAATAATGACTGTTTGGAACTTGAATCAGATAGAGTATTATCTGCAACAGAGATAAGGGGTAAGATCAGCAAGAAAGTAATGCATACTGCTGACTTTAGAGCAGGTGTTACATGGGCAACACAAAACAGATATCAAAATGTTTTGCCTACAGTTGACATGGCAATATTGAATGAGGACGCTACTGAGATATTACTTGGTAGAAAAAAGAATGAAGAAGAATATCGTTATATCGGTGGATTTACTGATCCTCGATTGGATAAATGTTATGAAGATGCTGCCAAGCGTGAAATATATGAAGAAACTAACTTGGAAGTATCTCCTCCTGAATATTTAGGAAGTGCATTTATTGATGACTGGAGATACCGATATGAAAAGGAAAAGATTATAACTTTACTTTTCAAATGTAAAAGACTTCATGGTATTGTAGAAGCTAAAGATGATATCGTAGAATGTAGATGGTTTCCTCTTTGGGTTGAAGGTGTAGTAGGTCATGCATTAATCCCACTGAACATACCACTTCTTGAATCTCACCAATTACTACACGCAATATTGATTGCTGATCTTCAACGTGAAGGGAAGGTGAAATAATGTTACCTGCCTTAGCTATAAAAGAATTAAAAGAATTTGATGGAACTAAAATAGTTGGTAAAGTACAATTACCTTCTGAATTTTTAATTCGAGATAATATAAAAACATTACAAAGTTGTAGTGATGTATTAGTTCGAATGATGGGAGATTCTGATTCAATTTGTCAATACATATGTAAAATAGGTAGATGTTGGACAGAAAAGGGAAATGAAATAGTAACTAAATTTCAAATTATTTTTAAAAATAATAAAAAACTGACTGTCCATTGTGATGATCTTGAAAGCATCAATTTTATAAATAAATCTGATTTAATATTATTTAATCTGGAACACGATGAAAGATTATTAGACAAGGAGGATGTATAATGGATCCACGACTATATTTGGCAAATGAAATCATTAATATCATTTTAATGACAGATGCTTATAAATTGACTCACTGGAAAATGTATCCAAAAGGTCTTGAATATCTTTATTCTTATTTTGAAAGTCGGGGTGGAGTATTCCCATCTGTAATCTTCTTTGGGTTACAAATGATATTGAAAAAGTATTTTGTAGGCAATGTTTTAACACAAGCCATGATTAACGAAGCAGATACCTTTTGCCGTACTATATTCGGACAAAATTTATTCAATAAAGAGGGATGGCAGTACATTCTGGATAAATATAAGGGGAAGCTTCCATTACGTATAATGGCTGTTCCAGAGGGTATGGAAGTACCAACTTCTAATGTTCTCATGACAGTTGAAAATACTGATCCTCAAGTACCTTGGTTAACTAATTGGGCTGAAACTGTATTAGTTCAATCTTGGTATCCTACTACGGTAGCGACCATGAGTTATTATACCAAGAAAATAATTGGTAAATGGTGCGCTGCAAGTGGTACTGAGTTATCTCCTTTTCACTTAAACGATTTTGGATTCAGAGGTGTTAGCTCAGTTGAATCTGCAGGGATAGGAGGATGTTCTCACTTAGTTCCTTTTAGTGGTACTGATAATCTTGAAGGAATTAAATATGCAATGGATTATTATAACTTTAAACCAGGTGTAATGAGTGTCCCAGCTACTGAACATTCAACTACAACTATTTATGGTAAAGATGGTGAACCAGAAGCTTATAAAACATTCCTAACTGAATATTTTGATGGGACTTTAAGTATTGTAATTGATAGTTGGAATACACTGAATGCTGTTATGAAAATATTAGGTACTGATTTGAAAGACCTGATTCTTGCTCGTAATGGTAAAACTGTATTTAGACCTGACTCTGGTGACCCTGTTGAAATGACAGTTATGATTTATAGAGCTCTTTGGGAGTGTTTTGGTGGTACTATAAGAAAAGGGTTTAAAGTTTTAAATCCTGCTGTCGGAATTATTTATGGTGATGGTATTAATTATTTGAGCATTGATAAAATTCTTCAGGATGTTCATGCTTCTGGATTTGCAACTGATAATTTATTTGGTGAAGGCGGAGGATTACTTCAACAGGTAGATCGTGATACTCAAAGATTTGCTTTCAAAGCTTCTCACGCTGTAATAAATGGTCTATCTCGTGATGTTTTTAAACAACCAGCAGATGATATGTCTAAAGCATCCAAGCGTGGAAAGTTGAAATTAATTAGGAATATAGCTTCTGCAACCGGAATATCTACTGTATGTGATACTCATTTCCAGGAAGATAATATTCTTCAGAAGGTATATGAAAATGGTGAGTTGTTAATTGATCATGACTTTAATGATGTACGAGCATTAAATGACAGTTATTTTAGAAAATCACCATATGGTAATATGAATCCTGATGAAATTTTTAAATTTCAGAATGTTGGATTGGGTTGGTAAAAGGAACAAATATATTTAAATATTATTTTGTTTTATATTTGCCACTATTCATTATTTTAGGAGGAATTTAAGATGGCTGTTGAGATTTATCCTTGGAGCGTATACGCTTATACATTGAGCACAGGAGCTGTACCTACTCCTGAATTAGATGCAACTTTAATCAATCAAATCCGTGAAGATGATCATTCAGTTTTCAACGATGCAGATGTTGACTACATTCTTGTTTATGGTGTACCTGAAGGTGGTTCTGCATATTCTATCGGTGCATACAAGAATCAGCAAGCTGGAAAATGTCGTGCTCGTGGATATGAAACTGAAGCTGCTCTTTTAGCTCAGCTTAAACTCGACGTAAATAACATTAAAGCTATTTACGAAAGAAGTTAAGGAATTAAGTACAAAAAAAAAGAAGTAGGGGACATGATATCCCCTACTTTTTTTTGTGCCGGTTTTGTGCCGGTTAAGGAACTATACTAGCCCTTTGAACCTGCGGGTTTGATGAACTCAAGCTCGTCGCCTGCTTTCAGTACATCACAACTTTCAGCTTCATTACCGTTAACCATTGGAACTGCATTGTCCGGGATATTGAACGCCATGCTCAATGAATCCTTTGCTGTTCCTACTGTTTTTCCAACGAGTCTTTCAGCTTCCATGTCGTTCATACCATAAATAACCTTCACGCTTCCTGTTGCCATACTACGTTCTCCTTTCCCTCTCTCGAGGTTGAGTTTTGTTCATAAGTACATCTGTGTAGTACTCTGCGAACAGTGGATTAAATGAACCCTGCGTTATCGAGTAAAATACATTAAGCATTCCACTTGCGGTCGCAAGATTCGTTATAACGAGCTGAGGTTGTGATACTGCTAATTCTTCACAACTCATCTCATCGGGACTTTTATCCGCTGGGTTAGCAATTTCAGGGTGGTAATCATATATAGTAGGAGTCTTACTTTCGCCTCCTTCGCGGATAAAAACTTGGACATTCCCATCTACCAACTCGTTACCCCCAGAAATTAAAACGACATCTTTCAATGTCTCACAATGTTTCTGGATAAGTAACCTCGTTTTGTGGTTGTCTACACAAGAGAAAATAAATGAATTTTCCTGTATGACATGTGAAGGTGAAACACAATCTTCAGCATTTGATACATAACCGAAAATTGGATTTACTTGTACCTTAGGATATTTCTCATCGACCCATTCAGCTTGTACATCAGCTTTAGGACCTAATTTGTCAAACGCTTGACGAGTTCTGTTTGATTCTTCATACTCGTCACCGTCAACTAGTTTAACATTCCATTCATCTGTCGAGTAGTTCAAAAATGGGGAAAGTGCTTGTAACAACCATGAACCGACTCCGCCTAATCCTATTATGGTAAGATTCTTCTGCGACATATTACTCCTTATTGAACGACAGTTGTTTTAGTAGGATCATCTTCTTTCTTTTCTTTCGACTTAAATACAGGCATACCGTTTTCACAAGTTACTATAAAGTTATCAGTTTCAATAACTATTTCCTTTCTATTTTCCTCGGTTTTATTTGCTTCAAAGTCATCTGCCAATTCCTGTAATTCTAGTGCTAATTCGGCAGCTTCTTTATCTTCTTCTTCTTCGTCTCCCTTAATCTCATCAAATTCAGTATCATCATAACCTTCCAGTCCAAGGATTTGATGCATACTTACGTTTTGATTTTCAGCAGTAACATTAATTGAAGTAACCTTGTTTCCTACGTCTCCGGTGCTTCCTGGCCCGTTTATTGGCCTTCCGAGATGAGACCACCTTTCGTTTTCCTTTTTTTTATCCTCTTCTGACTTCTTATTTTTTTCCTGCCAATAATTACCATAAGCACCAAACCCACTAACTACAACAGGCGTATAAGAAGTTTTCTCAATAAGTTCCATCCATTCTTCAGGAAATGTACTTTCAGGATTTGATTCGATCAAATCATCTTTTGTTAATTTAAATCTTTTTCCCTGAATCATAATTGAATATGCTATATCAGGAACTTCACTCATAACTTTTCCTATGGTGAGATGTATTCCATCAAATTCTTTTTCATCACTTTCGTCAGTACCTGAGTGAAATGCCGAGCTATTACAGTGACTGTGGATCGTTCCTGCGATTGTCCATCCGTCACCATCCATTTCAGGTCGTTCTTCATAATCAACCGACATACCTATTGCTGTTTGTTTAGGTGGTTTGACTTCCCATCCATGAGTATGATGATAAAATAAGAAAACAATTGCTTCTGATGTTTGATCCTGATATACTCTTTTAAACCAAGCAAGTGTTTTTTGTATAATTGATGATGGAATCTTCTCAGTTGAAATAGCAATTTTTTCATCGATGGTTGGTAATTCTTCAAGTTTATTTGCATCGACTAAAAATGTCCCAATCGCACTACGTTTAAGAATTTTGATTCCTTTAGCATCCATTATATATGCGTAATTATATTTGATATGATCAATATCAAAATCCTTAGTCACAAAATATAAAGGAATTATATCATGAATAAAACACAAAGGTTCTGGAGCTTCTATCTCATTTTCATTACCCATCAAACATTCCTTTCTTTAAGAAATTCGTTTTGAATTTTGAATTGCTTTTATAAGTTCATTCCATTGATCACATATCATACTCTTTTCAGATTCAACTAATCCACGTTTTCTAAAAATGGCACATGCTTTAGCGATTACTACTTCTGTAAATCTTCCAGAAAAGTTATTTAAATCATATACAGGATATGCTAAATATCTTCCAAAATAATCAGCTAAAGTTCTTGATCTAGAGATAGGACATGCATTAACTAAATTTGTAAATTTAGATACTGACATAGGAGCTTCATCTTCTGCTACTGGTATTACTGGAGGCATATCGAATCTCCCTTATAATTTGATTTGATTTTTCAAATGTGAATATTTATCATAATTCTTTAACAATTCAATCATAAATCCCGGTTTTTCCTTTGTCGTAGTTTCCCAATCTTGCAGGGTTCTTACTTCTTTAAACTTACGAGCATAATCTCCATACCAACCAGCAAGGTCAGTATTAAATTCAGAAGTCCAGAATTTAGATGTGAACTGATTTATTCTTTCAAACGGAGTATCAGCTTTTACTTTTAAATTACCAGTACATATTACACCTTCACCATCTACATTACATATATTGCCATAATACAATTTATCATCTTCACTTGATAATGTCTCTCCTCTATAATATATTTTGGCTGATCCAATATAATGCTCAGGTGTCATTGTCAAAATAAAAATACAAAAAGGAAACTCCAATCTCCATACTCGTTTACCTCGGTCACCGTCCATTCCTCTCCAGACGACTTCTCTAACACAAGGTTTTTGTTCAACTACATAAATTGATCTTCCTCTTTTAGTTATTATCATTTTACAATTTTCAGGAAGCATCCCAGAAGCCATTCCTATTCTTCTGGAGTATTGAGTAAACAAATCCTCAAGCGATACTCTCCGTTCAATGTGTTCAGTAACCAATTCTACGCTATTCCCTTTGATTCTTACAAAACTCCCATTATTCATATTTGCCTCCATTTCATTGTGTGACGCCTATTAGTTAATTGAAGTTCGTATTCCCATTTCTAACCATTACATATAAAAATAATGATTACAAATGGGACCACGAACCACGGTCCCCAAATCACAACCTAGACCTTATCTCCCTATCTGGCGCCAGGTAGTAGACAGGTTATATCGGAGCTTGTCCCTCCGAGGCAATACTTGATTCAGCAAGATGCCCATTTCCTATTTTATCAATTTACTACAAAACCAAAAAATCATTTTCCTTGTGTACTTTAGCATCCAAGCAAACATTTTCAATTCTTTTTCGTCAGGTACTTTATCCTTATCAATATTTCTTATCGGCTTGATCATCATAATAAGAATACCAGTCTGCAACATATTAAATGCGATAAATCGACTTACAATAATACATCTCATTGGCGGAACTTATTGTTCAAAACATCTGACTTAAAATACTTCAAAAAACGTTTCCCTATAAGTTTGATTCTACTAATAAAAATTAGTGTAGGATAATACTGCCAGCAGGAATTTTGTTACTTGATCCAATTCTTGTGAAGAACTCTAAAAGTCTTCTAATCGGGTCTGGCCCCTACTCAGATCTTTCTAAACCCCCTGTTCGGAATCTTCGATGGTGCCATGAGTCTCTACCATTATTACAAACGAGAGGGATAAACAGATCCCTACTGTGGTAAACTACAAGATATACTGCCAGATATAAAGAGAATAAAATAGCCAGTCCAACAAGTTGGAGGGCATCAATCAGAGCAAATCATATTGACAGTCATACCTAAATAGCCTACTTATTTATAAAGTCGCCAGCTAGCTCGCGCGACCTTAGGATATCAAGAAGCTACTATTAAATTATGCATAAAACAGCTACTCCTCTCAATCCAATTTTTTTGTTCAAAAATTGTGTTTTAATTTCTTACCTTCAAATATTAATATATATAATAGGTAGGTATTATCCAAAGATTACTAAGTGTATACTTATGAATAAAAATAAAAGGTAATAGCCTAATATAAAGGAAATTTAATAACTTACCAAAAGGAATTTAATATGTATGAACCTATTAATATTTCAGCAACTACAATCCCAGATGCGTGGTTTCAAACCGTTTATAAATGCATTGAAAAAGGGAAAGATTTTAAAATTGATAGAGGATCATTTGAAGGAGAAAAAAGACTTGAATTTGATTATATTACAATCCATATTAAACATCCAGGAAGCAAACCTCTTACTCCAGATATACCTGCCCATTACAATATTCCAAATCCTGTACCTGATGGATATCTTGATGATTACATAACATATCTTATGACAGGTGAAATGAAACCTGGCGAGTCATATACATATGGTCAACGAATGAATGCATATCCAATTGATTCAAAAGTGAGTGCTAATATGGATAGGTCTCCAGATAAAGTTAGAGCTATCTTAAAAGGGATGCAAGTTAAAAAACAAGAAGAAATTCTTATCCAAGAAGATGAAATATGGGATGCTGAAAATATTATTGTAAACAATGGGATGCAATTTGTTTTGAATCAAATTGAATTGATAATTTGGACATATAAAAATAAAGGTTATCGTAATAATCAAATGGTATTACAGGTAGCCCATCCTACTGATATGTTATTAAAGGACCCTCCTTGTCTTAGAAGTATTGATACTAGGATTCAAGATGGTAAACTTCACTTTATTATATATTTTAGGTCATGGGATTTATGGGCAGGGCTTCCAGCAAACCTAGCTGGTATTCAAATGATGAAAGAATATATGGCTTCTGAAATAGGAGTTGAAGATGGTGAGATGATATGTGCATCTAAGGGATTACATTTATATAATTATGTATGGGAATTGGCTGAAATAATGAGAGGAAAGACGATCGAAGAATTCAGGAAAGGTGAATAAAAATGCTAGATGAAACTTTTCCTGACACATTAAAAGAGGCTCAAGTTGTTGAAAATAAAATAGCTGATTTTTTTAAATCTGAAGGATGGGAAACAATATTTTCAGAAAAACCCGATTGGAAATATTATGATATTGCAATTGAGAAAGATGGAATTAAATATCTAGTAGAAATCAAAAATCAAAAATCAACTGAGCAAACAAATAAATGTGTAATTGAAAGGTCATGTAATAATAAACCTTCAGGGATAACAACTACTAAAGCTGATATATGGATTGAAGTGATTCATTGTTATGATCATATTGTAAGATATTATTATACAAGTGTTAAAAATTTAAAGAAGAAAATTGAAGAAAAAAGGTATAAGACAATAAGAGCAGGGGGTAATATAAATACAAGAACTTCATTATATGTTTTTTATTATGAAGATTATAAAACATTTTTTAAGGAATTTAAGATATGAAACAAAAGTTAATACTACTTGAACGAATGATTCGAATTTCAGTTAATGCTCATAGTGGACAATATGATAAAGCAGGAGTACCTTATATATTACATCCTCTAAGAGTCATGAATGCTCTTAAAACAATTGATGGAAAAATAGTTGGAGTAGGACATGATTTAGTTGAGGATACAGGTATTACTCCTGAATTTTTATTATCAGAAGGATTTCCTGGATATATTGTAGATGCAATTATTTCTGTATCTCGTAAAAAGGATGAGACGTATAAAGAATTTATACAAAGAGCTAAAAAGAATGAAATTGGTAGACTTGTTAAAATTGAAGATATGAGAGACAATTGTGATTTATTTAGAATGCATGAATTACCAGATAAACATTTAAGTATGGTTAAAAAATATCATGCTGGTATAAAGGAATTAGAACCAAATCATGATAATCGAATTTCAATATAAGGAGTTCTAATGGGTAAGAGATGCCGAATATGTAAAGAAGATTTACGAGAAGAAACAGATAATCGTGGTATTGAAACAATGTCATGTAATGAAAGATCATGTGAAGCACATGGTATACAGTTTCGTAAAAAATTTGGCAAATGGAAAAAAGTATTACTCAAACAGGAGAAAAAGAAATGACAGGATTAGATATTCCAACATGGGATGATATGTTTATGACGATGGCTTATTTGTGCGCAATGAAAAGTAAGGATGCTAATACTCATATAGGTGCAGTTGTTGTAGGTCCTGATAATGAAGTAAGGTCAACTGGGTATAATAGCTTTGTAAGAGGGTTAGATGATAATGTTCCTGAACGTCAAGAACGACCTGAAAAATATTTTTGGTTCGAACATGCCGAGAGGAATGCTGTATATAATGCCACACTCATCGGAGCTTCATTAAAAGGGTGTACCATGTATACCAATGGCATACCGTGTATGGACTGTGGTAGAGCAGTAATTCAATCAGGTATCCGAGAAGTTGTAGTTGATAAATGGTGGGATGCTGAAAATAGCCCAAAATGGAAAGAAAGTGCTGACAAGACATTAATGATGTTTAAAGAGTGTGGAGTCACAGTAAGATATTACGAAGGTAATTTTGTTAACATTAAAAAATATAGACGAGGTGAAATATTCAATATAGGAGATAAACAATGAAAGAAAATTTGAATTATTCAGTATTGAAATTTTTACAAAGAAATGGGATATGTACATTAAATGATATATCAAAAGGGATTGATTATAGTGTAGGTCAAATCAGGGCAGAAATGGCTAGACAAAAAGATTCGTTAGCTGATGATATTATTGTTGAATATAATAAAAATAATAAAAAATATTATTATATGCATAGTATGGCTAAACAAACTCCTATAGATTTATTAAATCATTTTTGTGCTGCTACATATGAATTTAGATCAAAAGGACCATGTAATGGAATTAAAATGAAAAAGAAACTTTTAAAAGAAATGAAAAATGAAATGGGAATAGGGATATAAAATGTTTATACTTAAAGGTAAATATACAACAGCTACAGTGATGATTGATAATGTGGAACCTAAGTGTATTATCCAGATCCAAAATATGATTGATCATCCAGCATTTACTAATCCTGTGATTATAATGCCTGATACACATGCAGGAAAGGGTTCTGTGATAGGTTTCACAATGAAGTTGAACCCTAATATGGTAATACCAAATGTAATTGGATATGATGTAGGTTGTGGTATGTTAAGTGTAAATATTGAGAATACGATTTTTGAAATAATTAAGCTTGATGATATTGACAGGAGAGTAAGAGCTAATGTACCATTTGGAATGAATACAAATTACAGATCTAAATTTGATATGAAAAATAATTTTCCTTGGAATAAATTAAAAGGAGAAGCACAAAAATTTTGTACTACATACCAAGAAGATACCGGAAGGGATATAAAATCACCACAATATTCAATGCCTTGGTTTGAAGAAATGTGTGACCGAGTTGGTGTAAACATAGGATATGTAACTAATTCAATAGGAACTCTTGGTGGTGGAAATCACTTTATTGAATTTGGAAGATGTGTTGAGAACAATTCACCTTGGGTAACTATCCACTCTGGTTCAAGAAATTTAGGTAAACGAGTATGTGAATATTGGCAAGGTATCGCTAATAAGAAAAAGGAAAAGGATGCTAATGTTCATGTACGTGAAGAAATTAAACATATGAAAAATGCTGTAAAAGATAAAACTACATGGAAAGAACATATTGATTCAATAAAGGAAAAATATCATGTTGGTACAGATAAAGGACTTTCATTCCTTACTGGAGATGATACATATAAATATATGTTTGATATGATATTTGCTCAAAAATATGCTGAAGTAAATAGGTTGGAAATATTAAGATCAATTAGTTCAGCTTTTGGTGGGGGTATCAATTTATTAAATGGAAGATGTGTCGAATCAATTCATAATTATATTTCACCTACTGATTTAATTATCAGAAAAGGCGCAATTGAAAGTTATGCAGGTTGTTATCAAATTATTCCATTTAATATGCGTGATGGTATTTTATTAGTAGAAGGTAAATCAAATAGTGAATGGAATTGTTCAGCTCCTCATGGAGCAGGTCGAGTTATGTCAAGAGGTGAAGCAAAAAGGAAATTAGATTTTGATAAGTTTAAAGACCAGATGAAAGGGATATATTCAACATCTGTTACTCAATCTACACTTGACGAGGCACCTGATGCTTATAAAGATAGTAAGATAATTGAAGAAGCAATTGAACCTACATGTAAAATTATAAACAGAATTAAACCTATTTTAAATTTAAAGGATTTAGATGAAAAAATTTCTTGGGCTGACATAAGAAAAAATAAAAAAATGAACAAGAAGAAGAAAAAGGAGAGACGATGAATAAAGAAAATCAAGAAAAATTATATAAAAAATATCCTAAGTTGTTTGCAGGTGTTCATAAAACTGTTATGGAATCATGTATGTCGTTTGGTTGTGAATGTGGTAATGGTTGGTATAATATAATTGAAGAATTATGTGAAAAGATAAAAGATTATGAAGGGGTAGAATTTCTACAAGTCAAAGAAAAATTTGCAGAATTGAGAGTATATGTAAATGAAGTACCACAAGCTGTGCATGATGCAATTGAAGAAGCTTCAGATAAAAGTGTTAAAACATGTGAACTTTGTGGAGAACCTGGCAAAGTAAGGAGTGGTGGGTGGATGGTTGCATTATGTGACAAATGTTCACTTGTTCGAGATGAAATGATCAAAGAAAGAAAAAGTAAACTACTTGTTAATGTTAAATTGAGGGAAGAAAATGATAACAAATAAATATGACATCGATTTCAAAAAATATTTAGCTTGGTGGGGAAAAAGTAGCCAATTACTTTTATGTATGGAAGAATGTGCAGAGTTGACTAAAGAGTGTTCTAAAGCAATAAGAAGCATAAGTAACAGAGATAATATGATTGAAGAACTAGCTGATGTATATATGATGGTTCGTGAAATGGAAATCGTTTTTGATTGTGAAGAAGAAGTAAATAAAGTAATTAAAGAAAAAAATGAAAGAACTAAACAAATAATGCTTGAAGAACAAAAAGGAATGAAACAAAGATGAAAACATTTGTATTAGGAGACCAACACGGTAACCATAAAGGTACAGTAGAATGTTTTGATAAATCCGGAATTGACAAGGAAAAAGATACACTTATTGTTTTGGGTGATATTGTTGATGGTTATCCAGATGTAAAAGAATGCTTCAATGAAGTGTTGAAATTTAAAAATCTCATTTATATAAAAGGTAATCATGATTGTTGGTTTGAAAAATGGGTAATTACTTCTGGAGAATTTAAAGATTCTATTTGGACACAACAAGGTGGAATATCTACAATTGAAAGTTATGGTTGGTGGGATAATGTACCAAAGGAACATTTAATGCTTATTGCAAATGCTCCTTATTATTATGTAGATGATAAAAATCGCGTGTTTGTTCATGGTGGAGTCCGTTTGGATAAGAAAGTTGAAGATACTGATATTGATTATTTAATGTGGGATCGTGATTTATATTTCTTTATGAAAAGACAACACAGTTCAAAATCATATAAGAAATATTCTTTGTATGATGAAATTTACATTGGACATACTCAAACCGATTCTAAAAAACCAGATATGTATTGTAATTTAATAAATATGGATTCAGGAGCTGGATGGAATGGTTGTGTGTCAATAATGGATATTGATACAAAGGAATGGTGGAGTTCAGATGTAGCAACTCGATTATATCCTGATGGCAATGGGAGATATTAAATGTCAGTACTTGGTGGTGTAGGTGGATCTAACAATCATAACAATTTCGGTATCGGTACAAATGCTCCTAGTACAAGTATTACAAGTACTGGTAGTACTCGATATAATGATTCACTTACAATAGCAAATTCTTCAGGTGAAATTGTAACCGAACTTCCTGTTGATTTAACCAATGTATTAGATATGACATATACATTAATTGAAGAATTAGTAAATAATGATATTATTTCACCATATGAAATATTAATTAATATTGAAGAATATGGTAAAATGAAATCATGTAATGAGAAAACAGAACATGTTTTAAAATTCTTAGTTAATAAACTATCTGATACAGATAAAATTTTATTTAAACTAGATAAGGAAGATATAAAATGAACGATACAATTATTATCCAATCTGTATTAATACTTTTATCTAAATTCATGTTGTATTTTTTTATTTTTATTATTATAATAATAGGCGACCCAGATATACTTGATGGTATAACTAAAATATTTATGGAAATAGCAAATTGCATTTCCAGGGTTAACATATGAGAAAGCGTTTAAAAAATAAAAAACGTTCATGTGGATTATGTAAGCCATTTAAAAGAGGAATGTCTAATAGGTGGAAGAATAAAGAATTTTTTCTTTTAAAAATGGCTGATGTTGAAATTAAAAAATATACGAGAAAGTAAAATCATAACATGTGAACAATTATTTTTAAATATATTATAAAGGAATTTTCATGATTACAGAACCGTTTATAAATATGTGTTGCGAGTGCTCTTTGTCTGAAAGTAAAGAAATTACCCCAGATGTAATACAAGCAATATATGGGGTATTGAAATATTATCAAATTAATTTTGAAGATGAGATGCCTCCTGATTTAAAAGGTAAATTTGAATTAGCATGTACAATTATCAAATTAAGAGATGAGGGTAATACTCCTATAACTGTATTTGATAATATTTTAACAATGACGAAACATGAGGAATTTGGAAGTTATATTAAATTCTGTGCTGACCCTGATCATTTAACTGAAGATCAAATTATAGATTATATTGGTCATATTAAAGTTAAAAAGAGATTTAGTACAATAGTAAAGGAATTCACAAAACTTCAATCATTTGTAGATGATTTTAGTTCAAACTCATTTGATGATTTAAATCAAGTAGTTTCAGAATATGATGAACTTATTTCAGGGTTGTATATTGATTTAGCTGAAGAAAAGAGACAGGATAATGTCAGCCGAGTTTCAAGTCTTGATTGTGCTAATGATGATTTTACTGATGTATTAAATCAATTAGAAGCTAATAATTCAGGTGACAATACTGTGCCTACTGGGTATTCTGAATTAGATGTATTAATGAAAAAAGGATATAATCCATCCCGGTTATATGTATTTGGTGGATCGAGTGGAGATGGAAAATCTACATATTTAATAAATAATATACATAAAGCAGTTGATAATGATTCACATGATGATTCAGGTTTAGCTAATGTATATGCTTATGCTACTCTTGAAAATTTATTAGATGAATCATTACATAGACTTTATTGTTCTTGGACAGATAAGAATCCTGATAAAGTAGTTAAGTTTATCAATGATGGTGAACGAGAAGAAATTAAAAATTTTATAAAAGGTAAATGTAAGGATAACAATGCTAATATTGTAATGGAATATTTTGCTCCTGATTCATTGACAGTATTTGGATTAAGACATTGGATTCAAACTATTAAGGATCAACATAAAGGAAAAGGTAGACTAAGAGCAGTATATGTAGATTATCTTGATTTATTGAAGTCAGGTAAAACATATGATATATACAGATTAGAATTAGGTCAGATAACATTATTACTTAAAGCTGTTGCAGTTATGGAAAATATTCCTATAATTACTGTTACTCAGTTAAATAGAGAAGGTTATGATAAAGAGATATTTAGTTTGACTCAAATG
>Ga0208771_1000256_pt1 | contig 33400 bp, 33 predicted proteins | sample AntAceMetag02UKX_FD_184775 | JGI IMG/M metagenome (GOLD analysis project Ga0208771, IMG submission 184775) | Saline lake microbial communities from Ace Lake, Antarctica - Antarctic Ace Lake Metagenome 02UKX (SPAdes) (version 2) | ecosystem: Environmental > Aquatic > Non-marine Saline and... | reverse complement strand
TCTCAGAGAGCCTTCTGAGAGCTTCACTCAGCCTGTTAGATGCACATAAACAACCTTTCTTTGATTTTGCTTTCAGGGGGACACTTCTAAATAGTTTAGAAGGGGACATTTCTAAATAGTTTGGACAATTTATCGAATCGTTGTTGACCTCACCGGATTTGTTGGACACAATGTAAGCAGTTATGGTCAAAACGCGCACAAAGGTAAAAGAAAAAATTAAGGACAGGCGGCGCTCCTTCCGGCATGCAGCGTACCTGCCCATTAAGGTCTCCATCGGTAAAAGCAAGCCCGCGTCTTCTTTCCTGCGCAATATCAGTGAACATGGGCTTTCATTCTCCTTACACGGCCCCCTCGACATGGGGACCATAGTGGACGTTACGGTTCCCAGTGTTTCCAGAGAGTTCACATTCAAAGCAAAGGTCGTCTGGTGCCGTCCCGCCGTGAAGGGCATCAATGAAATCGGCGTCGCCTATCTCGAGGTTGATAATGATTTCAACACCCGGATGGTCGAGCTTGTTTGCCGGATCGACCGGTATAGGACCCGGGCCCTGGAAAAGGGCCGCCAGCTCACCTTCGAAGAGGCGGCCTCGGAGTGGATCGGTAAGTTTTCCAAGTTCCTGCCGACTTAGCCCCGGAAGCGTGAGGCGGGCCGACAACAGGATTGTTCTTCGAGCGTAATAACACGACCTTGCTGTTTTTGTTGTCACCTTGCAAGAAGAGTGGTCGCCTGTCTCGCGTTTATTACCTGGAAATTGCCAGTTTTCCCATGTAATCCGTTTTCTCGACTTGGCACGCTTTTTGCTTTCTTAAAGGCGTGATCGTAATTCCATTAAAGCCCGTGCTTCCGAAGTCCTGAAGGAGACATCCAAATGGAAACTATAGCTTCTCCTGTCAAAATAAGGTACCTGAGGATTCCTCCCTGGGTCCGATTGGAATACCGTTGTTTTCACGCCGGGGACTCTTTCTTCGATGTTCACCTTAAAGCCAAGGAGCATAGGGCCAAGCTAAGCTGCCTGAGCATACGGGGCATCCTTTTCGAGTCCGATAGCTACGTTCCCGATTCAACATATATATCAGTAGTGATAAGGCTGTCGGACGACCACGCGCCGTTTCAGTTCGACTGCCGTATCGTTCGCAGCCGGAAGGCGGGTGATGACCGCGGATACATGACCAAGGCGGAATTCGTGGCCAGGACCGAAGAAGAGATCCACAGTATCTCTCACTTTGTCAGGAAGTATTATTAGCGGAAAGAACTGGGCCTAATAACCCGGGTTATTCATGAGTTCGTTATGAATTCATGGATAATCCGGGTCAGGCCCTTTTTATGTGCCAGTTGTTGTTATCCAGTAGAATATGCTTAATCTTAGGGTCTGTAAAAAAATCTATATCGCATAGCAATTCGTAATCTTAATCGTACTCTTACTCGTAATCGGTTATAGCTTTAGCAAGGCGTTCTGGATTACGATTACGATTAAGATTACGATTAGGGTTGAGGATCAACTACGTATGAATCGGAGGTCGACACATTTCATTGGGAGCTTATAACGAGGTAGCAGAGTGTGGAAGATAAGAAGAAAGGGCTCGAGCTGGAGATCGTTGCCCCCGCCCAGGCGAAGCCGGGAGAGGATATAGTCCTTGAGCTGAGGGTTAAATCAATCACCGGCAGGGGATATATAAAACGCCTTGAGCTCATTGCTACGATTGAAAGAAGCGCGGAAAATTATGCGCAAGAGTATTTGGGAGCACGTTTTTATACTCACTGGCCTTTGGGATTATTCCCTGGATGCAAAAAACCAATAGCGGAGTATTTTTATCAGGGTGAAACTAGCAGGAGGCCAGTGAGCAGGATTGTTTTGGCCCGGGATATTGATCTTATGATTTTTACCGAGAGCACGTACAATGTGACGTTGAGGCTCCAGGGTTCGGGGGACACAGGCATTCCTTTTTTATGGAAACTTACTCTGGCGGCGAGAGTACCATTCGCGCAGGATCCACTCGCTGTCACATATATAAGGCCGATCATTTAGTGCAGTGGAATTTTTAAAAATTGGTAGCCTCACCTACTCCTGATGCGGGTAAACTTTAGGGTATGCCCCGAAAGCATTCGGGACGGCTAGCACAATGCTCCGACGCAGTCGGAGCCACATAAATTTGCGAGCGTAGCGAGCTAATTTATTGAGGCTGAGATAAGAGGCGATGCTCAGGATTAGCGAGATATTCAAGTCTATCCAGGGTGAATCGACTTACGCCGGTTTTCCCTGCGCCTTCGTCCGGCTCGCCGGTTGCAATCTCAACTGTTCATACTGCGACACACCGGAGGCGCGGCAGGGGGGTGAGGAGAAGAGCATCGAAGAGATCATGGACAAAGTGCGCTCTCTCGGTGGAAAGCTTGTCGAGGTAACGGGGGGTGAGCCGCTTCTGCAGGATGAGACGCCTATCCTGGTAAGGATGCTCCTGGATGAGGGCTTCGAGGTCCTCGTGGAGACGAACGGGACGGTCTCCTTCGAAGGCATCGACAGGAGGGCCGTTGTCATCATGGATATAAAATGCCCGTCCTCGGGCGAGTCGGATAAGACCCGGTGGGCAAATATAGGTCTGCTGAAGCGGAAGGACGAAGTTAAATTCGTCGTCGGCTCGTGGGAGGATTACGAATGGGCGAAGGATGTTATCAATGAGATAGGACTTGCATCCAGATGTAAGGTGCTGATGTCTCCCTCCTACGGCGTCCTCCTGCCCCGGGAGCTTGCAGATTGGATCATCAATGACGGTTTGGGCGTCCGCCTCCAGATCCAGTTGCATAAGTACATTCAGCAAAAATGAATGCCCAATAGCCAATAACCAATTTTCAATCTTTATTGGTCTATTTGTTATTTGCCCAGGGCAGTCTTAAAATCGATAACTGCGTTGGCGATGTTGACGGCCAGGGAGTGTAGCTGGCGGAAGTCCGCCAGTATGTTCAGGTAGAGTGTGCTCATCTGGATCGTCTGTTCCACGCCGGAATGGAATTTCTGAAGGTGAGCTATGTGGAGGGCCTTGTAGTAGATGGCCATCTCCTCCTTTGAGGCGGCGATGCGCTGGGCCTTCTCCAGGTCGTCGTCCCGGAACGCCTCTCGGGCCGAGTTGAGCGTATCCTTGATCCTGCCATGGAAATCGATGATGTGCTCCCAGTCATGCTTCGTGAAGAAGAGATCGTACTCGACGAACTTGGACATGGAGGATATGAGGCTCTTGCTTATGACGTCCCCGATGTTCTCCAGCTCTTCGGCCACGATGACTATCTCCGCTTCCCTGATGGATGCCTCCACGTCCAGCTCCCGCTGGGTTATCTTGGAGAGATAGGGGCGGATCTCCTTGTAGAGGATGTCGATCTTCTCATCATCGAGGACGATCTCGTCCAGCCACTCGGCCTTTTTGCCCTTCATCACCTCCATGATACGGTCGATCATCATGAGGGTGTAACCGCCCATACGGAGGACCTCTTTCTTCGTGACGCTGAGGGCCGCATCGGGCATCTTGAGGAGCTCCTCGTTGAGGTACTTGGGTCTGAACCTCTTCTCTTTTTCAGTCACGGGCAGGATGAGCTTGCAGAGCTTCGCGAGGAGAGGGGTGAACGGCACGGCGACGGCAACGGCGATGACCTTCGACATCGTGTGTGCGTTGGCGATCATCCGCGGACCGTATTGCGCGATCTGGTCCATTGTTCCATTCCAGATTGCGGGGTGGGGGGAAATTTTGTAAACGAGGTTCCTGTAACCGGAGATGAAAGGCAGGAAGCAGCATACCTTGGCCATGTTGAAGATTACGTGGACGAGGGCCGCCCGCTTCGCCTCCCTGCAGCCGCCGATGCTCGCAATGAGGGCGTTGGTGCTGGTCCCGATATTGGCGCCGAAGATCAGGGGGATGGCCGCTTCCAGTGGCATCAGCCCCTGGAAGGAGAGGGCTATGTAGACGCCGGTAGCGGCGCTGGAGGACCGGATAATGCCCGTGAAGATACCGCCGACGAGGACACCGATCACTGGGTTCTCCAGGTTGAGAAGGAGGTCGATAAACGGCTGGTATGTCCTGAGGGGTTTCGTGGAGTCGGCCATGATCTTCATGCCGAAGAAGAGAAGGCCGAAGCCGAGGATGATGTCTCCGATCAGTTTCTTCTTCTTTCCCGAGGAGACGAACTTTACCAGGAAGCCGATGAAGACGAACATAAGCGCGTAGTCCGTCAGCTTGAAGGCGACGATCTGGGCGGTGATGGTAGTTCCGATGTTGGCGCCAAGTATGATTCCGATGGACTGGGAGAACTGCATGAGGCCGCCGTTGATGAGCCCCACTACCATGACCGTCGTGGCGGATGAGGACTGGATAATCGCGGTCACCAGCGTTCCGACGAATAGGGCCTTGAAGCGGTTGGAGGTGCATTTCTCTATGAGATTCTCCAGGCCGTGGCCGCCGAACTTCTGCATGTTCTCGCTCATGTGAAACATGCCGTAGAGGAAGATCGCCTGCCCTCCCAGGAGATACATAACGATGAAGAAGAGCCACGTCGTTTTGTGAGCGCTGATGCTGAAGACGACGGGGGAGCCCCGTATGCCGGGTGCGAAGGCCGCGATGTGGTACATCCCGGGTTTGTCGCCGACAGTGACGCCCGTCGAGGCGACGCCGTCTGGGCCGCTGCTGACGACCTCACTCTCTATGGCGGCGCCCTCGCTCTTCGACGGCTTCGCCGTAAATGAGAAATAAATCTTCTCGCCAGCTACCGGTTTTCCGTCCCTGGTCACTTTGACGCTGATCTTCTTTGCGAGGGAAGTATCCACGATTGCCGAGATCTCGAACTGGCCCGGCTTGTAGGTGAGGTTGGCGATTTCCTTTTCTGCCTCTTCTTTCCCTGTGCCCGCTGAAGCTAAGATAAAAGTTCCTAGGATAAGCAGTGGGATTATTGTTTTGGAGCGGTTATGACGCATTGATTCCAAATAGTGCTTGTTTAAACGCTTCACAAAGTGCCAAATGATTTTTTGGGGAACCGTAAAGGCGCAGAGATCGCAGAGCTAAAGTTTGATGTTCCTGTTTCTTCAGTAAATCTTGTTCAGTTCTTTGCGCTCTCTGCGGTTCGTTATTGTGATTATTTTTCTTTTAGGGCTTCTAATTCCTCGGGCGTCCTGTCTCTCATCTCGAGGGCTCCCGAGAAACATTTCTTCACGCAGATGCTGCAGCCGATGCACTTCTCCGGATCGTGGACGGGCTTCCTCTCCTCGTCGAGCTCGATGGCCAGGTACCCGCATCGCGCGCAGTTGCCGCAGCTCATGCAGAGCACTTTATCGATCAGGCTAGAGATACTCTTCTTCGACGGGATGTCCATGAAATCGAGTATAGGTTCGGGAAGGGCGATGCCAATCAGGTCCTTGACCGATTTGATTCCCCTGTCGAGCATCATGTGGCTCAGGCCGGACTCAAGATCGTTGATGATCCCGTAGCCTTCCTTCATCACGATCGTGCAGACCTGTACGTTTACCGCCCCGAGGGCCAGGAAGTTCGCCGCCGTCATATAGTCCATCGCGCCGCCGTTCGCCGAGACAGCAACGCCGAGCGAGGCGACCTTGGCCAGCGAGAGATAGGTGATGGGGGCTACGGCGGCCCCGCTCATCCCGAAGACTATCCCCTCCTCCCACTCCTTTTTATTCCCCGGGCGGAAGGACATGACGGGAAATGTGTTTGCCAGTGTGATCCCGGCCTTCTTGCCTGGATATTTTTCGAATACCTTCCTTACCTCGCTTACGATTGCTTCGGGAGAGGTGACGGCGGGTGTCAGCTTGAAGAGCTTGGGTATCGCCGGATCGCTTACCTCCATGACCCATCCGATGACCTTTGCCGTAAGTTTCGCGCTCTGGGAGACGATGTCCCCCTCCGTTCCCTCTCCGCCCTGGGGGCACGAAAGGCTGTACTCGATTCCCATCGCGCCGGCCTCCTCGAGCCTCTTCGTGTTTTCCTGCCAGCCCCTGCAGTCGTCCTCGTCGTCTCCTGTCACCGGTCCTCCGGTGGACGCGAGCGTCAGCCTGTCGGGCCACTCCTTGACGAGGGTCTTAATTTCCCCGCAGACGCGGCTCAGGGGATGTCCCGAGACGTTGTCGCAGTTTCCGTAGGTCCAGGGATCGTAGGCTTCCATGTACTGATTCGGGATGTGGATGTCCTGGTCCTTGAAGGCCGTCTTCATTATGACGCCGGGCCATCCCGCCTCGTACGCTTTCCGCACCTGCTCGAGGCCGTCAGAAGGAGGAGAGGCGGAGATCAGGAAGGGGGAGGCCACGGGCCTGCCGAAGAAGTCGCAGTTCAGGGGGACGGGGACGGGATCGAATCCAGGTATGCGCTCCTCGCTCTTGAGGATGTTCGGGAACTGTAGCTTCTCCTCGCCCTGTATAAAGGCGTCTACCTGCAGGGCGACGTTTTTCCCCGCCGCCACGGCCTCGACGACCGTTGTCGGGCCGTTGACGCAGTCCCCGGCGAAGAAAACGGCGGGGTTCTCGATCTCTGGTATGTCGGGCTTCGCCCCGATGGCCACGATGACGTGGTCTATGCCGCTTATGGCCTGCTCTGTCCCGGACAGGTCCTCGAGCAAGCTGATGTCGAACTCCGTGTCGCATGGATGGGATATCTTGACCAGTTTGAGGCCGGTGGCTTTGCCGTCCTTTCCCACGATTTCCTTTACTCGCACTCGGCCGGTGATTTCGACGTGAAGCTCCAGGAGTTCGTCAAGCTCGCTCTTTGTGAGGGGCATCTCTCCCAGGTGCTCGAGTGCGAACATCTCTACCCGGTCGGCGCCGAGGAGCTTCGCGGTAGTGGCGCAGTCGCCGGCTGTCGCTCCGCCTCCGATGACGGCGATGTTTCCTTTCAGGTTGTATTTGCACGGGCTGCTGAGGTACTCGATTCCCGGAATGGCTAGCTCTTCTCCACCTGCACAGCACTTCATGGGCACGGTGAGCCCAGCGGCCATGATGACGGCGTCGTACCCATCTTCAAGGAGGGTTTCCAGGTCGTCGATCTTTGCCTCGAGGTTGAGCTTTGCCTTTGCCATGGAGAGGGCAAAATCGATGTCTCTCTCGATGACGTCCTTGGGCAGGCGATGGTCCGGTATCCAGTTGCAAGCTCCGCCCGCTTTACTTTCCTTCTCGAAGATTTCGACCTCGTATCCTTTCTGCGCCAGCATGGCCGCCGCGCCGATCCCAGCCGGCCCGGCACCAACGACCGCTACTTTCTTCCCGTTCGGATCGGCCTTTTCGAATTCCGGCATTGCGTTGAGATCGTAAGCCTTCTGTATGACCGTGGCCTGAATCGCGGGTATGTTCACGGGGGAGTCGAACTCCAGGTGAGAGCACCCCGACTGGCAGTGGCGGTCGGGACAGACCCACCCGCACACGCCCCCGAGGGGGTTATTGCCGAGTATTTCCGCTGCTGCTCTTTTGAAATCCGGGGGACGCCCCTGCAGCGCCGCCCGGATGAAATCCATCGGCGAGCAGTTAGCCGGGCACGCGGTCGTACATCCCTTTTCCTCGCAGTACTCGCACCCGGCCATCGCGGTTTTGAGCTGCGCGTCGGTGAGGATTTGATTTCTCATCTTAAATTCCATCTTTTTCTCCTGTTTGTTCCGGTTTGCTATAGTAAGTTGTTAATACAGCCTTTTCGAGGAAATGAGTTCTATTTTGGGCAATTTTACCGGTAATCTCAACTAAAAACCGCTTGCTTAATAATCACGTAACAACGCATGCCTTTTTCACGTATTTTCCGATTCGTCGCTCATACAAGAGATGGTAGAATCTATACCTGTACCAGAAATTAAGGGCGGTTTTTATATAGCAAGGAGGATGGGATGTCCATACTGACGCGGGATGCGATTCTTGAAGAGATGAGGAAGGGAAACATCGTTATCGAGCCCTTTTCCGAGGAACAGGTCGGGCCGGGCTCCGTGGACCTACACCTCGGCAACGATTTCAGGGTGTTCAAGAAGGTCCACCGGATAGTCAAGGTCACCGAGGACATCGACTACGGGAGTTTTTCAGAGGCCGTCTCCGTGGAGGACGGTAAGTACCTTGTGCTGATGCCCAACGAGACGATACTGGGAATAACGAGGGAGAGGATACGCCTCTCGGGAAATCTCTGCGGGTGGCTCGAGGGGAGGAGCCGCTTCGCGCGCCTGGGCCTCCTTGTCCACATCTCGGCCAGCTTCATGCAGCCGGGTATAGACAATCACCAGGTCCTCGAGATGAGCAACTGCAGCCCCATGCCGCTTGCCATCTATCCCGGGACCAGGATATGCCAGTTCGTGTTCGGAAGGACCGAAGGGTCGGCCATCTACGAGGGAAAGTTCAAGGACCAGAGCAGGCTTTAATAATTTCCTCTCCCTGTCAGGAGAGGAAATTATGGAGGGAGAAAATTCTCCTGAAAAAAACAGAGATGAGTTGGTTGTTCAGGGGAGGTAACACGGTATGTCAATAATTCCTATTCCAGGGGTGATGTTGACTGCTTTTCTTTTAAGCTGTCTGGCTGTTCGGGCCGAGGCTGCCGGGAAGCAAGAAGGAGGCGAAAAGATGTCTATTGAAGTAACTAGCACGGCGTTCGAGAATGAGGGAATGATCCCTGCTAGATATACCTGCGACGGCGCGGACGTGTCACCGCCGATATCCCTCTCGGGCGTCCCGGAAGGGGCGAGGAGTATTGCGCTGATCTGCGACGACCCGGACGCACCCGCGGGAACGTGGGTGCACTGGGTCGTGTACGATCTCTCTCCGGACGTCAAGGACCTTCCCGAGGCGGTCCCCCCGGACAAAACGGTTTTAGGCGGGGCCAAGCAGGGTCTGAACGACTTCAGCAAAATAGGCTACGGCGGCCCCTGTCCACCCGGCGGTATGCATCGATACTCCTTCAAGGTCTACGCCCTCGACGCGGTTACGAACCTCGCGCCGGGAGCGCGCAAGGATGACCTCCTCAAGGCGATGGAGGGGCATGTATTGGCGGAAGGACGCCTTATGGGGAAGTATCACCGCTGAAGAGCTAACACTTCATTGCAGAAGTCTGGAAGTTACTAAAGAGGTTACAAAAGGTTACTAAGGAGGTTGCGATAAGGAATGCACCTCGGGCATGGGACTACGGGTGCAACTATTAGTAACCGGTAGTAACTTATAGTAACCTTACATTTTCATTAACGCTGAGTAATCATAGTTGATCGCTGATATACAGGAGGGTTGATATGGGAGAGAAATATTCAGTCAGTCCCGGGGGGGAGAAGTTCCCGCTGCCCGGGAAGGAAGAGCACGGGAAGGAGTTCGACCGGATAAAGAAGATCGTCGACGAACAGAGGGAGATGGGGCGCGAGATTGTCGTCGTCATGGGCGTTGGCTTCGTCGGGGCCGTGATGGCGGCCATCGTGGCCGACTCCGTGGATGATGAGGGGAAGCCTCTGAAGTTCGTCGTCGGGATGCAGCGGCCGAGCGTCCGGAGCTACTGGAAGATCCCTCTCCTGAACAGGGGCGTCTCCCCCGTCAAGGCCGAGGACCCCGAGGTCGAGCCGATGATCAGGCGCTGCGTTCTCGACAAGAAGACCCTCATCGCGACATACGTGTACGATGTTCTCTCCCTCGCGGACGTGGTTGTCGTGGATGTCCAGTGCGATTACGCGAAGGAGGCTCTCGGCGACGTGAGGAGGGGGCAGGCCGATATCGCCGCCCTGGAGAAGGCCCTGGGGATAATCGGCACGCACATCTCCCCCGGCGCTCTCGTCCTGATCGAGACAACCGTTCCCCCGGGAACTACCGAGCAGGTTGCCTACCCCATCATACGGAAAATTTTCAGGAAGAGGGGGATAGAGGGCGAGCCGCTTATCGCCCACAGCTACGAGCGTGTGATGCCCGGCCGAGACTACATCGCCAGCATCAGGGACTTCTGGCGGGTCTGCAGCGGCATAAACGAGGAGTCGAAGAGCAAGGTGGTGAAGTTTCTGAGCGAGGTCCTCAACACGGAGGAGTATCCCCTCACCGTTCTCGACAGGCCGATAGAGTCGGAGACGGCGAAGATAGTCGAGAACAGCTTCCGCGCCACGATACTTGCTTTCATGGACGAGTGGAGTATATACGCCGAGCGCAACGGCGTGGATCTCATCAAGGTCATCAAAGCCATCAAGGTGCGCCCTACGCACAGCAATATCATATTCCCGGGCCCGGGCATAGGTGGATACTGCCTGCCGAAGGACGGCGGCCTGGGCGCCTGGGCCTACAAGCACATCCTCGGCTTCGAGGACGACATCTTCAAGATAACCACCCTTGCCATAGACATAAACGACACGCGTGGGCTGCATGCCGCGCAGATAACGAGGGATGCCCTGAGAAACATGAACCGCCCCATAGCGGCGGCGGAGATCCTGCTCCTGGGGGCCTCCTACCGGGAGGACGTGGGGGACACGAGATACAGCGGCTCGGAGATCATCGCGCGCCGCCTCACCGAGATGGGCGCCGAGATCAGCGTTCACGACCCATACGTTGAGCAGTGGCCCGAACTGGAGAAGCAGGAGACCTATCCCGGGCCGGGCCACGGCAAGAAGCAGTTCTTCAGGAACCAGGAGAAATTGTCCGAGGTAAAGGTACAGAAGGACCTCACGGCGGCTCTCAGGGACGCCGACGCTGTAATCTTTGCCGTCCGCCACAAGGACTACCTGGAACTAGATCCCGATGTGGTTGTCAAAGCGATAGGTCAGGAGGCCGCAATCATCGACTGCTTCGGGATACTGGAAGACGAAAAGATCAAGAGGTACTTTGAGCTTGGTTGCGAGGTGAAGGGCCTGGGCCGCGGCCACATCCAGCGCATCAAGGACGAAGTCCGCAAATCAAAAAAGTAGGGGACGGTGTTTACTTGTTAACTTCTTATTCACTCACCTACTATCACATGATATTATTATTCCATGCCTAGATATGGACGGATAGATTTTCCGGGCGCACTGCATCACGTTATTATCAGAGGCATAAATCGCGCCTCAATATTTCGGGATGATAATGACCGGGAAAATTTTATCCGTCGATTGCAAAAGGGCTTAGTTGAAACAAAGCTAAGATGTTATGCCTGGGTCTTGATGATTAATCATGTGCACCTCCTCCTTCGGACCGGTCCTCAGCCTTTAACGAAGCTGATGAGATGCCTGCTCACAGGCTATGCCGTTTACTTTAATCTGCGACACAATCGTGCAGGCTATTTGTTCCAAAATCGCTACAAATCCATACTGTGTGATGATGAGGCTTATCTTCTTCAGCTTGTCAGGTACATCCACCTCAACCCCCTTCGTGCCAATATTATTTCCAGCCTTCAAGAGTTGAATACTTACCCATGGTGTGGTCACTCGGTACTTTTAGGAAATGAGAAAGCCGAATGGCAGGACACCGGTGAGATACTCGAACGTTTTGGATCAACATTACGAGAGGCGAGAAAAAACTATCTTGAGTTTGTGAGAGAGGGAATAAAGGAAGGCCAAAGGTCTGATCTCACCGGGGGAGGTTTAATCCGTAGCGCTGGAGGCTGGCACAATTTACTCGACCTTAGAAAAGCAGGGGAACGCGTGCGGGGTGACGAGAGGATTCTCGGTGACAGTGATTTCGTTCAGCGAGCCCTGAAGACGGCGGAGGAACAGCTAACTAAAAGGGAGCAAAAGAGATCTATCGGCTGGAATTTACAGCTCCTGTTGGATCGTGTGGAAGAAATATGTGGGATAGAAATCGGTCTGATCAGGGCCCGGAAAAAAGATCGTACTTCCAGCAGGGCCCGGGCACTGTTTGCCTGGTGGGCAACGGAAGAATTGGGCTTCAATTTAACCGAAATAGCCGGTTTTCTCGGTATAAGCAAAGCAGCTGTGTCAAAAGCGACTAGGAAGGGCCAGAAAATTATTGAAGAAGAATCAATAGAATTTCCTGCTAAACAAGTTAACAAGTAAACACCGTCCCCTATATTTACGGTGTTTACTTGTTAACTTCTTATTCGCTCTCCACCTATATTCCCAGGTTTTGTATTTTCTCCTTGTAGATTGCGGCCGATTTCTGCAGGGCTGCGAGCTCATCCCCGGTTAGCTTCAGCTCGATGATCTTCTCTACGCCGCCCTTTCCGAGGATAACGGGGACGCCGATATAGATGTCGTCGAGGCCGTACTCGCCCGTGAGGCAGGCCGAGACGGGCATGATTCTCTTTTTATCCTTCAAGATTGCCTCCACCATCTCGACAGTCGCGGCGGCGGGGGAGTAGTAGGCACTTCCCGTTTTAAGATGGGCCACGATCTCGCCGCCGGCCTTCCTTGTTCTCTGGACGATCCGCTCTATGGCATCTGCGGGGAGAAGCTCCGTTATGGTGATCCCGGAGACCGTCGTGTAGCGCGGGAGGGGGACCATGGAGTCGCCGTGGCCTCCGAGGACCATGGCGGATACGTCCTCGACGGAAACACCGAGCTCCATGGCAATAAAGCAGCGGAACCTGGATGAGTCCAGTACGCCTGCCTGGCCCAGGACCTTCTTCGGCTCGAAGCCGGAGACCTTCCAGGCGAGGTAAGTCATGATATCGAGGGGGTTTGTTACCAGTATTATTATCGAGCCGGGAGAGTGAGCGCGGACCTGTTCGACTACCGATTCAATGATCTCCTTGTTCTTCACCAAGAGGTCTTCCCGGCTCATGCCCGGTTTCCTGGCGAGTCCCGCCGTCACGACGACGATATCAGACCCTGCTGTGTCCCTGTAGTCCTGCGTCCCGGTTATTGCAGAGTTGTAGCCCTGGAGGGGCGCGGCCTCCATCATGTCCAGCGCCTTGCCCTGAGGGATCCCCTCGACTACGTCCAGGAGAACCACATCGGCTATCTCCTTCTGGGCCAGCAGTAGGCCGATGGTTGCCCCCACATTCCCCGCTCCGACCACGCTGACTTTATTCATCATGAGTAATACCCTCCTCTATACTATGCTGTTCTGTTTAGTCTACTGTCCGGTTTGTATTGTACATTGTTACTATTGGTTACAAAGGGTTACTAAAAAGTTACTACATATTTCTGTTCACACGTTGCTATAGGATCTTATCGCAACCAGTTTTGTAACTTTTTTAGTAACCTTTTAGTAACATCTTTATTAACCTCTTCGTAACTATGGTGATTTCGCGTGCCATATTATTGCAATACTTATTATGTTTGGTATCTCTTCCATTGTTCTTCTAAATCGTCCAAAGAGAGTGTTTCCATGAGGTATTTTGAGAACTCTTCTCCGGTGGCGCCGCCGGGACGGCCGGTTACCACAAGCTTCTTCTCGAACTGGCTGCATATTTCCAGCGCCATCTCCAGCCTCCTCGCGCGGTCCTCGAAGCCTATGTGTTTCACGAGCATCGCTGCGGCCCTGATCAGGCTGCACGGGTCGGCGTACTTGGCGCGTCCCTCGCGCACCATCCTGGGTGCCGAGCCGTGGATCGCCTCGAACATCGCGTACCGCTTGCCGATGTTCGCGCTGCCGGCGGTCCCCACGCCCCCCTGGAACTCGGCGGCCTCATCGGTGAGTATGTCGCCGTATAGGTTCGGCAAGACGAAGACCCGGAACTGGGTCCTCCTCTTAGGGTCGACCAGCTTGGCCGTCATGATGTCGATATACCAGTCGTCGCACTCGATGCCGGGATACTCTTCAGCTATTCTCTGACAGATATCAAGGAATTTACCGTCCGATGTCTTTACCACGTTGGCCTTCGTGACGATCGTCACCCGGCCTATGCCGTTTTCCCGGGCGTAGTTGAACGCGAGGCGAGCTATGCGCTCGGTTCCCTGTGTGGTGATAACCTTGAAATCGACGGCAAGGTCTTCCGTGACGTGGGTCCCCTTGCTCCCCAGGATATAGGCGCCCTCGGTGTTCTCCCTGAAAAATATCCAGTCGATACCCTCGGACGGGACCCTGACGGGGCGGACGTTCGCGAAGAGGTCGAGTTCCCGCCGCATGGCCACGTTGGCGCTCTCCACGTTCGGCCATGGGTCACCCTTCCGGGGAGTGGTGGTGGGCCCTTTCAGGATTACATGACAGGCTTTAATCTCCTCGAGAACGTCGTCCGGTATGGCCTTTTTGAGACGCGCCCTGTTCTCTATGGTCAGGCCCTTTATCGTAGCCAGCTCGACCCTTCCGGAGGATATCTCGCCGGCAAGGAGGTACTCGAGCACACTTCTCGATTCCTTCGAGATGTAAGGGCCGATGCCGTCTCCTCCGATGATGCCGATCCGGATAGGTTTGAGGCTACTGTAATCTATCCATTCCACGCTCTCCTTTATTTTTTCCACGCGGGCGAGTTGCTCCTCCAGCACCTTCCCGAAATGCTCTTTTGCCTTTTCAATAGCTTTTTTATCCATGTTTATGTTCTCCATACGGTCCTTATGATGATCTATTTATAATCCGCGGATTTAGCAGATTATGCGGATTTAAAAAATGACTGGTAATCTTGATCTAAAAATTCTGTTTGCGGGATAGGCCTCTTTTCAGGTAAATCCGTTTAATCCGTATAATCCGCGGTTTTATGTTTTACTTTTAAATAATAGAGCAACTCCTATTTCTGATCAGGAGAGCTTCGAGACGAATTCCTCGATGCGGTCCAGCCCCCTTTCGATATTGTCCATCGACGTCGCGTAGGAGAGGCGGATGCACTCATCGGCGCCGAATCCCGACCCCGGCACGACCGCTACCTTCATGTGGTCGAGGAGCGCGGTGGCGAATGAATTGGACCCTTCTATGGCCGCGCCTTCGTACTTTTTGCCGTAAAGAGGGGCTATATTGGGGAACAGGTAGAAAGCCCCCTCGGGCAGCAGACAGGACATGCCCTCTATTCTTCCGATTCGCTCCACCATGTACTTCCGCCTGCTGTCGAATTCAGCGACCATCCCGGCGACGCACTCCTGGGGGCCGGAGAGCGCGGCCACACTCGCCTTCTGCGCGAAGGTCGTGGGATTTGACGTGGAGTGGCTCTGCAGCTTACCCATGGCGTCGATGATCTCCTTTTCTCCCGCGGCGTAGCCGATTCTCCAGCCTGTCATGGAGTACGCCTTCGATACCCCGTTGATGACGACGATCAGCCTTTTTACGGCTTCGCCCATGCTCGCTATGCTGACGTGCTCGACGCCGTCATAGATCACTTTCTCGTAGATCTCGTCGGAGAGCACGTGAATGCCGTGGTCTTCGATCACGCGGGCTAGGCATTCAAGCTCATCCCGGTGGTAAACGGCGCCCGTCGGGTTCGACGGGCTGTTTAATATAAGGAGCTTCGTCTTCGGCGTTATCTTCTCCTCGAGCATGGAAGGGGTGATTTTAAGACATGTCTCTTCCGTTGTCTTGATGATGACGGGCTTCGCTCCCGCGAGCTTGACCTGCTCCGGGTACGTAACCCAGTAAGGCGAAGGAATGATGACCTCGTCTCCATCCTGGCAGAGGACCTGTATCGCGTTGTAGAGGGAGTGCTTCGCCCCGCATGAAATAATCACCCGGGAGGGGTCGTAATCAAGGCCGTTGTCGTCCAGCAGCTTTTTGCAGATAGTTTTTTTCAACTCGGGGGTCCCCGACGCGGGGGTGTATTTTGTCATGCCCGCATTGAGAGCGGCGATCGCCGCATCTTTGATATGGGAGGGCGTGTCGAAGTCCGGCTCGCCCGCGCCGAAGCCGATCACGTCTATTCCATCAGCCTTCATCTGCTTTGCCTTCGCGCTGATGGCGAGGGTTGGCGAGGGGCTTATAATCCGCGCTCTTTGTGACAGGTTGCTCATATGTACCTCCTGTTTTTCAGCATGGCCGCACGCTGGCGTCGATTGCATCGCCGGCCAGTATGAGACAGTTGTATAGCATAAACACGGAAATCCCTCCAGTTTGAAAAATGAAAGTTCTCCGCTCCAGGGTAGCTGCTGAAGGGATTAAGGTGCTCCCCTGTTTTTGCTGATGAGGTTTTCGGCGGTGCGTATAACTTCTTCTATTTTAAAGGGCTTTCGGATGTACACTGCCGCCCCGGCATCGAAAAGCTCTTTCATGGCGGCTTCATCGCTGACGATTGATATTACCGCCACCGGTGTCCCCGGCGAGATACTGTGTATTTCGGAGATTGTATCGCAACCGGAGAGACCGGGCATCAGCAGGTCCATGAATATAACGTCATACCTGTTTTTACGGATCATCCCTATGGCCGCGGGGCCGTCGCATGCCTCGTCACACGAGTAACCGTTATCCTTCAGGAGGGTGGTGAGGACATGGCGGAGTTCAGGATCGTCATCAACTACAAGGATGGAAGCCTTCCTTTCGCAATTATTTATCATGTCTCTTCCCTTTTTGGTTTGGGGGGATGAATTCGACGGATTTAACGAGTTTGCGGTTCAGGGTTACGGGCCGGTAGCCGATTTTCAGCTTGATATGGTTCTCATTGCTTTCGATGAGCTTCCCTGAAACCGTCTGGCCGTTCTTGAAGGTAACGATAATTTCTTCCGCCGGAACCGCCGTCCTTGCGGCTATCTGCGCACTGAGCTTCCCCTTCGCCTCCCGCAGGGCTTCGACCTGCTTCCTGAGCCGGTCCTTCTCCTTCTCTGCCGCCTCCAGCCTTCTCACCAGCTCCTTGCGTTCTTCTTCCCGGGCGGGGTCTCTTATCTCGACGACCTGTTTTTCCGTCACGGTCTCGTTCTCTATCTGTTCCGACAGTCTCTGCTCGATAGACATGAGCTCCATCTCGAGCATGGATTTTTCATCCAGCAGGTTGGATAACTTCTTTATGACGATCTCGCTTTCGGCGCCGGCGTCCCTGATTTTTTCCCTGAGACGTAGGTCCTCCTTCACCAGGAAATACCCGTACCCTATTGCGCTTCCTGTCAGCACAACTATGGCCAGGAGGAGCAGCAGGAGGACCCTGGGCCGCCATCTAACCCACCTTGCGTACTCAGTAAGGAGCTTTCTCTCCTTTTTCTGCATCTCTACAAGGTCCACGGTCATCCGGAATTGAGGCGGTTTCTTGTTCTCGATCTGCTCGATGTCCCGGGCTTTGCCGTAGGCCGTGAGCGGCTTGTAATAGCTGGGAATGTGAATTATCAGCGAGAGAACCGATGAAGGATCGGATAGTAATGACACGATCTCCTGTTTCGTGGGAGAGAATTTTAACCGGATTACCTCCCGGTTAACCTCGGTTGTGAAAGCCTCCTGAAGGCTTGAAAGCAGGCTCTTTCTGTCGGATCTCAGGATCTCGAAATCGACGGGGAGAGTTACCTTGATGGGCGTTTTTTTCTCCATGATCTGTCTTGAATTATATACGCAAGACCCCGTCAATGCAAATACATCGGGGTAACGGGTAACAGGTTATTGGTTTTCCCCGGGCTCGCCCTCGTTTCGATAGGACACTGACCGCTTCGTTCACTAACTTCCATTTGACATGAAAACAGTTCATCCCGATACTGAATGGATCCGATTTTAACCGTTTGCTCAATTTAACAAGGCGTTGTGCTTTGTATTCCGCGAAGCGATTAATCAAAATAGCCGGGGGGAGTGTGCTTGTTGCCGGCGGCGTGTTCTGGTTTCTCCCTGTCCTGGGTTTCTGGATGCTGCCGCTCGGGCTGGGGCTACTGGGAACCGAGATCCCCGCCGTGAGGGCGTTTAACGTTCGCCTTAAGAGGTCGCTGAAACAAAAGTTGAGGCAATTCCGTAAAAAAGAATCCCCTCGATGATTACCGGTTATTGAACAGCGGCTTTTCGTTCTTATTTCAGGCTTTGCCGGCGCTGCCCAGGACCTTCTCGTTTTTATGCTTGATCAGCTTCACCAGCTCCTCTCGTGCGGGGCCGAGGTACTTGCGGGGGTCGAAATTCTTCGGGTTGTCGTGAAGCTCTTTCCTGATGACCGCCGTCATGGCCAGGCGGCCGTCGGAATCGATGTTTATCTTGCATACCGCTGAGGCGGCTGCCTTTCGCAGTTGGTCCTCGGGTACGCCCACGGCGCCCGCGATATCTCCACCGTACTCGTTTATCATATCTATGTACTCGGGAACGACCGACGAAGCCCCGTGGAGTACTATAGGGAAACCCGGGAGCCTCTTCTCTACTCCCTCCAGGATGTCGAAGCGGAGAGGAGGGATGGGCTGTCCCGGCTTGAATTTAAACGCGCCGTGTGATGTCCCGATGGCTATGGCGAGTGAATCAACACCCGTCCTCTCGACGAAGTCCTCGACCTCTTCCGGTTTCGTATACGTCGTTTTTTCCGCAACGACGTCTTCTTCTATTCCCGCGAGGATTCCCAGCTCACCCTCTACCGTCACGTCCCTTTTATGGGCGTAGTCGACGACCTGCCGTGTGAGGGCGACGTTCTCCTCGTAAGGAAAGTGCGAGCCGTCGATCATCACTGACGAAAAACCGGATTCGATGCAAGAGACGCACAACTCGTAGCTGTCGCCGTGGTCGAGGTGCAGGACGATCGGTATTTCCGAGCCCATCTCGCGAACCATTTTGACGGCTCCCATTGCCATGTATTTCAGGAGCGTCTCGTTGGCGTATTGGCGCGCTCCCTTGGAAACCTGGAGGATAACGGGGGCGTTCGACTCGGCGCTGGCCATTACGATTGCCTGGAGCTGCTCCATGTTGTTGAAGTTATACGCCCCGATAGCGTATTTCCCAGCCCTGGCCTTTTTAAAAATATCGCGGGTGTTGACAAGACCCAGTTCCTTGTAATACATGGATTCCTCCTTATAAGTTAATTCGTAAAATTCCGAGATAGCAAGTTAGTCATTTAGCTAGACATTATAAATAAGGTTGGGGGTATTCTCAATTAAAAAAATGGGTTGCAGGAGGGTCTTCACTCTTGCTAAATTCTCATGGTATTCGGCGTGGGGCTGCAGAGTACATGGAAAAGGCTGGAACAATGAGATGGGTTGCTGTGTTGTTTCTGGGTCTTGTCCTGTCCGGCGCGGCCGGGGCAGACGTCGCCACCTACTATACCGGGGTGGGGAACAAGATCGACCGGGGTTTCTGTAATGTCCTCGGCGCGCCGATCCTGGAGATTCCCTACCAGGTCTATTCCGTCTCGAAAGAAAAAAATATATTGGCCGGGGGGACGATTGGCGTTGCCAAGGGCATAGTTACTATGCCCCTTCGCGTCCTTTCGGGCTCTTACGACCTTATTACCTTTTGCATCCCCATCCCCCGGGACTTTGGATCCCTGATAAGGCCTGATTATATTCCCTGGGTGGGAGATACTTCCGGAGGTGAGGGGGGAGCGGAGAAGTGAGCCCCACGAGGAGGGCGGGGATTGAGCGGAGAAAGTATATAAGGCTGTCCGCGATAGCCAGGGTGGAATACGCAATTCTCGGTGAGCGGAGGCTCTCCGGCAAATCGGCGATGATGGACATGAGCCGTGATGGGGTGAGGTTTTCCGTCAGGGAAAAGCTTAGGAAAGGCACCCTTCTCGATTTAAAGATAGATACGGGCCGGGGCGAACCGCCGATCGTCGCGAGGGTCAAGGAGGTATGGTGTAAGAAGCTCAAGGAGAAGAGCGGATTCGATGTGGGAGCTCTCTTTGTGAAGATTGCTCCCGCAGATAAAGACAGGCTTCTTGATTACGCATACCGGTTCTGGGTTGACAGGACCAGAAAAAAATACATCAAGCCGCCGGCTTGATACCGACCCGCCCGGAGCGCGCCCTATATCCCTAACTTGTCCTTTATATCGTCGAGGTTTTCGTCGCTTCTCCTGACGGCATTTTCCAGCGTGTCGAGCTTGTTCAGAATAAGCAGCTGGCGCTTCCAGACGAGATAACGGAATCTCCCCTCCTTTTCCTGCTCGAGGGATTCGCACTTGGCAACCTCGAGGCTCTTTAAGAGGTTCTGCACTTCTTCGATCTTGGCGTTAACTTCATCGGGCTTGAAATCGGGGTACTTCCCGTGAATCTTTCGCAGATTGAGGAGTGCGTCGGTATAGAGCAGGAAAGCCTGCCCCTCATCGCCTATCTCCCCGGCTTTCTTTGCTACGTCAAGCGCGTCGTCGAAAGCTGCCTCTTCCTCGGATTTCTCCTTTTCGGGTGGTGCTTCTTTCGTTGCAGTCGACGCCGGCATCGTAACCGGCGCTGCCGGCGCATCCGGGCTTTCGCCCTCCACTGATATTGCTGACGGCTTTGGCGCCTCCGCCTGAGCGAAAACTGTGGAGACGGCCATTGCCGATGCGATGAGTGCAGTCAATAGTATCCTTCCAGTCATTATGTGCCTCCTCTGTTTTTTAGGTTTTGATTCCAACTCTTACAATGGTAAAAATAGACTATCATCTTTAGGGGTGGACATTCAATTTGAAAAATATTCTAGAAAATTTTATCTTGTCCTGTTGTTTTTTAACCCCCCTCTGCAGGGTGGACTGTTTGGGCTGGGATATGGGCCCCCCGGCTTATAAGCTGTAAATTGGTGAACGCTGTGCGCCGCGTGATTGTTATAATTCTGGTAGTTGCCGTAATCCTTTTCGGGCTTCATCTGCGGGGCCAGTGGGTGATGTTCGGCACTCCCGCAAGGACGCTGGAGAACATGATCTCAGCAGAGGGCGGGAGAGAGGTCATGCGGTGTTACTCGGGGAGGTCCCTTTCCATGATGGGGAGAATCCGGTGTGGTCGGGAGCCGGATCACTTTCGATTCAGCGCCGTCACCGGAGGCGCGGGAGTAGAGATCGTTTCAGAAGAGCGGTCGGGGCCGGTGGCGCTGCTCTGTGTGAGAATCGGGGATGCCCCCCCGTATAAGATGCGATTTGTCCGGGAAGGTATCGGGTGGAAGTTCGATATCAGCGACAAGCTTTCGGCGGCCCTTAAGGGTACGGAGAAATGAAAAATATCTCTAATTACACAAATGAGTTGGGGGTTGTTATCTGCGGCTTATCTGCATTCATCTGTCTCTTTTTCCCTGTCTCAGCCCGGGCCGACACGATCTTCCTGAAGAACGGGAGGCATTTCGAGGGCGTGGTCGTGGAGGATGGAGACCGGGCGGTCGTATTCGACGTAATAATGGGGTCCTCCATGATGAGAATGTCGTTTGCCAGCGGAGAGATTGACAGGATAGAGAGGACCACCGCCCGGGAAAAGGAGACACTTGAAGAAGAGATGGCGAGGGAGCGGGAGGAGAGAGCCGAGCTCGAGGAGGAGAAGAGGAAGGAGGGACTCGTTCTTTACCGGGGGAAGTGGATTACGGAGGAGGAGCGGAGGAGCGCCGAAGAGGCGAGAAAGGTCTCCATCCTCGGGGGCCGCTCGCTGTCTCATCGGCCGGCAGCGCCCAATTTCGAGCTGCCGGATCTGGAAGATAACCTCCACTCGATGCATCAGTACCGTGGCTGTGTTATCCTTCTATTCTTCTTCGGTGTCCGCTCCCAGACAGGGGCCTCCCAGATAAAGGCCCTGGAAAGGGCTTATGAGAAATACCGTGATGAAGGGGTGGTAATCCTGGGGATATGCGTGGATACGGATATCGACAAGGTGCGCAACTTCGCCGTGTCCCGCAAGGTGAGTTTCACCATTCTCTGCGACGGAAGGGGATGGAAGAGTCCTGCAGTAAAGAAATACGATGTCAGGAAGCTCCCGTCCACGTTCCTTATAGACGGGTCCGGATACATAAGGAGCACCGGGATGCTCGGGGACTCTATCGATAAGGGAATAGAAAAGTTGCTCAATAAATAGCCTTTATTATGAGACGGATGCTTCTATTGCTATTACTTGTCCTGTTTTTTCTCGCCGGGTGCGGGCGGGGGGAAGACAGCTCTATCCGCTTTATCCGATGGACTCCCCACGGGATAGTTTTCGTTCGTTCGGGCAAGCTCTTCCGGTGGACGGGCGATGCCCATACGCTTCCGTCGCGTATAGGAAAATGGTTGGTAAAGGAAGAGAGGTTTGCCCTCTCTCCCGACGGCGGGAAGATCGCCATCGTGCCCGGGGGAAATAAGGTATGGGACATTTGGGAGGTCGACATTGTCAACGGAGAGGGGAGGAGGATAACCGATTCCGTCTTCAAGGATTATTTCCCCGTGTACGGTCCGTCCGGACAGTACATCTACTTCATCTCTTACCGGGGTAAGCGGCCGGATATATGGCGGGTGCGGCCCGATGATCCGGCTGCGGAAAAGATGACCGACGACGTGAGGGAAGAGGAGCAGCTTGCCGTTTCGCCGGACGGTAAAACCCTTCTTTATACCGCCTTCGCGGACGACGTAGGGCTCTCCCTTTATGTTCTCGAGATCGGTTCGGGGGAAATCCGGCGGGTGGCGGAAGGGCTGGCGTATGTGTCGTGCCTGAAATTTTCACCTCCCGGGGACCGTTACGCGTTCTGCGCTGCCGGGGGGCTGTGGCTGGGAGAGAAAGGAGGGCGGCCTTCGAGGTTGTCGGACGCGGAGTTTGCGGCCTGGGATGCCGGGAAAAGGGCGCTCTACTACTGCGCGGGCGGCGACATCCGCCGGCGCACCTTCGGCATTTTCTCCCGGGACAGGAGGCTCACGCGCAATGTCGGCATCGACAGCTGCCCTTCCCCGTCACCCGACGGGCGAAGGGTTGCGTACTCGACGGGACCGGGAGAGAAGCCCGAGCTGCTGACGGTTGTCGACTCTTCTTTCTCGCCGGTGAACCGGGTATGGTGCCCGACGGATGTTGAGCTTATAAACGACTTTTACCGCGTGAACGGGAAGCCCGTTGAGGCGGCCCGGTATCTTACTTCGGTGATAGAGGGAATAGGCGAAAGGGAAAAGATTGCCCGCATTATCGCGGCCGACTACCTAAAAGCAAGAAAGGGCCGGAAGGCCATAGCCGTCCTGCGCGAATATACACGGGATAACTACGAAATCGGGAAAATTTACATGTATTACCTTCGCGACTTTCCCAGCGCCATGGAGTGTTTCAAGAGGTCGAGGGCGGCGAAAAAAGAGCTAATGCTCCTTTATTCCTTCAGGCCCGGCCTCCTTAAAAGTTATTGCCGTGGGTGGGTCGAGATGGAGCGTGGAAATTACGGGAAGGGCCTGCGAATAATAGACGGGTTCCTCCGGCGTGCGGGGAAGGTAAAGGCTCTCGAGGCGATATACTACGAGAGGGCCGAGGCGTACGACCGCGAACTTCATGATGCAGATAAGGCTATCCCGGCATACGGGGAGGCGCTTGAGGCGTGGCCGGACAGCGACCGGGCCGTGCCTGCAAGAATTCGCCTGGCGGAACTCTACGAAGGGGCCGGCGCGCTTGATGAAGCCATGGGTGTCTATCGTTCCGTGGCGAAAGATGCCGGGGGTGAAGATAGTTCCGTGAAGGCGGCCGCCTGCGTGTCGATTTTGCGCATAACGCTTGAGCAGGGGGGGGATATCCAGCCGCTGCTGGGCTATATAGACAGGGAAGGCGGGGCGTATCGCAAGGAGTTTACAAACGGGGCAGTGGAACTCCTCGATGGAAAAGGGAAACATGATGAGGCTAACCGGATTATACGGCTGGCCGTTGCAGAGTGGGGCCTCGGCCTCAAGGACATCACGGACGGTCTCGGCCGTTCTCTCCTCTACGTCGATACGGGCGCCCTCGTCCGGGTAGACATCGGAAAGCTCCCGCCCTGGTTCAAGGAGAGAGCTAATATCATCGCTTCGAAGGTGAGCCCGGTGTCCGTCAAGGCGGTTGGGGAGCTTATGAAGTCCCCCAGCGCCTCGAAGGCCCGGAAAATAATGGGGGATATGGACGGCCTGCCGGGCTCTCCGGAACTCGATGACTATATCCTCGGGAATCTCTATCTCAACGAGGGGGACGTGAGCAGGGCTGTTTCGTGCTTCATGAGGTTGTGCCGGGACGAAGATAACAGCTATTACCATCATCAACTATCCTGCTGTCTTCGTGCCGATCCAGGGGCTGCAGAGGAGTGGCTTAAACTGGAGAGGAAATACACTTTCGCTTTCTGGGACGATGTTCTTGAGGCTATCGACATTGTCTCCGGCAGGAGGGATCTCTTTTCGGATGACCGCGATGTGCCGCGCGACCCGAATTTCGTCGTGGCGTACGAGTCGTTTATAGCCGCCCACCCCGATTCTCTCCTCGTCCCGGCTTGCGCGGCTAGAATAGCGTCAGCCCTTCCCGAGCGGGAGAAGCGAAAAGCCCTCTTGGATATAATCGCCGGGCATAAGGGAGGCTGCATATCGATTCCGTTTGCTCTTTTGATGAGTAATTTTGCCGGTAGCGGCAATTACGGCCTCGCCCTGGACGTCGGGGAGCCGCTGGCCCGCTCCTCAGACGATCCGTCCATAAAGCTCGCCGTGGCAGAGCTGCTCTCGGAGGTCGGACAAGAGCGCAAGGCAATGGCCTTCTTCTGGGATATCTCGATGAACTGCACGGAATCGCCGGAATGGTCGGCTGCACAGGAGGCGCTTATATCCGATCTGTCGTCGTCGGGGAAGAACAAGAGCGCCCTCCTGATGGTCGACGAGCTCATCGAGAGGAGGCCGTCTTCCGAATTCGTGGAATCCGGCGAGGCGCAACTATTAAGGATTGAGCTACTGGTGGAACTCGGGAGGCTGCGAGAGGCGGCCGGGGCGGCCGTGGAGCTGACTGCCAGGGGAGGCCCGGGCCTTAATGAGCTTCCGGGTCGTATTACTGATGAACTCGCCCGATTTATGTTTGATAATAAGAAGGAATCTTTCATGGAGCTTTACTCGACCGCCGGCCCGGAGTATAAGGTCCGGCTGGAGGAAATGGTTCCGGAGCTAAGAAACAAGGAACAAGATACAAGTAACAAGATACAAACAATGACCAATAATCAATCACCAAACAAGATAAAATAGTTTGAGTATTTGAATTATAAATTTGGATATTGTTTGGTTATTGTGTCTTGTATCTTGACCATTTCATTGGTAATACTTTCGCCGGTTTAAGGATGCTTAATGAAATCCATTCCTGACATCTCTGCTATTCAAAAAGTGGTGATACGTGTGCCGAACTGGATAGGGGATACGGTGATGGCCGTCCCCGCGGTCATGGCCCTCAGGGACATCCTGGGAGATGCGGAGCTCACCGTCCTCGCCCGCGCGCCTCTTTCTCTCCTGTGGGCGCACAATCCGGCCGTCGACTCCGTTTTCGGCCTTGCCGGCAAAGGAGTGAGGGAGGAAGCCGCTTTCCTGAAGGCGGGCGGCTACGACCTGACCGTTCTTCTCACGAACTCCTTCGGGACCGCCTTGTCGGCCTGGCTTGCCGGTGTCCCCGTCAGGCTGGGTTATACCTGCCACGGCAGAAGGATGTTGTTGAACCGCGGTGTACGTCGCGACGCCCGGGTCCGGTCCATGCACCAGGCGGAGCAGTACCTCAACCTCGTCGGCCATCTCGGCGCGATAGAAGGAGAAAAAGATGCGAGGGTATGGGCCGGCAGGAAGGCGGGACGGGAGGCCGACAGCATGCTTCGCGAAAGCGGCTACGAAGAGGGTGGATTGACAGTCGGCCTGTGCCCGGGCGCCGCCTACGGGCCGGCCAAACGGTGGCCTGCGGGAAGGTTCACGGAGCTTGCTAATGCGCTCGTGAGGAAGAAGGGCGCACAGATCGTTATCTTTACCGGCGGGGAAGAGGTCGAGCTGGCTGCGGACGTTGCCAGGGGAATATTCGGCAGGAAGATAAATCTAGGCGGGAGGACGGACCTGCTCGTTCTTGCGGCGGCTATGAAGAGATGCGATGTAGTCGTGAGCAACGATACCGGGACGATGCACCTGGCATCCGCATCGGGAGTTCCCGTGGTCGGCATATTCGGTTCGACAGAGCCCGCTCGCACCTCACCCCTTGGAAAGCACGCAATCGTCAGGAGCCGCGTTCACTGTTCCCCATGTTTCCGAAGGACGTGCAGGAAGGGGCTTAATTACGAATGCATGGAGAAGATCACGGTTGAGGAAGTCTATAAAGCCACCGTCGGCCTTATTACTAAATGACGAAACCCGGGAATAAGATACAAGATACAAATAAATAACAATGACCAATAACCAATCATCAAACAAACGCAAGTTTGACCTTGAAGAGAGATATTATAGACGAATCGAATGAATACAAAAAAATATTTTCCTCTATAATCCGGAAAGCGGGTTAAGTTGGTTATTTGAATTTGGGTATTGTTTGGTTATTGTATCTTGTACCTTGGTTATTAGTTTGTAGATTTATCTTCTCTTTGCCCTTGCTCTATCCCTGGCTGCGCGAGCGCGCGCCCTGCCAGCCTGGGCCTTGGCCCTGGCCTCGACCTTCTTCTTCTGTGCCCTGGCCCTTACTTCCATCTTGATGGAGTTTCGGAGGCTCTTGATTTTGTTCTTCGCCGCCTTGACGTCCTTCTCTGATTTGTAGCCGGGGATGTTAAGTTCCGCGGACCCCTCGGGGTCCATCCCGTAGCAGACAACCTCGCTGTGAATCGAGTAGAGGAGTGTGAAATCGAGATCCTGCAATATCTCCAGGGGGGCGCTGGGGACGAGCTTGTGCACCTCGTTGATTATGCTGGTTCTAGGTGGCGCTACGTAACCTTCCTTCTTCTTTACCATGACCTTCTCCTTTGTTTTTTGCGCTCCATACTACCAAAACCGCCCCTCTCAATGTACAATAAAAAGCTAAAACTTTAATTAGTGAACATTCGTGTCCGTCAATAAGCCGGATTTTCAATGATTCGTGGATTGATGTTTGTTTTGTTGTTATTCTTGAAAAAATGGCAAACGATTAAAAGGAGGGGAGAGCATGAAGAAATTTTTAAGAATTTATATCGGGACGCTGGCTATCGTGTCCGTTCTGGCGCTTTCGGTGTGCGGGCATGCCGAGAAGATTCACCTGACGCCGGATGTTGCCTGGGCCAGGGCGGCGGAGGCCTACAGGTGTTGCACCCAGCAGGCGTATCTGAATGCCATGAGCCGTCTTCGCGAGCTGGCGAAGGACGAGAAGCCTGGCACGTGGTGCGTCGTCCTCGACGCGGACGAGACGGTTATCAGCAACGTCCGGTTTCAGGCCGAGCTACAGGCCTCGGGCGGTGACTTTACGAACGAGGGTTGGACGGACTGGTGCAACAGGGCCGAGGCGACGCTTCTCCCGGGCGCCAAAAAGTTCTGCGCTCTTGCGAAGGAGCTCGGCGGAAAGGTCATAATCGTCACCAACCGCAAGGCGATAGTGAAGGACGCCACGCTCAAGAATTTAACGGCAATAGGCTTGCCGTACGACGTCTGCCTTGTCCGCGAGGGCCCGTACGCCAAGGACCGTAAGAAGGTCCTGCGCCGGGATGCCATCAAGAAGGGGACGATTGCGACGCTTCCAGAGGGGATGACATTGCCGCCGCTCAAAATCCTCATGCTCTGCGGCGACCAGACGCACGATCTGTATAAGCACGAGGAGTCCTTCGATAGTATAAAGGATCGATTTGCAGCGGACCTCGTGATTATTCCGAACCCGATGTATGGCGACTGGTACAAGAGCAGCGGTGCGTACATTGAATCTGAAAAGCCGTCGGCGGCGGCACCGTCGGAGGCCATCACCTGGAAAGAGGCGATGGGCAAAGTGGGGGAGAACGTCCTTGTCGAGGGAACGATCGTAAACGTCTATGTCCCCGACCGTGGACCGGCGAAGCTGAACTTCGACAAGAACTGGCGCGATAGCCTCACCGTGGCGGTTTTCGGTGCCGAGAAGTTCGGCGACCTGCGGTCTGGCTACTTGGATAAGAAGGTCCGTGTCTCCGGCATGGTGGATAAGTGGCAGGACTCGGTACAGATCAAGGTGAGTGACCCCTCGCAGATACAGGTTATTGAGTAGGGCTCTTCTTGCTTTTGAGGGCCGAGATGATCTCGGCATACCCGGCTGTCGACCGAAGTTCCTCGAGGTCCTCGTCCTTTTCCAGCCAGTCAAGGTCGTCGTAGCCGAGGGAGACGGCCTTATTGAGGGCCGCCAGGGCCTTTTCTTTACGGTCCGTCAGGGCGTAGCTGCAGGCGAGGTTGTAGTGAACGAGGGGATCGCCGGGCTTTAAACTGGAGAGGTGCTCGTCCATGGCTAGGCCCTCTTCGTAGCGCCCGACCCTTGTGTAGTCGTCAGCCAGGGGTATGAGGGCGGGCAGGAAATCGGGGTCTTCCTCCAGTATGCCCTCGTAGAAGGATATCTCGAATTCGAGGTCCCCCGCTTTTTCCTTCCTTTTCATTTCACTGGCCTGTGACTATTCTAGTTATAAAGGGATACTTCGACAAGACTCAGGATAAACAAAAAGGGAGCAAGGAATAAAGATAATTGGAAGAGAGGCATATTTATGTATGCCGGGTTCAGGTTTAAATGACGATTTCTAATATTGAACTTTTCCAGGAGTTAATGAAAGAGTGGCCGGGGAGTCGCGATATGGCCGAAAAGCTTCGCGGCGATGCCTCCGACAGGGAGTTTTACCGCCTCAGGGTTGAAGGAGCTGGTTCGGCTGTTCTGATGGTCCTTGCCGGGCCACACAGAGGAGGGGAGCTGCCGTTTATCAACATCGGGAATCACCTGGCCGCTATGGGGGTGAGTGTCCCGGAACTATACGCATATGATGAGGAGAGGGGCCTGCTTCTCCTGGAGGATGCGGGGGATTTCACACTCCAGGACGAGCTGGCGGGCAAGGGAGATGAAGTATACAGGAAATATTACCGGATGGCGATAGACGAGCTTGGAAAAATCCACTATGACTCCGGGCGGGACAGCGAGAAGCACTGCGTTGCCTTCGATCTCCGCTTCAATGCGAAGAAGTTCATGTGGGAGCTGGACTTCTTTATCGAGCATACGCTTCAGGGATACATGGGACTGGAGATCTGCCCCGCCGACCTGTCTTTGTTGAGGCAGATTCTCGCCCGGATTTGCGATTCTATTGCAGGCCTTCCAACCGTCCTCACGCACAGGGACTACCATTCGCGCAACCTCCTCGTGAGGAACGGACGGCTCGTTGTCGTGGATTTCCAGGACGCACGTCTCGGGCCCTGCCAGTACGACCTGGCGAGCCTTCTCCGCGATTCGTACGTTGTCCTGGACGACGATACCCGCGACGAGATGATGGAACACTACATCTCGGTGAATGAGAGGAAGGAAGGTACGCCCGTTGACAGGCGGCGTTTTCGCGCGGACTTCGACCTCGTAAGCGTACAGAGGTGCCTCAAGGCCGCGGGGACGTTTGGCTACATGTACACGGTCAAGGGCAACGATTCCTACCTGAAGTATTTAAAGCCGGCGTTCGCCAACGTGAGAGAGATCATCGCCGCCAACCAAGAACTGGCTACTCTGGGAAAGCTACTTCTTAAGTATATAGATACATGATCTAATCGACCGGTGAAGATCGAGGATAAATCCGCGAGCGAAACGAGCTAATTTGTGTCATGAAAGCGATGATTCTCTGTGCCGGATTCGGCGAGCGTTTGATGCCGTTGACGACGGAACTCCCCAAGCCCGCTTTCCCCCTGGCCAACCGCCCCTCGGTCTGGTACACGCTCAGGCTTCTGCGGTCCTGGGGGGTGGACAGCGTCATCGTAAACGCCCACCATCTTCCCGATGTTTTGACGGAGACCGTTCGCGCGTGCTTGCCGGCGGGGATGGAGGTGGAGTTCTCGATGGAGAAAGAGATTCTTGGTACCGGAGGGGGGCTGAGTAGAGTGCGCGGTTTCTTCCGCGATGATGAACCATTCATACTGATTAACGGAGACATACTGACGGACATGGACATTGCCGGGGCGGTCGAATTACACCTGGCGCGGGGAGCGGTTGTCACTATGGTCCTCTCCGCAGACTCCAGACGGAAGCAGCTCGGGGAGGTGAAAGTGGACCGCGAGGGTCGCGTCCGATCCATACTGGAGAGGCCCGATAATTCCGGCGTTTTGAAGCCCGCGTTTTTCACCGGCATTCACGTCATGTCCCCACGCATATTCGATTATCTGGCGGACCGGCCACGCTCCTGCCTGGTGAGGGACTGCTATTGCAGGATGGTTGATGATGGGGAGAGGCTGTTCGGTTATTTCATGGATTCATACTGGAGTGACATCGGGACGCCACGGATGTACCTGGCGGCGAACTTTGACGTACTGGACGGTGCCTACTCTCCGCCGTTCGAGCTCCCCATGGAATCGGAGGAGCCGGCGTGGGCGACATTGGAGAAGCCCTTCCTCATTGGCAAAGAGACGAGCCTCGGACGGGATGTACGGGTAGGGCCCAATGCTGTCGTGGGGGGCGGGGCCGTTCTGGAAGACGGCTGCGAGATCAGGGAGAGTGTCGTATGGCCGTGCGCGAGGGTTACCGCCGGCAGCAGCCTCGTGAGGGCTGTTATGGGTAGGACCACTATTCTAAAAATATAAACCGCAAAGGCGCGAAGGACGCAAAGGGAAATAGCATCTGAATGACCCTGATTGGAATTGATTTAGAACTTGGATGGATGCTGTATACTATTGGCCAGATTGTCATTGAAGGAGCTGTTGCTGGAATTGTGCTCTGTCTATTATTATGCAGAAGCAAGCGGGCTAAGTGATCTATGGAGAAAAGGCGTATCATGATAGGCGTTATCGGCGCGAGCAGGGCGGATGACGAGGCCGTCGCCCTTGCTGAAGAAGTCGGCAGGGGGGTTGCCCGCGGCGGGGGTATTCTGGTCTGCGGCGGCCTCGGGGGAGTCATGGAGGCGGCGGCCCGGGGGGCCAAGGAGGAGGGCGGCGTAACCGTGGGGGTACTGCCCGGCCAGCGACGGGACCATGCCAACAAGTACATCGACATACCGATAGTAACCGGCATGAGCTTCGCGCGGAACATAATCATCATCAGGTCGTCAAACGTGGTGATCGCGGTGAAGGGCGCGAGCGGGACGCTCTCGGAGATAGCGTATGCGCTCCAGCTCGACGTCCCGGTCGTGGGCCTTAAGACGTGGCGCCTTTCCGAGATAAGCGATATCGGGAAACGGATTCACGAGGAGGATGATCCATCTTCGGCTGTCAGGAAGGCCTTCGAACTAGCGGGTTCGAAATAATAGGGGTTAATCAGTGTAATCCGTTAAATCCGTGGTTATTTTCGGCAATATTTTAACAGTCAGCATGATAAGAACATGAAATCGGAGCTGGTAGAGGTGGTAATCAGGGAAGTAGTCCCTACTCCGGGCGGCTTCGCGGTCTTCCTTGGCAACCACGAAAAGACGTTTGTGATATACGTTGACCACGACGTAGGGGCCGCCATTCTGATGTTCTACAAGTCTATCGCAAAGCCGCGGCCGCTGACCCACGATCTCATAGGCTCCATCCTCACGGGACTCGAGGCGCGGGTTCACAAGGTGGTTATCAATGACCTGAAGGCCAACACCTTCTATGCCAGATTGATTCTCTCGGAGGAGAGCAGCGGGCGAAAGAGGATAGTGGAGATAGATGCGCGTCCGAGCGATTGTGTGGCCGTTGCCCTCCAGCAGGATGTCCCCATACTTGTTGCCAGGGGTGTCCTCGAAAAGGTCAAGGACGTGAGCGAAATGCTCGGCGGTGAGGAGCCTTAAATGTTGTCAATGGTGTAAGATTAAAAGTCTAAGGTAGTTGCTTGATTTTGCCCGCGTTACGCTTCCAATTGTTTTACAGTGATGAACAGGATGATTGCCGCAGGCTTCATGGTCGTCTCTTTATCGCCGCCCAACTCCCTAAGCTTCGAAAGTATCTTTTCGGGTATTAGGTGGTCGGCAACAACGAGCGTATCACCGCTACAGAGGTAGGCTTTGGACTTGATGGAGTTTCGGAGCGTTATGGGACGTATAGCGGGCTCAGTCAAGCTAATGTCGCATTCCAGTGCTAGTTGGACACCGGCTTTCCCCTCTTCTCTGTCCTTGAGCAAAATATGGAACCTACAGCCTACATCCCTATAGTCAAAGCTGGTGATTTTCTTTTTTTCACCTTCTGGCTTCCTAACGGTGGGGAGGGGAAGGTTTCTAAAAGACTTTATGGCTATTCCTTCATTATTGATTGCCACAAACGAACCTGAGTAATAGAGGCTAACATTGGCGTGTTTTTGCAGCTTCTTCACAGCCTTTCCGAAATCAAATTTTTTCACCAAGCCGAGGTCAAGACCGGTATCTTCCCAGTCAATACCCGCAACTTCTGTGTCTGCTGGATACAGGCTCAATACGCGTAAGGTGAGAAGATACTGGCTCTCCCGTGCGGTCTCTTCTTTCTCCGCGTGAGATTGCACGGAAAGCAAGACGACGCACGAGAATAAAAGAACAAAACCACGAAGTAAATTCTTCCTCATTGTGTCCTCCTTTTTCCATAGAACTTTTGACACTATCCCAAAAACCTTACCATTTTTATGATATGCATTCTAGGGCGTCCTTATGCTGTACCTGCATCCGCAGTAGCTCTGGCGGTAGAGGTGGTACTTTTTGCTGAGCTCGATGCTCCTCAGGAAGCCGTCCTTTTTTTTATAATCGCCCTCGCAGAAAGCCATACCCGTTACCCGGCCTGCTCTCCGCCCCGCTTCGTTGACCGCCTCCGGATTTTTGTGCGGGCTGATGGTGAGCGTTGTGCCGAAGAGATCGAAGCCGAGGCGCGAGGCGGTTCTGGCCGTATCGAGCAACCTGAAATAAAAGCAGATTTCGCACCTTTTCCCTCCTTCCGGCTCGTCCTCGAAGCCGCGTGTCGCCAGGATCCAGAGCTCGCTGTCATACGAGCCGAGCATTATCGGCATTCCGATCCGGCGGCAGAAGCCCCGCGCGTCTTTGAGCCTGGTGCGGTACTCGCTGATGGGCCAGATGTTAGGGTTATAGAAGTAGCAGGTAATATCCAGCTTCTCCTTAAGGGATTCGATGACGTGCGTGGAGCACGGCGCGCAGCAAACGTGCAGCAAAAATTTCGTCTTACCGGCCATCTTCTTGCTTAATTATAGTCCGGATCCAACGAAGAAAGCACTGAAGAAGAAAAAACTGTAAGAAGAAAAAACATCCACGAATTACACTAATTAACACGAATTACAAAATAGAGTAAAACCGCAAAGGCGACCATCGACAAGCTCGGGACAGGCGCGGGACGTAAAGAATAGAATGAGATGAAAAATAAATAAAACCATAGAGGCCACTGAGATTAACTACGGTTAAAAGTTCAAGGTTGAAAGTTAAAAGAGAAGATATTCAACCGCAGAGACACGAAGAACGCAAAGATGTATTTAAAAGAAAAAAACGTAACCGCGGATTGGACGGATTATACGGATTTATAACATCGCGCTGAAAAACAGAGGGTAATTGTTATAGAGGTATTAACCTGTGCAATTGTTTTTATTACCCTGGTGCAAGCTGGAGTAGTAAGCATTAACTAACTTAGTAGTAAATCCCAGTAGTGTCCCAACGTTAGTCAAACAACATCAGTTGGTTATGAAAGTTGCTGTCCTTGAATGTGTGATCGAAATCCGTAAGTGCCTCTAACAGAGGTGATTTCTCGAAAAGAGACACGCTCAGAAT
>Ga0208771_1000254_pt1 | contig 33488 bp, 22 predicted proteins | sample AntAceMetag02UKX_FD_184775 | JGI IMG/M metagenome (GOLD analysis project Ga0208771, IMG submission 184775) | Saline lake microbial communities from Ace Lake, Antarctica - Antarctic Ace Lake Metagenome 02UKX (SPAdes) (version 2) | ecosystem: Environmental > Aquatic > Non-marine Saline and... | reverse complement strand
AATTCTTGTAAATTGTAGAAAATTGATGTTTGAAAATTGAACATAATATCTACTCCATTTTAAAATACAAGCCATTATTAATTAATATGTTATATATAAGAAATTCCTGGAGGAAATGCAAGTAAAAAATGAACTTTTAACTAACTAAATATTATTAGGTTATGATATTTTACAGAAGGCTAACTTCGTTAAAAAAAAGGAGTATTGGATTATTCGAGTAAAGGAGTCCGGTGATTTTTTCCCCACAATACTCCATCACTCCAATAATCCTGTATTCCTAAACAGCGACGATTGTAGTATCGACTACAATCCTATTGTTGTTAGCGCATAAGTGCAAAATTTATTTCCTCTCGATCATCCCCATAATCCCCGACAAAATAATCACCGTCGTTAAAAAGCAGGCGCCGACACCGACAAACAGCGCAGCACCTAAATGAGCAAAACCACGGTAGATAGAGAAGATGAGTGAACCGAAAGCAAGCATTGTTGTAAGTGAAGTGAGAAGGATTGCCTTACCAGTACTGGAAAAAATGGTTTTAATTTTTCCGCTTCCCTCATGTAACCAGCGATGGACAATATGCACGCCATCGTCAATGCCAATACCCAGAATCATCGGCAGCCCCATTATATTGACAACGTTAAGCTGCTGACCTGTTAGGTGCATGAGACCAATCATCCAAAGAGCTCCGATTGCCAGCGGGATCATTGCCATCAGTGCATAGCGTACACTGCGAAAATCTAACCAGAGAAGAATAAATACAATTACCAGCGTTAACAGTGCCGCATTTCGTCCATCGCGTCCGATAATATCAATCAGAGCGCGAAACACGGGTGGAAAACCTGTGGCTCTATCACTTACTCTTTCCAGATCATCCGAGAACCTATAAAGAAATCTGGCGTCCTGCCATATATTTCCTGCTGGAAATACAGTAACCAAAAATTGATTTCTATCTTTATTACTGTATCTGTCCAAAATAGAAGCAGGTAACTCTTGCAAAAGGATAGAATCTGTGGAACACATTTTAATTACAGATTTCTTAAAATATTGTGCAAAATCAGCCTGAAATTTAGATAATCCTTTTGCAGCAAGCGAAATATCACCAGCTAAAAATTGTTGCAACTCCTGAATTTTATTTCTGTCGTTGGGTTTTCCAGGCTCTCCCATAATCTGCGTACATTTATTATCCACTTTATCCTGTCCACCCAAAAATGCCATGTCTTGCATTTCCATAATATTCATCTGGAGACGTTCGATTTGCGCATTTAAAGTTGAAAGTTCAGCAGGAAGAACCGCTGCTCTAATTGAAGATGAGTTAATAGCTCGATGGATTTTTCTGATGTGAGTAGTCCGTTGCTGCTGTTGTTCTAAAGAAGGGAGATATAATGAAATATCTTCGGTCATAGCCACAGAACCCATGTCGCGATATTTTTTTGCAAATTCACGGGACTGGTTTACATTATCAGTTATAATAAACGCATAATCCATACTTAAATCGAACTTATCCATGACCGTGTCCTGAAGAGCGATGGAGGTCAGTCCCTCTGGTTCTATGTTCATGTAATTATGATCAAAGGTAATATTAGAACCGAACCAAACTAACAACAGCGTAATAATAATCGAAGCAAGCATTGTAAAGACATAATGTTTACTTAGCTTTTCACTCAGGCGACCCAGAAAACGAAAAGAAATATCCTTCTGTATAACTTTTTTTGCACTTTTGCCCTTTTCACGTTTTTTATCTAAACGGCGTTCTCTTAATACTAACATGGCCGGTAGAAATAAAAATGTAGCAAAAAGAATTGCCAATAGACCTGTTCCAGTAACCAGACCCATTTCTTTCATTCCACGTGAACTGCTGATCATCATTGTTAGAAAAGCAAAGGCAGTTGTCAGCGCTCCAGTCAAAACACCTTTTCCACTTTTTAGGAATGTTTTTTCCATGGCTTGGGCAATACTGTCTCCAGCAGCGCGCCATTCCGTGAAACCGGAAATGAGATGAATAGAAAAATCAATACCCAATCCCAGCAAAATAACAGCCATCATCGAAGTCATAATATTTAATTGTCCCACTACAATAGCTGCTACTCCCATTGCCCATAAAATGCCGATAAGCAGGTTAAACATTGCTAAAACAGGCGCGACCCACATTCTGAATGCAAGTATTAACATAGCTAAAATGGCGATAACAGCAATCAGGCTGGTATAGCCCAGACTTTGTGAAGAATAAACCATTTCATCACGACCGATCGGGATCATTCCTGTTAGACCAGCCTGTACATCCGGAAAATCTTTTAATAAATCGTCAACAATTGTTTGTATCGCATCATTTCCAGAGACGAGGAGATCGATATCGAACATGGTAAAATTGGGGATGGCATTCAAAATGAGAGCTTTTTTATCATAAGACATAAAATAAGGCTCTCCTAAAAGGAGTTTATCCACAGCAGCGTGCGCCTCTTTCTCGGGAACATTTTCATCACGAGCATAGCGTTGCATCAATTGAATCAGGTTTTGAATGCCGTCAAGAAACATTACTGCCTGGTCTTCTTTCTCTCGGGTGGAAATGGACTCTTCCTGACCGACATACTCCTTCTCCATCGAGTTGTTAATATTAAATAGTAAACCGGTGAGATTGGGATCCGTGTAAATGTCTTTCAGGTTTTTTAAATCTTTTTCCTTAACAAGCATCAAACTGTGGTTGCGTAAAAAATCAATTTCGGCTTTATAATCAACTCGCTGAATCAATTTCTTATTAATCCGCGCGCGAAGCTGTTCTATCTCGGACTGAAGTTTGACTATTTCAGATTCTTCGCCCTGCTCAGTTTGCAATTGATCTATCTTTTTATTGATTTTATTTATATCTGCCTGAAGTGAAGCATTTTTGCTGGTATCAATGGCTGCCAATAACCGCGGCGCCAACTCGTCGGCAAACTGCTTGATGTTCTTCTCTTCTCCCTGAACAACTACAATTATACTGGTCGCCGATACAAATTCTTCAATAATTTTATTGAATTGAACTGTCCTCGGATCACCTGATGGCAATAAATCAGACCAGCGCATGGTTTGTTTTAATTGTCCTGCAAAAATTGTAAAAATAACCGTTAATACAAGCACAATACCTAACATGCGCCAGGGATAAGTTGCGTGCCAGTGAGCTAATTTTTTAAGTAGGTTCTCTCTCATTTTCCCATCTCCTATTATGGTTGATTAATATTGTCTTCCATTGAAAAAAGACTCCAACTGATAGAAACAAACCAACGGATTTTTTTTTATCAGTTGGGTTATCCTTCGGCTAACCAATTAATTATAGAAATCTGCCTATGGAAGATTGTTTCTATCTGCTGGAAATTAGAAATAAACTCTAACCCTGAACATTCCCCCATTCCCCAAATTACCAGCATAAGCCGTCCCTTCTTTGCCAAAATAATAATTCCCGATCACAGTTAAATCCACATTTTCAAAAATGTTGTAAGTCAGCATGGGAACCAGCGCATAACTTTCATCGGAAAAGCTGTAAATCGAGGAACAATAAAAATCAATCAAATCCGACAACGGATGTTTGATCAATAAATAAACCTGGTCTTGAGTTATTGTTTTTGTTTCCGCCAGCAATAATTGGAACCAGTCGTTCAATCCATAATTGTGAAAATCATTTTTTGCGAAACTGTTTCGATAAAATTCTGCCATAACATAAGACTGAAAATCAAACGTGTAGTCCATGCCCAATACCAGTTCGTAATAATCTTTTTTCATCGCCATGGGATTGGCTTGCGAGCTAACAAATCCACCGTAAAATAAATTGTCCAGCCCGGACAAGTAACTATGCCAATCATTTTTTTTTATTTTTATTTTATTGCTGGCAAATTCTCCCCAGATACCCAGTCCCAAAAGTTCGCCCGCGAAATCAGCGCCCCAAATGTGCCGCACAGTATTTAACTGGTAAAAATTCATCGCCACCAAATCTAACAGCCGGGCATCTGTAAATTTCCATTGTTTTTGAATTCCCATAATTGAAACATCAAAATGGAGTAGTTGTCCTTTTAATTTGAGCAAAAAATCAGTGTCTTTCCAGTTATCGGTGGGTGAATAAATTCCTGTGAAGTTAAAACTACCTTTTAGCGGAATATCCAGCCGAACTGCATTATGCCCAGGCTGTTCATAAGTCGGATCAATGATATCCTTTTTGTTAAAAACATCTGTTGGATTCCAGACATATCCTGTGCCCAGTGACAACTGCTGTTTGCCGATGGTTAAATCGGCGTGTTTGAATGAGAGTTTCAAAAACGCATTATCCAGAAAATGACGATCTTCAAATGGTAGAACGTACGGATTTATGTCCGAACCTAAAAAATTAAAAGTGGGAGCTTCGGCTTGTGCCGCTTCAGGTAAAAATTGCAGCACATCCCAGTTTGTTTTGCCGTGATAAGTGATGTATTCGAAATTGGCGCCAAAGGAAACATTATCAGAAAAATTTGCCTGCATATCGACGCGCAGCTTATTGGAGGCAAGCTGATAAAATTCCGAACCAATTTTAGCGCCCATTACTTGCGGTTCAAAATAGCCAAAAATTTCAACCTGCTGCCCATACAAAAAAGCGGGTAAAAGCAATAGCAACATCATGATTCTTTGTTTCATTTTTTCAAACTCCTTTCGCTGAACATATCGTCAGCAATAGGCTTATTATATTTGACTTCAATCATTTCCATGCTGGTTTCGGTGTTATCGTTTTTATTGTACATGACCATTTTCATGCCTGTCGGGATTCCGTCAATCTCTTTTATATCATATTGCACTAACCTTTTAACACAAAGCTGCGGATCTTTTTCGCCGTAATAATCAAGCACCACTGGCATAAAATTCTTTTTGATAATCCAGAAAATAATTTTGGAATAGGCGTTGTTGATGTCTTTCTTTTTTGTTAATTCAAGTTTGAAGCAGTCGTAGTCTTCCATTTTCTCGTCTTTTAATTTTTTCGCATTAAAATTTTTTATGAACGAGTCGCCCGATCCCATGTCCTCATAGCTAAAATCACTGCCCTGCATTTTTTGCTTCTTGGCATGAGTCGCTAATTTTCTCACCCTCTTTGTCCGGGGAAAGTAAGCCCAAATATCATCAGCATTATTGAGCATTAGAATTGCCTGTCCTTTTACCCGGGCTGGTTTGATGTAACGCATAAGATTTTTTTCACCACTGTCTTTGCTCCAGGATTCGTACTCAAAATTTCTTGTTTTACCTGAAGTGGTAACAATGGTCATTTTCATTTTACCATAAACAGTTTTTTGATTCATTAAATCATTTACTTTGGAAATTATATTTTCAGCGTTAGGTTGCTGCCCTAAAACGTAATTAAAAACAATAAAGTTAAACAGGATAAATGTTATTAGTTTTTTCATGCTATTTTGCCTCCAACTTGTTTGTAAAACATTTTTATTTTTTGTCAATTGGGAAATTTTAATTATGACCGACTCATCGGTCAAAATTGGAACAAAAAAAACTAACTTGCATAAATTCCTGGCAATATTTCCTCCAACAAGCAGCGAATCGCTTCATTAATATCGATCAAATCCCGATTTATAATCCATTGTAACATAAGCCCATCGGTCATGCCAATTAACAGAGAAGCGACCATAAAGGTATTCATCGGTTTAAATTTTTCGATTCGTATGCCTTCATCCAAAACAGCGCCAATCATTTTCCTAAAATCAGAGTATATTTTTTCAAGATCAATCAATTTTAGTTTTTGTTCATCTTTGTACCGAATCGCTTCTGCCCAGAAGTCGAGCATAACATCCATGATATCAGAGGTTTCCCCTTCAAAAAAATGAATAAACGATTCAAAAATGGTGTGTAACCTTTCCACCGGATCGGTTATTTTATAGATTTTTTTAGCAATATTACTCTCTAACGTGTCCATTAAGATAAGGAATCCCTGTTCAAATATTTCGTTTTTATTTTTGAAATATTCGTAAATAGTGCCTTTGCCAATTTGGGCAGCTTCGGCAATATCAATTATTTTTGTATTAGCAAAGCCTTTCCGGGCAAATACTTTCATGGCTGCCTGAATGATTTCTTGTTTTTTTACTTTTTTGTCTATTATCCTTGGCATTCATATCCTCATCTATTATGACTGACGTGTCGGTCAATAATACTCAATTATAAAAAAAAAGTTTCAAAAAGTCAAGAGGTTTTTTTTATTTTTGTGGTAATACATCATTTTTTGGCTCACCCCACCTCTAACAACTGAGGCATTAAAATATTCAACAAAAAATACTTGACTATTTATAAATTATATTGTAATTTCAGAATAATTTAACATGCGATTTATTAACAATAACAAGTAAATTATTATCTGATAATTTGAGGAGAAAATGTATGGCGAAGCTTTTATTTGAAATGAATGCTGAAGGAAGAAAGGGATATACCTTACCAAAATTGCAGGTGCCTGAAAAAAAAGTCACAAATATTATTCCTGAAAAATTTCTCAGGCGTAAGCCGGCGCGTCTTCCACAGCTTTCTGAAAATGAAGTGGTTCGCCATTTTGTAGAACTTTCGCGGTTGAATCATCATATTGACAAAGGGTTTTATCCATTGGGTTCGTGCACAATGAAATATAACCCAAAAATAAATGAAGATGCTGCCGGCAACCCCGGTTTAACTAGTCTTCATCCCATGCAAAGCAGCGGGACATGCCAGGGCGCTCTTTCTTTAATGTATGAATTGTCAGAATATTTGAAAGAAATTTCAGGCTTGAAAGAGGTGACTTTGCAGCCAGCGGCTGGCGCACATGGCGAGCTAACCGGAATAATGTTGATTAGAGCATATCATGAAAACTCTGGTAATCCACGTAAAAATATTTTGATCCCTGATTCTGCTCATGGAACAAATCCAGCAAGCGTTACCATTGCTGGTTATAACGCAGTTCAAATAAAATCGAATGAAAATGGTTTAGTGGACTTAGAAGGTTTAAAGAAAAACATTGATGAAAATACTGCGGGTTTAATGCTGACAAATCCAAATACCCTGGGAATATTTGAAAGCCATTTGAAACAAATAAAAGAAATGCTTAATGAGGTGGGCGCATTGCTCTATATGGATGGCGCTAATTTAAATGCGTTGCTGGGGATTGTACGACCAGGAGACATTGGCGTTGATGTTTTGCATTTTAATCTTCATAAGACCTTTTCCACACCTCATGGCGGCGGAGGCCCCGGATCAGGACCTGTTGGGGTTTCGGACAAATTGGTCGATTTTCTGCCAGTTCCGAAAATAATAAAAGAAGGAGATTCATTTAAATTAGAAAGTAATTTACCCAAATCAATCGGTAAAATTCATTCGTTCTATGGAAACTTTGGCATGATGGTCAAAGCCTATGTTTACATTCGGATGTTGGGCAGCTATGGTCTAAGACGGGTCTCTGAAAATGCTATTATTAATGCTAATTATCTCAAAGAAAGACTTATTAAATATTTTGACTTAACGTATTCTGGCACACCAATGCATGAATTTGTATTGTCTGGTTCGAAACAGAAAGAGAAAGGAATTTCTACATTGGATATGGCAAAAAGGCTGTTGGATTATGGATTTCATGCGCCTACGATTTATTTCCCATTAATTGTGCATGAAGCGATTATGATTGAACCAACAGAAACAGAGTCTAAAGAAACGCTGGATGAATTTGCAGATACAATGATACAAATCACAACTGAAATTGAAAAAAATCCCGAACTTGTGAAAAAGGCACCTCTTACCACTCCTGTTTATCGGCTTGATGAAGTGAAGGCTATAAGACAGCCAAATATTCGGTTCCAATTTGATTAAATATTAGTACTTTGGCTCAAATTTTGCCTCTCTCTTAAAAATTGAATACTGAAATTTTCAAAGTAAAATATCATTGAACGACGATAGTCAGGAGAATGCAAGCATGATAGAAGTACGTCCGGATATGTCAAAAGTACTGGTGGTGGACGATATGCCACTTAATAGGAAGTTACAAAAAACTTATCTAAAAGAAGTCGGTTACAAGGTGGTTTTAGCAGAAGATGGTATCGATGCTTTGCGGAGGATTAGAGAAGAATCACCCGACTTGATATTATTAGATGTGATGATGCCGAAAATGGATGGTTTCCAGGTTTGTAAGCACATTAAAAATAATAGCAGGACGAAATTTACTCCGGTGATTTTAGTTACAGCATTGAATGAAATTGAGGCTAAAATTAAAGGAATAGAAGCTGGAGCTGATGATTTTATTTCAAAACCGTTCAATAAATTAGAATTATTAGCACGCGTCAAATCGCTGCTTCGAATTAAACATTTAAATAAGGAATTACAAGTAAAAATCCACCAGTTAGAAAATGCCCAAAAAAAACTTAAAAAATTGGCGGTCACAGATGGATTAACTGGGGCATTCAATTATCGCTTTTTTAAAAAACAATTAACAAAAGAAGTGATCAGGGCAGAAAGGCATAATAAGAATGTTTCGATTATTATGCTGGATATCGATTATTTCAAGAATTATAATGATACAAATGGTCATCCTGCTGGCGATGCTGTTTTGAAGACAATTGCAGAAATTTTGAGCAAGAATATAAGAAACATAGATATCGCAGCTAGATATGGCGGTGAGGAATTTGCCATCATCTTAGTTGAAACAAACAAAGCATCAGGCGGGATAGTAGCTAATAAACTCAAACGGTTGATTGAATATTATAAGTTTTACCACGAAGAAACACAGCCAAACGGAAAACTAACAGTGAGTATGGGAGTAGCTACGTTTCCCGAAAATGGAAAGATGCCTGACGATTTAGTCGCTTTTGCGGACAAAAGACTTTATAAAGCCAAAAAACAAGGACGCAACAAAGTCATAAGTGATTAGTAAAATTTTGTGTCTGTTTAGCTATGAAAAAATTTAATGGTTTTGTTTGAGAACAATTAGACAGTTCACAGGATGTTTTCATTTGACAGATCATTATATTTTCTAAAGTAGGAGTAGGTAATGCTATGGAGATAAGGAAATCATTTCCCCTTAAATCATTTTTTGTTATTTTGGGGGTGTCTTTAATTCCTTTATTGATAATTTTTTTCTATCTGAATAAAATTGATTCGTATTTTGGATCAAGCTCCCTTTTAGCAATATTTATAATACTATTCCTGTTGGCAATTGTCCTTGCTTTAATGGGCGCCTTATTTGTTTCAAAACCGATTTATAATAGACTTGTTAGATATAATGAATTTGCCAGAAAAATTGCCGGCGGTAAGTTTGAACACAGAATCCCTGTTGAAACTGATGATGAATTGGGTAAGCTTGGGAAATTTTTCAATATTTTGACAAAAGAACACCACGAAATTAAGAAGAAAGGCGTTAGTGAAAAACTTTTTGAAGGCGAAAAAATTCAAGCAATTATAAAAAACATTGGCGACGGTGTCATCGTAACTGATAATTCTAATAGAATTGTGCTTCTTAATTCGGTCGCTAATAAGTGGTTTGAGAAAAAACTTAATGGTTATTCAGGACAAAAAATTGATGAACTGATTCAAGAAAAGGTCTTATTGGACCTAATTAATAACGTTAAAGGTGGACTAAAATCAGAAGATTTAAAAGTTGAAATTAAAATAAAACCGGCAAAAGGAACTAAAGAAATAATTCTTCAGGCAATAGCGACAAGAGTAGTTGGAGAGAATAATAACCTGATGGGCGTTGCAACCGCTTTGCGTGATTTGACCAAAGAAAAAGAAGTCGATCGCATGAAAACAGAATTGGTGTCGATGGTTGCTCACGAGCTTCGCTCTCCACTGACATCAATCGCTGGTTTCAGTGAACTTCTTCTCGATGAAGAAATTAACCAGGAACAGTCAAATGAATATGCTGAAATCATTTTATCGGAATCAAGACGGTTGAGCGAACTCATTAATAAGTTTTTAGATATATCTCGTATTGAGTCAGGAAAAAACCAGATTCAGAAAACTGCTGTAAATATGGGAGATGTTATTAGAGGTATTTTGGGTATGAATATCTACCTGGCAGAATCGAAAGGTATAAGTGTGGAATTAGGAATACCAGATATTATAGATGATGTATTTGTTGACAGAGAGCTGATGGGAGAGGTAATTCTTAACCTTTTTTCGAATGCTGTAAAATATAGCCCTGCCGGGAAAAAAGTAAAAATTTATTTGGAAGATAAAAACGATGAACAGATAATTAAAGTTATCGATCAGGGTTTTGGAATTTCTGAAGACTCTCAAACGAAAATTTTTAATAAATTTTACCGTGTGACTGATAATGAAAAAATTCGGGACATTAACGGATCTGGATTGGGATTGTCGCTGGTAAAAGAAATAATTGAGCAGCACAGCGGTACAATTCGAGCTGAAAGTAAGCTTAATGAAGGTTCAACTTTTATTATTACATTGTCCAAAAATGACAATATAAAATCAGAATTTAACGATGAACAAATCACCGAAAATTATCTTATTGAATAATCACAATTTGATAAAACAGTTAACCACCATTTGAATATCTCAACAGGTTTTTTGCATATTGCTTTCTTCCCTTTTTAATATAATATGAATTTAAATCATTTGAACATTTTTTTATGTAAACGAAACTTTTTGAAGTGTATATCAGTTTTAGTAACAACATAAATTATTATTGGCGTTAATAAGCAGGGAATTTATGCCGTTAACTCATAAGCAAAAAAAGAAATTCATAATTAAAGATCAAAAAAGCGTAATCGATTTAAAAAATTTTATTAATGATTATACATACAGAAGCAGTCAAACTGCCGCTAATTTGAGTTTAATTAAAAATTCGGCAACCCCAAAAATAATTTTGCTTATTGATGATGATACTGATATGATTGAGATCGGACGTAAAATTATAATTTCTGCCGGCTATAATTTTATCTCTACTTCCAATGGCCAGGATGGATTAGATTTTATTTTAAAATACAGACCGGATTTAATCCTGCTTGATTATATGATGCCAGGTATGGACGGAGCGCACGTATTTGAGAAGTTGATCACTAATCAACGATACCGTCACCTTTCAGGAACGCCGGTTATTATGTTAACTTCGAAAAGTGAATTGGAAATTGACAGAACTTTGCTGTTTGAAATGGGATTGGCTGCTTTTTTAGTTAAACCGTTTGGTCATCGCGAGCTAATTAATGTTATTGAAAATGTTCTTATTCTTTACCAGGTAAAACAAAAAAATAAAGAGCTTGAACAGAAAATTCGTCGCAGTGAATACAAGTATCAAGATTTAATTGAGAATGCCAATGATTTAATTTATACGCTGAATCTTAAGGGTGACTTTATTTTTATCAATCGCCAGTTAAATGCGTTGACTGGTTTTTCACGAGAAGACTGGATCGGGCGTAGCTTTTTTGATTTGGCTGCACCGGAAGATAGAGTTGAAGCGCGAACTAATTTTAATCTAACTATCAGGGGAAAAGCACGAATTTTTGAAATCCGTCTTATCTGCCAATTCGGAAATCCTCTTTATATCTCAATGAATATTAATCCAATTTACGAAAAAGGCGAGGTTGCCGGCGTTGTTGGTATTAGCAGGGATATTACGCAGCGCAAAAAATTGGAACAACAAATTACCGATCTTAAAAATTTCAATGAAAGCATTATTCAAAGCATGGGTTCGGGATTGATTACGCTGAACCTGGAAAGGAAAATTACCTCTTTTAATAACAGCGCTGAAGAAATTTTAGGCTACAAAACAGATGAGATTGTGGGAAAATATCTGGATGAAATTTTTACTGATGAAGAGAGCAAAAGGTTAATTCAAACTAACGATTCAAATTATCGGTATCCTTTGCGCAGTGAAATGAAATTAACCAGAAAAGATGGTACGAAAGTTTTCATTGGGTATAGTGTATCGTCTCGAATAGATAATCATAATTTAAAAGTAGGAACGATCATATCGTTTCGTGATATTTCACAAATTAAACAGATGCAGATGGAAGTGGTTCGTATGGATCGGTTGGCTTCAATGGGGGTGTTGGCGTCAGGTATCGCGCATGAAGTCAGAAATCCGCTGGCAGGCATAAAAACAATGGCGCAGACGTTGGAAGAAGAAATGGAGGAAAACGATTCGCGCAGAGAATATTTGACCAGAATAATCAGCCAGGTGAACCGGTTGGATGAACTGTTAAAGTCTTTGTTCTCATTTGCTAAACCACAGCAACTTGTTCGTAAATATCAACGGTTTGAGAATATTATCAAAGAAGTCGAGGTGTTGTTCGAAGAAAAATTTAAAAAGAAGGCAATAAATTACATTAAAGAATTTCAACCAGATATTCCTAAAGTTTATGTTGATTTTCATCAAATTCAACAAGTGTTTATTAATTTTTTTTTAAATTCTCTTGATGCAATGGCAAAAGGTGGAGAGCTTTCGCTAAAGGCTCGTGCAGTTAGAACAATAATTTTTTCCAGGGACCGCCGAAAAAATGCATTTATTAATCAAAATAAAGAATCTCTTTATGTTGAGGTAATTATTAAAGATACAGGGGCCGGGATTAAACCGGAAAACAAAAAAGCTATTTTTGACCCGTTTTTTACAACAAAACCCCAGGGAACTGGTTTGGGGCTTTCAATCGTTTATAGCATCATTGAAAAGCATCAAGGTGAAATTAAGGTTGACAGTGAATTAGGAAAAGGTACTGCATTTACACTACTTTTACCCACGGAGGAATAAAATTTTATGGAAGAACGTATTCTGATAGTCGATGATGAAGAAGATTTAACTTTAGGATATTCAAAATGTCTGTCAAAAGTCGGTTACGATGTACGCACTGCAAATTCGGGCGAAGATGCAATTGACTTGTTAAAGGAAGAAATTTTTGATCTCGTTTTTTTAGACATTCGTCTTCCAAAAATGGATGGTATAGAAGTTTTAGAAAAGGCGCTTGATATTGATCCGGATTTGATCGTAATAATGATGACAGCGCATGGCACCATAGAATCGGCGGTAGAAGCGATGAGAATCGGCGCGTATAATTATCTCATGAAGCCGGTTGATCATGAGGAATTGAGGATTTTCACTAAAAAATCATTGGAAGTTAATAAATTAAAGCGGGAAATCTATCATTTAAAATTAAAAGATAGCAGACGATATCCCGATACGGCAATTTTTGGCAACAGTCCCAAAATGAAAAAAGTGAAAGACCTGATAAAAGTAGTCGCCGCAACTCCTAAAACTTCTGTATTAATCCAGGGTGAAAGCGGCACTGGTAAAGAATTGGTCGCCTGGGCAGTTCATAATTGGAGCATTCGTTCGGAAAAGGCAATGATTCCCATCAACTGCAGCGCAATCCCTGAAGCGCTTATGGAAAGTGAGCTATTCGGATTTGAGAAAGGAGCTTTCACCGATGCCAAAACTATGAAAAAAGGTGTTTTTGAATTGGCTCATCGCGGCACTATTTTTCTGGATGAAATTTCCAGCATGAATCCCAATTTGCAGCCCAAGCTGCTTAGAGTACTGGAAACACATGGTTTTCGCCGGATAGGAGGCGTTTCTGATATTAAGATTGATGTTCGAATTATAGCAGCAAGCAATCAGAATCTTATGCAATGTGTAAAAAAAGGAACCTTCAGGGAAGATTTGTATTACCGGATCAAAGTTCTGGAGATTGTTATCCCACCGTTGAAAGAACGAGTTGAAGACATTATCCCTATGGCAAAGCTGTTTATTGATCAGAATAACAAAGAGTTCTCAAAAAAAATCAAGGGTATTTCAGCGGAAGCCGAAAATCTGCTGATGGCTTATGCCTGGCCTGGTAATGTTCGTGAATTAAAAAATGTTATCGAGCGAGCTTCAATTTTATGTCAGAATGAAATTATTGACGTTGAACACCTGGCTATTGAATTGCAAGATATTTCAACTAAAGGGTCAATTCCAGTAACAACTGTGCCAAACACTGATGAAAGTTCTGATGAAGCTGTTTCACTTCAAGAAATTGAAAGACGTCACATTATTAAAACTCTTGATAAATTTAATGGAAACAAATCAAGGGCTGCAAGAATTCTGCAAATATCACGCTCCACCTTGAGAGAAAAATTAAAACAGTATGGAATTTCATAATTTCTGAAAATTATTGAATTCAAAATTGTAAGATAGTAGCTCCTTTTTTCAATTCTAAAATACCCCTGTTTTTTGATCGTATAGAAAAATAAAACTTCACTCATAAATAGAAAAAAATCTGACCAAAAATCTCCCACTTTTCTTTCTAAAGCAAGAATTTGATTTTTTAAAGCCACTTTTTTGTTTTTTTATATTCAAATTTGAAATGAATATTAATATGTTAAAATAATGAAACCAAAGATAATACATTGAAAATAAATGGGCTATGATGCTATAAATAGATAGCATTAAGGAAAACACGTGGTTGGCATAATATTTGCTTAAGTGAAATCACTAAAAAAAAGTGTAACTATAAGGAAAAATAATGAGTTCAGCGACTAAAAGAATACTGATAGTGGATGATGAAGAGAGCTTGACCTGGAGTATTGCCAAAAATTTAAAAAGGCAGTATAAAGATCATGAAATTTATTCAATAAATTCAGGCGATGAAGCGCTAAAAATTTTAAAACGACTCCCTTTTAATTTAGTCATTTCTGATATTCAAATGCCCGGAGCAGATGGATTCGTATTGTTGGACTATGTCAAAAAGCACAGTCCGAACGTGCCGGTAATTATAATGACTTCTTTGGACAAATCAGAAATTAAAGATTTAGCAAAGCAAGGTTCGGGTGTTTATTATTTTGAAAAGCCGTTTGATATGGGAGAATTCAAAAAAACAATTAACGATGCGCTATTTAATGTTTCAGTTCAAACAAAAAACGAACTACTAAATTTATCATTGAAGGAATTGATCAGGAAAAATTATCACAATAAATTTAGCGGATCAATAAATGTAAAAAATACTAATAAATCAGGAACACTTTATTTTCAGGCTGGGGAGATAATTCATGCCGTAACAAAAGATTTAGAAGGTGAATTAGCATTATTAAATATGTTATGTTGGAAAAAAATAAATTATGAAATTGAATCAACCAATAAACACGTCAAAAAAACTATTCATTATGGCTGGAAATTGTTGGTGAAAGATGAGTTACTATCTGATTGAGCAATGAACATGAGTTGTTTTTAGCGCAGCAAGTTGCAAAATTAAACACCGAAAACACTGAATATCACTGAAAACAATATTTGAAAAACAATAAAATTACTTCGGTGGATTTCGGTGTTTAGTCAAAAATTCTTTTGCAAAAAAAATGATCGGTGATGCAATAAAATTATCGAACAGATAAGTTGACAAAATTATAATTAAGAGGGGCAAAATGGGAGAAATTATTTCCATTACAAGTCAAAAAGGGGGAGTTGGAAAAACAACGACAGCAATAAATCTTGGTGCTTGTTTTGCTGACAAGGGGTACAAAGTTTTATTAATAGATCTCGACCCACAAGGACATGTGGCGACAAGTTTTAAATTTGAAAAATATGATATCAAAGGCGGAGTTTATGAATTAATAACCAATCCGCATGATATTAAAAATGTAATTCATTCGTCGGTAATGGCAAATTTGGATTTTATTCCCTCAAATATTTGGTCTGAGGATGATGAAAAATTAGACGAGTTGAGTCAACAAGATAAGCTATTTCTTAAAAAGCCATTGGAGAAATTCAAAACGCAGTATGATTTTATACTAATTGATTGTCCGCCATCTCTTGGCAAATTGACTTTTAATGCGCTTGTCGTTTCTGATTCAATAATTGTTCCGATACAGTGTGAATTCTATGCACTAAAATCGTTGAATAGACTATTGAAAATGATCCGTGAAATAAAAAATAGTTATAATCAGAATCTTAAATACCGTGGGTTTTTACTGACCATGGTTGATCTGCGCAGCAATTTACACAGGCTTGTTTACGAGAGAATTCAATATAATTTAAAAGGATTAGTGTTTGAAACTGTAATACCGAGAAATATTCGATTAGCCGAAGTCCCATATCGCGGCGAACCTATTATTCTATTTGACAAAAACAGTAAAGGTGCAAAAAGATATATAGAGCTTACAAATGAAATTTTGAATCAAAGCGGAACAATTGAATCAACATTATGCAAACCAAAATTTAAATTAGCAGGAAATTATTAGTTGTAACTTACTACTAAACAAGTAATAAGTTTGATTTAAAAATTTAAAAAAACTTTAGTTTTAATTTATGGCTTTAAATTTGATACATATAATAGTAGTTTTGTGATAACATATATTTAATAAAGTTGTACCTCGTTAATATTAAAAGAAATGTTTGAGTGTTGATCAAATGAGTTATATTACGATATTGTATTTATGGAAAGTTGAGATACTGTGGAGGTTAGAGTCATGAGACAGCATAAGAAGAATCAAAGAGTAATGAGAACAATTTATTTTGCAGGTTTATTTATTTTTATATTTATTTCAACAGTAAGTTTTTCTTATAAGCATTACAATAAAAATGAACCAGGGAATAAGTTGAAGCAAATCGAAGTAGAAATTGCAGATGTTCGCGGTGTCATGGATTTAGTTAGTCTGCGCCAGCATAATATTCAAAAGGTAAAAAAAATAATTAATCAATTTAATAATAATATGCCGAAACATAAAAAAACAGAAATTGCTAACACAGTCCATGAAATGTGTTTGAAATACACAAATCTAAACGCTGATTTAATATGTGCAACAATAACTCACGAGAGCGCGCGAACCTGGAAAATAGATATTATTTCCCCAGTGGGAGCGTTAGGTCTGATGCAGATTATGCCAGAGACAGGACAATACCTGGCAGAAGAAGAAGGTATTGCCTGGACTACTCCTGAGAAAGTTCTGTTTAATCCTATTAACAACTTAAGATTAGGCTGCCGATATTTATCATCGTTAATTCAACAGTATGAAGTTGATGGTGGATTAGCTGCTTATAATGGAGGCGAAAGGCGTGCTAAACTGTGGTTGGAACAAAGAAAAAATAACTCTGACTTAACTTTGCTTTGGGAAGAGACACAGGTGTATGTGCCGACTATCCTGAAATTATATGCTGAATACCAAACTCAAACGGGCGTTTTGTAAATTGAAATTTAAGACTTTTGAAAGATGGGGAATTTAAGTCCTATTCTTCGTAATATTAGAGGACAGCAATGAGTTTTAACAATAAATTAACACAAAGTGAGCAATTTTATGAGGAATTAATAAATAAATTTTTTCATACAAAAAGTTATTTTTATTATTGTTTGCAGAACTATTTGAACGACAGATCAAGTCTAAAAAAACAATTGGACTATTCAACTTCAGAGATCATATCCAACCTCATCGAGTTTCTTGTTAAAGTTAAAGATCCGATACACGAAATAAAAGAAATAAGCAATGCTAAAAAATTCATCAATATTTATGAGGCAATTAAGACTGAATTATCTCAAAGCAATCTTGAAAATTTAGATAATTCACAAACAAAAAATGTTATCCAAAATTTAGCAGCAAAAACTCTGGCAAGCTGGATAGAAATATTCTCTGATGAAGATAATCGTTCCATTTTGCAATCATATTTAGATTTGAAGGAAAGATTGGAGTTTTTGCTTGACAATTCAAATGGAAATGGTTTAAATATTAATAAAAGTTCTATTTCAGATATTGAATCGAATGGTTATTTAAATGTAGAAAAGGCGGATTTGATCGATCAAACCTCAATATTAGCCGAGGAAATAATAACAGGTCAGCAGGAAGAGAATATCGCTTTTCAAAAATTTTTTGAAAAAGAAATTCGCCTGATATTGAAACCAATAACCGAAGCTGAAAGCGAACAATCGTCTGAAGGGGATTTTATTAAAGAATGTTATAATATTTTTATCAAATTGGCTGAGTTAGGAAAATTTCATAATAATCCTGAACTGGTGATCATTTCAGAAAAAATCTTACAACTCATCAATGCAGTCAAGGAAATAGAGCAGCCTAAAATCGAACCTGTTTTTCAATTAATTTTTGCAGGAAACAGGGCAATTGAGAAGTTTGTTTTTTCCCATCACAGTCCTGAAGAATTAGATAAATTTCTAAAAAGGTTTGATGATTATTTATTAAAATTAGGCATAAATGAGCACAAAGCCGAGACAAACAGAGATGAGCAAAAGCAATCAACGCAAAAAGCTGAAACAGTCAATCTAAAAAAAACAGGGAGAGAAATAAAAAATAGCAATATATTTTCAACAAAACTAAAAACAAATGTGTTTACTCTTCCACCTGATCAGGAGACAGCTTTTTCTGATGAAAATTTAAAGAAAGATATTTTGCAATTTACACTTCCGGGGGAAGACGATGAAGACCTGATGAATTTGATTCAGGAAATAAGCTCGTCTATGACTGTGTCATCATTAAAAGATGAAAAAAATGTCATTTCTGATAGTAGCTATTCGGCACAAGTTGAGCCCTTAAATCTTACAACAGATCAAATTTCGTATCAAACTTTTTTTAAAGAAGCGCAACGATTTTTTCAAGTGATCTTGAATGCAATTTCCCATATTAATAAAAAAATCGATGAGGATTTTCATTTGGAAGATATTGAATTTGCAAGTTGCTCTTTGAAAAATTTAGCAAAGAGATGCAAATTTGACAAAATTTCATTTCTTCCTGAATTAATCGAATCAATTTGTGTTAATACAAAAGCGGCGGAGATTAAACTGCCTCAATCGATATTGCGAAAAATTGAAGAAGGTGTTCGTCTATTAAAAGAGTTTGATCCCGATAATAAAAATCATGAATCTAAATTAATATCTATACTTTCTTCTTTAAAAAAGTATTATAGTTATACGATTACGGCTGCCGAAGAGACGGTATTGGCTTTATAACACTGTATTAAGGAAAAATTAAATGTCTATTTCAAAAGATAATTTGAACCAGAAAAATTTAATCACAAATGATGATGAGCTTAAAGAACTGTTAAAAACACAGCGCACGAAAATAAAAGTTATTGGCGCAGGCGGCGCGGGCAATAATACAATTACTAGGCTGTCTGAAGCAGGAATTCAAGGAATTGAAACTGTTGCTGTAAATACGGATGCCCAGGATTTGCTGTTCACAAAATCAGACAGTAAATTAATAATTGGGAAAAACTTAACCAGGGGGCTTGGCGCTGGAGGTGACCCCCAGGTCGGTGAACAAGCGGCAAAGGAAAGTGAAGCGGAAATTAAATCATTCCTGCAAGGTGCGGATATGGTTTTCATCACCTGCGGACTTGGCGGAGGTACCGGAACTGGTTCAGCGCCAGTAATCGCAGAAATTGCCAGGAATCTCAACGCACTTACAATTTCAGTAGTAACAATGCCTTTTTCAGATGAAGGAATGATTAAAGAAAAAAATGCCGCCAGTGGGTTAGATCGTCTGCGTAAAAGTTCGGATACTGTTATTGTTATTCAAAATGACCGGCTTTTAGACATAGTACCAGACCTGGCAGTGAATGCTGCATTCAAATTCACAGATGAAATTTTGGTCAATGCAGTAAATGCAGTAACCGGTTTGGTCATGAATAAAGGATTGATAAATCTTGACTTTGCCGATATTAAAACAGTTATGAAAGATGGCGATACAGCAATGATAGGTACTGGTGAAAGTGAATCAGAAGATAAAATACAGGAAGCCATTGAAAAGGCGACCCAAAATCAGTTATTAGACATCGATATTGCCGGCGCACAGAGTGCATTGATAAATATTGAAGGCGATGAGAGTATGTCGATGGCTGAAGCACGTAAAGTGATGATCTCGATAACTGGCAAATTAGATCCTAACGCAAGAATTATTTGGGGCGCCAGTATTAATAAAGAATTGAAAGGTAAAATAAAAATATTTATCATTGCCACAGGACTGAATTCGCAGAAAAAATTATCAGATAAATCCATTGCTGTTGATTCGGCTTCAATTTCAACGTTAGATGAGAAAAAAAAACCTAATCTAAGAATTGAAAATACAAAAAATTATGAACAAAAAACAAAGAATTCAGCAAAAAAAGAAATAGCTGGTACTGCGCTCAAAGCATCAAAAAATGTGTTTAACCAGATATTTGAGGATGAAATAAAAGGCGACATGAATATTTTAAGAGAGTCCATTAAATATCTTGATGGGAATAAAATAGACAATAAAACGTTAAGTAATTTAAAAAACGCCTGTACAGGGTTGAAAAATTCTGCGCAGTTGTATTCGAATAAAGGTTTTGAAAAATTTATAAAATTTGTTAGTGATTTTTTTGATCAGTTGTTGGCAAATAAGTTGAAATACTCTCCCCGGTTTTTGCCGTTATTTAATAAAATCCCACAGATATTAGAAGGAATGGCAGCAGGCTACAATGTTGCAGTTGATGATGGAAATAAAATTATTAAAGAACTCAGTTTGTTGATAAACCAGGGCAGCCGGGAAACAAAAAAAGAAGGGATAAAAGCAAGTCCGGAAAAATCGTTAATAAAAGATACTTCCATGATAGTTAATAATAAAATTTTTATCGAAAAAAAAGATTTAGAAAATAAATTAGAAATGGAGTTGAATTAATGACTTTGTCGATTTAGAGTGATTTATACTTCAATTCCACTATTCTTCGTCTTCCATGTCAATTCCATCATCATCCCAGTCATCATCGTCGTCCCAGTCATCATCATCTTCATCTTCGTCGTCCCAGTCATCTTCGTTTTCGTCATCCCATTCTTCTTCGTCATCATCATCCCAGTCACCATCATCATTCTCTTTATTATAATTACAGGAGATAATATTTTTAATTGATTTATCATAAGAAAAATTTGAATCTTCTATAAAATCATTTACAATGATTGAAGCAAAGTTTTTCATTGAACAAAGAATGATAAATAACCGATGTACTAAAACCAAAAAGAATAGTGACTCATTTAACCGCTTCTTTTGTCTGCGTAAATTGCGGTGTACTTGTAATTTTGTTTTATATTTATTCATCCCGGTCATTTTAGCCTCAAAATATTTTGATGATTAATGTTTATTTTTCGGGCAAATTTATATAATAAAAATGAAAAAATCAAGTATATTTTTATTATTGAAAAAAATTTTATACCAAAATTCCAAAACGCTTGACTTTAATTTTCTCGTTCTTTACATTAACATTAAACAACTCATGCAGGTGGGGAATAACCTTGTCCTGCTGCCTGGAATTAATATTGAATAGTTGCTTAATTCTTATCACAACAAGTTTAACTTAATTTTTCTTGACATGAAACGAGTTTGCCTTACTTTTTTATTCCTAATTTTATTGTCTCAAACTGTCTTTGCTGAAGAGATAAATTTTATTTCTCAACCAGGAAATTCTATGGCTAACAAAACCCTCTCCTGGCAAACTCCAGGTCAGTATCGCCCCGCAATTCTGTTAGATGGTTCGTGGGAATATTGGACTTCAAAAAAAAATCCGTGGAAAAAAGTTGAACTACCTGCAAGTTGTGATTATTTGGGTGAGATAACTTTTCAGCGCTTTTTTACTGCCGATTCAAGTTTAAAAAATCACCACGTTAGATTAGTTTGTTATGGAATTAATTATTACTGTGAATTTTTTATCAACAACAAATTTATCGGAAGTCATAGCGGCGGTTACAACTCATTTTTCATTGACATTGGCGATGGCATACTTTTTTTTGATCAGCAAAATCAAATTGAAATAAAAGTTAATACAAGACTTGACACAAAAAATACCATTCCACCAAAATTCCAGCCAAATGGCTTCAAAGAAACTTTTGGTATATTTCGCTCCCTTTATTTTCTTGCTTTGCCAGAGATTTCAATTGAAAATCCAAAAGTGATTACCCGGCTTAACACAAATTTCTCAACCTGTGAATTAGCTATAAATTTTGATTTAAAAAACAAGAGCAAAAATTTTTTCAACTATAAAAAGACTAAATCTTCGACATCGGAACTGCAATATCAAATTGAATTGTATTCAAATGAAACGGGCACTTTAATTCTCAGGCACTCAAAAAAAATTGGCTATGATCCAAACCAATTAACAACGCCTGTTTCAGAAAATATGACATTAAAAAAACCGAACCTTTGGAGCCCGGAGACACCTCATCTCTATTCTCTTTTGATTAAGTTGATGAGCGGTCAACAAATTCTTGACCAGATAAACATTTCACTCGGAATTAAACAGCTTGATTTCTTCAAGGGAACAGTTTTTCTGAATGGCGAACATTATTTTGTGAAAGGTGTGAATTGGGTTGAAGATTATTTAGTTGATGGCGCGGTTTTTAGCAAAGATCAACTTATGAAAGACTTGCTGCTTATTAAACAATTGAATGCTAACGCAATTAGAGTTGTCAACCATCCTGCTCATCCTTTTCTATCTAATGCTTGTGATAGCCTGGGGTTGTTTCTATTGCAGGATTTGCCATTAAAACAGGTTCCTCAGCAATGGCTTAAATCCAATAAATTTATTACAGTTTTTCAAAATTATTTGTCGGAAACAATTTTTAGAGATCGAGCGCACGTTTCTGTGTTTGCGTTAGGCATCGGCGGTAATTATTTAACCACTGATTTGAGCAGCGCAACTTTGTTGGAAGATTTGATTCAAAATTCAAAATTTTCGAAAAATCTACCTATTTATACATATTGTTCACCGCCGTTCTCACAAAACAGAAGCCTTTTCAGTATTATTCATGGAATTTCTATTTTTAATTTTGGGAAGGGTAAAGTTCAAGAAGCCCTGTCTGATTGGATGAATAAAAATGAATTAACGCCTTGTTTTGTATTTTCTTATGGCGCTCCGAAATATGGAAACAAAAAAAATGTGGAAAGTGATGTTAAATTCCAACAATATCAAGTCCAACAAATCGTTAATGCGTGGCAGGTAATTAAAAGTTACCCTGAAATTGATGGTTGTTTTATCAATGCTTTATTCGATTATTACGGTAATTACCCATCTATCATTTACGGAAATTCTGTAAACAGTTCTACACGTCCTGTCGGATTAGTTGACCATCAAAGAAAAAAACGATTTTCTTTTGAGGCAGTAAAATCACTGTACAGGGAAGGAAATTGGCGCTGCAATACAGACATTGATTTTAACAATGAACAACCATGGATTTTCCCGCTTGTCGGGTTAGTGCTGCTGATTTTTTTATTATTTACCGTCAATAGGAGACGATATTTTAAGGAAAATTTTAAACGGATTTACATTCATCCTCACGGTTTTTATACTGATCTGCGTGATGGCAGAAAAATACCAACTTCGCACACTTTTCTCATCGCATTTTTTATTTCAGGGGGGTGTGGTCTTGTATTAGCTTCTTTATTATATTTTTTAAAACAATCATTCGTAGTCGATCATCTGCTAACTTTATTATTTCCTAACGATGTTTTGAAAAATTATCTCAGTAATATCGCCTGGCAGCCAGGGCTCTTAATAGTAATGTTTTCGATACTGATAATTCTTTTTTTCATTTTATTGAGTTTAATAATACGCTTGATCTCATTGATCTCAAAAAAACGTTTTTCAATCGGAAAAGCTTTAACACTATCTTTCTGGTTGGGAGGAAATTATGTCATCTATATTCCGGTTGGAATGGTTTTCTTCCGCCTGCTGCAACACAAAACTTTAACTGGCTTTTTAATCGCATTTCTTCTGTTCATTGATTTATGGTTTGTTTTCAGAGTTATCAAAGGAATACGCGTTGTTTTTTCATGGACTTATGTCCGTTCTATCGTAGTAACGATGGCGACAATATTTGTTTTTACAATCAGTACATTATATTATTATCAGATAAATTATGCCCTTGTAGATTATTTAAAATATTACTATTTTGTTTATTGGGATCAATTGGTCAGCTTATTATTTTAAATTATTTTGAACAAATTGAAACGAAACTTTATTTCCGAAATTTAGTTTACGACTGAGTAACCTGAGTAACTGAATATTTTATTGTTACTTATCAATTTGAATATTTAATGATTGATTCGCAGTGAAAAACACAACTGATAAAATCAGTTGGATTGTTTTCCGCCGCGGCGGATTGGAAATTAAATCTTTAAGAAGTCACCGGTTTGAGGCTAAACAGTTATGAAAATTCTTAAAGGATAAAATTCAAACTATGACGAAAAAAAAAATAAATAAAACTCTTCTGCTTTTTTTTGTTTTTAGTTGTTTATCGCTAACCGTTCAACTATTTGCGTTGGATAATTCTGAAATAAATAACATTCAAAATTTTAGAAAAATAATTTGTGATCATGAAACTACATTTTTTAAAATTGGACAGATTGATTCGTTGGATTTAGAAAAATGCTCTCAAACTTATGCACAATTGATTGAATTATATATTTCACTCGGTGAAAAATATTCGGATGAACAATTTTCTCAATTAGCATTTGCTTATTTAGAAAAATTCAAAAACTTAAAAATGCTCAATCTGTTTATCCAGGCAGTAACGCCAGACAGCGAAGCCACTAAATTGAAAAAAATTCTAAACCAGAATTTCAAGTTTTCCAGTGATTATTTTAAACTACAAAACGAACTTCTTTTTCACCGCGAGAATTCTGATTTAATTACCAGGCAAATAAATAGGGCCAAAAAATCAATGACCAGCTTATTGGACTCGGTATTGACAAGCGATCCGAGGTTAAGCTTTTTTCTTCTGATGCAAAAGCCGGCAGATATTTCGAATTTGCAAACAACGAGTTTGTTAGCAAATGAGGCTATTGTTGATTATTGGATTCAAAAAGAAAAAATAGTTATTTTTACTGTTACTTCAGATACATTTTTTATTAGCCAATGGCAGTTACCTGTTGAAAAAACAAAACAGCAAATTATCGAATTGACTTCTCCATTATTTTCTAATCAGGATTTGCTCAACCTTGAATTTAATTACCAGCTATCTTTTCAGCTTTACCACGTATTATTTCAGCCTATTGAAAAATATCTCGAATATGTGAAGACAATAATTATTATCCCTGACAATTTCCTGACAAATTTCCCGTTTGAATTACTCGTTACTGATACAACAAGAAGTAATAATTCAAAAAAGGATATTCTATATTTCAAATCTAAAGAATTTGATTATTTAATTCATAAGTACGCTTTCTGTTATGATTATTCAATAGCGGCGCTTAGTCCTGTTGTTTCAAAAATTCGATCAAGGGAAAAATTAGGAAGGAAGTTACTCGCAATGAGTGAACCAATAATTGAAAATAAAGATCAGATTTCTTATTCAAAAATTGGTGCTGCTTCAAACTTAGACCTAAAAAATTCAGGATATTCTGCCGACGAAATAAAACGCGTTTCAAGGTTGTTGTGGCGGCATCATAATTTAAAGGGCAGGGAAGTAACTAAAAAGTACTTTTTTAAAAACGGTCGTAATTTCCGTTGGATTTATTTGGCGCAGCCAGGTATTTTGAACAACGTACGACCTTTGTTTTCGGGACTTTTATTCTCAAAAGAAATCGAAAATAATGATTTTTCATCGAGTTGGTTTACCTGTACAGACGCAATGAAAAGCTTTTTACGGGCAGACATGCTCACACTGAGTTCCTGTAAATTGACTCCAATTGTATCAAAACAAAATGAAGGAATTATTGCGCTTCCACAATCATTTTTATTTTCAGGCGTTCGCTCTTTGGTTCACAGCCAGTGGGACATTAACAGTATTTCCACAAGTCAGTTTATGTCAAAATTTTATTGGGAATTAAAATATAAACGCCAGACTAACGCCAAAGCGCTTCAAGAAGCAAAACTTGCTTCAATGAAAGACACTTTTAAATTTTCTAATAAGGAAATTTCACGAGCTCACCCATACTTTTGGGCAGGGTATAGATTAATCGGCAATCCAAGAGTGATGCCTCCATCAAATACGATAATTCAACCAAGAGGGGTTGTTGTTTTAGTATATTTATTTCTGATAGCTGGTGCTTTGATAATTACGAGAAAAACGATTGTAAATAAGAAATAAATTAAAAGGAAAATTGTGTCCCAAATAACTAGCATTAATAACAAAGAATTACCGCATTATCAAGTAACCGCAGCAGTGATACAAAATGGTGAAAAAATATTAATTTCTCAACGGCTGGCTCTCGATAAATTTGGCGGATTATGGGAATTTCCAGGGGGCAAACAGGAACAGGGAGAGTCGTTAGAAGAGTGCCTGGTTCGGGAAATATTTGAAGAATTAAACATACAAATCTCCGTTGAAAAATATTTATTCAGCGTAGAACATATTTACAGCCAAATAAAAATAATTTTACACGTTTTCTTGTGTCAACTTAATAACGGAATTCCTGAATGTCAGGAGGTTCAGGACTGGAAGTGGATCGATTTTGCAAACATTGATGATTACGAATTTACGACAGCGGATAAAGAAGTTATTCAGAAGCTGGGTGATTATTTTTAATTTAGACTTTTTATAAAATCTTGCCACCAAGGCACAAAGAAACAATAAGATAGGAAAAATATATATTTCAAACTCAATTTCTCATATCCAATTTATAAGGGAATTCTTAACCTCTTATTTTTTAGTCCTTTGTGTCTTGGTGGTGAAATAAACAAATCAAAAAAATTTATGGAAAAATTTAGTTTAACATTTTATAGCAGTACGCTGCTATTTTTTTTATTTGTGATAATTTTAAGCGGGCTGAGCTATTACGTTTATCGCCGTACAAATCCACCGGTGCCGAAATGGTTGAAAAATATATTAACAGCTATTCGTTTTGTTGTATTAGTTATTATTCTTTTTATTCTGTTTGAGCCAATTTTAAGACTCTCATGGCAGCGTACGGAAAAACCAACTGTTGCGGTTTTGTTGGATAGTTCAGCAAGCATGATTTTGAAAAATAACGGTAAATTGCGAGCAGAAAAAGCCATTTCTATTTTACATTCAGATATTTTTCAAAATGGCAAGAAGGATGTTAATTTTACTTACTACCAGTTTTCTCATAAATTGACACCGCTTTTATTTCAAGGGTTGGATTCAGTAAAATTTTTATCTGATGGTACAGACATTTCCACATCTTTAAAACAACTTCAGGAAGAAAATATAAACAAGTATTTGGCGGGCATCATTCTTCTGAGTGATGGAATAAATAACCTTGGTGAAAATCCATTAAGAACTGCCGAAGACTTAAACTTGCCAATTTATCCCATTTCTGTGGGAAAAGTTGTGGATCAAACTGATGTTGTTATTTCAAAAGTAACTACAAACCAAATAATTTATGCCAATAGCCAGGTTCCGGTTGATGTTTCCATAAAATCAACAGGGTATGCGGGCAAGCAAATTAAAGTGGAATTACAAAAAGATGGCATCGTTCTTGACTCAAAATATATTGAAATAGGTGATAATTTAGAATCACAAACCCGATTAAAATTTACAGCACAAGAAACAGGTTTACAAAAGTTTTGCATTAAGATCCCTGTATTAAAAAATGAACTGACTGATCTTAACAATCAAAAAAATTTTTACGTTAAGGTTTTAAAAAGCCGGATTAAAATTTTATATTTATCGGGCGCTCCCGGTGCTGATTTCTCATTTATAAAAAGAACATTAAATGCCGACCCCAATGTTGATGCAGATTGTTGGGTCGCGAAAAAAAAACAAGGGTTTTATCAGGGCAATTTTTTAAATGATTTTTCCAAACTTAAAACTTACGACCTTATCATTTTTCAAAATTTTCCTGGCAAAAGTCACAATAGCAGGGCGATTTATATTTTACAACGATTGTTGGAGTATCAGCCAATCCCGTTTCTATTTATCACCGGGGACAATGTCAATTTCCGAGCGCTTTATGAATTGAAAGATTTTTTACCATTTTCTTTACCAATAAGAGAGTACCCGGAATTTGAGATCACTCCCCGTTTATCTGTTAGAGGATTAATTCACCCGCTAACTCGGATTGATGATGACGAATTTGAGAATCGAAATATGTGGCAGGAGTTGCCGCCGATATTTTATTCGTTTTATAATGTTCAACCTTATCCAGGGTCAGAAATACTATTGGAAGCAGAACCTGTTCAAAAAAACATCCGTTTGCAGAATCGTAGATTGCCATTAATAATCACCCGAAAAGTTGCCAACAGCAAATCCATGGCACTACTTGGATATGGAATTTGGCGTTGGGATCTTTTGATGTGGGGTGTTGGAAAAACCGACCAGTTGTTCAATCAATTATTGAGCAATAGCATTCGCTGGCTGATAAATAAAGAAGACAACAAAACTGTGCGCATTATTCCTGATCAGGAAATATATTGCAATGGACAAAAAATATCGTTTTCAGGTGAGACGTACACTGAAAACTACCTGCCTTTAAACGGAGCAGAAGTGAAGCTAAAAGTTTTTAATAAAAAACATACTTATGAAATTTCGTTACCAGGAGTAGGCGATGGAAAATATGAAGGTGAATTACAAGCGCTCGAAGGCGGTGAATATAAATATGAAGGAACCGCTTTTTATAAAAATGTTACAATGGGCACAGATAAAGGGCAATTTTCTGTTGAGAATTTCAATTTAGAACATCTTCAAACAAAAATAGATGAAAATTTTCTAAAGCAGCTTGCTTTAAAAACAGGTGGTCAATTTATTAATGACAGCACATTGAAATCACTGGACACTTTGCTGAAATTTCCAGCAAGAACTTCGATGGAATCCCGTGAATGGCAGTTGTGGAATAAATTAATATTATTAATTCTGGCCATTCTGTTGTTGAGTTTCGAGTGGTTTATCAGAAAGAGAAGCGGGATGCTGTAATGACTTCAAAAAAAATTGAATCAAGGCGGATTCAATTAATCCAGCTATCAGCAAAAGTGGGATAATAATTTGTACATAAAAGTTTAAACTATGTTGGAAGATTTTTTCAATATTGTCCGGATTTATTAATATCTCTCTTCCTATCTGCATGCCCAGCGTTGTACTAAACCAGGCTGCGGGCAATTCAAAGATAACGTGTGGCGCAAAAAACATTCCAAATAACGCTTTCAAACCACCTTCATTATAGCCGATAATTCCTACGTTCATACCGATCAAAAACGAAAAAAAGTAAGGAAGTATTACCCCAAATCCTGAAACGATGTTGAATAAAAGTGAGAGTGAGTTAAAGAAAAATATCAGCAGGAATAATTGCAGAAATGATGGCTGGTTTTGTAAAAATATTTTTAACTTGTTCCAAATCCAGAGCGGATAACGCAAGAGAAAATGAGTTTCTTTTTTAACAACCGCTATTGAACATATCGACCCCACAAAAAACAAAAAAACCGAAATCAGCAAAAGAGTTCGGTCGATCATTAAAATTTGAGCTAAAAACATTTTAATCATTTTTTACCTAACCAGAATTATTCATGGTCTGTATTCCTTGATAAAATAAGATGACTATACAGGCATAAATCCTTGCCATCCGCCAGGCGGAGACCAAGAGACGAAAAAACAAACAATAAGATAGAATTTGCTTTAATTTTATACTCAATTTTATTTTATTAATTTATGAATAATAATTTTATACATCGTTTTTTAATACTTTGTGCCTTTGTGTCTTGGTGGCGATAGAATTTTTCAGGCTAAAGCTATTCTATCCGTACTAATTTAAATTCCCCCATTCCTGACCTGTCTTCAAAAAAGTAACGTCGCCGTAGATTTTCGTAATACCAGATTTCGAACGGGGGCAAATTTATCTCATCAAGATGGCGTTCAACTTCGGTTGGTGGACCATATTTTATGTAAATAGAGCCTCGGTCTGTGTCACAGCCTTCTATATTTAAAACATTCACAGAGAAATAATTGTTTGTGAAATTTATGCGGCGATAAAATTCTTCCAATAATTCATTTTTTGGTGTTTCAGGAGTCGGGTCTCGTTCTTTCCAAAACTTCTCGAAGTATTTTTTTTTAACGCTATCGGCTGAATTTTTCAGGTGTTTAAAATCTTTCGAAGGGATAAATTCTTTCATTGTTTTTATGGCTACATCAATATTAACCTTGGAAAACCGTTCGTTACGCCAATTAGTTGAAAATTTAGCCCTTCTTTTTGTTTGTACCTCTTTTTGGCTAACATGCAAAATTAAAAAATAACGACCAGATATTTTTACATATTTGCTTAAATCAATCAAGTATGGTATAATTTTTCTGTCGGGCAAAAAAGAAATTGACTGTCGAGCCACAGTGTGACTATTCATATCTATGATCGAATAATTCAAAAAAAGGCTGTCTGTAAAATTTTTAGGATACAGTTCAAAGTGAACCCAAAATGAAGAATCTGGATTTACAAATTTTCTTTCTAAATTTGGAACAATTTCGTTGAAATTACCATCAGCAGCAATGTTCATTTTGTCGGCAAACAAAACATCACTTACCAGTTCATTTTTGAAAGAAAAACTTTTTATTTTTATTTTCTTATCCCTCTTAAGAGTATTTTGTGTATCGTCATTAGTTAAATTTAGCACTAATTTATATTCTGCGGGTATGAGACTAAAGGAAAAGTTATGTCTGTTTGTTAAACCTCTATCATTTGTGAAGCCGAAATTTTTTGCCATGATTTTTTTTGTAGCTGATTCCTCCCCAACAAGATTACCTTTTTTATCAAATACGGAAACTAACAATTCGTAATCCGCTGAATAATTACCCTGTTTTTCTTTAACAAACTGAAGGATATCGTTTGCAAAAGCAACATAAACATCCATTCTGCTTTTATTATTTTCCTTGTTTGACATAAAAAAATAGGTATCAAATGAAAACAAAGATGGACTAAATACCTGCTTTGTTCTATTATGGTCCTGTGTTTGCGACATTGGTTGACCGAAAATTGTGGTAACGCTCAATAGATAGATAACTAAAAATAAAGAATATTTTAAATAATGATAAAACAGCATGCTATTTTCCTGTGTTTTTTTTGTTAAAAGATTTTACCTAACTTTAATTATTCCTAATGCAACACCCCCGATGAATCGGGGCAAACAAATTTTATTTTCCACGCAAAGCCGCAAAGCTCGCAAAGTTGTGGCACCATATTTTTATTGGCGTTCTTCGCGGCTTTGCATGAGATTTTTAAAAATTTTTTGTGAAAATAACACCTATATAGTTACCTTACCAAAATATTAATGTAAACAGACTATGAAGTTTTTGGCAATAATAGCATAAAAAAAACTTAAAATTCTGGTCCGAGGGAGATGTAATAAAACGGTCCGTCGGTATAATTAGCAATATCAGATGTCCATGCAATATCAAACCGTAACACCAAAAATCCCAAATTCATGCGTGCGCCAAAGCCATAACCTAAGAATATGTCGTTGAGAGCCGGGCTTCCTTTACCTGTCGCATCGATTCCTCTGAAATTATTATCATACCATGCAGCGCCGATATCGGAAAACATAACGCCCCTGATGTTCTGAAATCCAATCGGTAGGGGCCAGCCCAAAATAAAATAGCGGATCAGGGGAAAACGAAATTCTAAGTTGTTTAACATAAATCGATTTCCGACTCGTTCATAGTAATATGCTCCGCGCATCGGCAGTTCAAAGGTGCTAAAATAAATATCTTCGACGTTCGCTACTCTTAATCCGTTTTGCGTGTGATAATTTAACCAACCGCTTGTACCCCCAAGGAAAAACTGCTGCGGCTGCTTTCCCTGGCTCAGCCCGCCAGACAAACGATATACAAAATTATAATCTTTGCCAATCTTAAAATATTTTCGATAATCCATTTTCAAGGTGACAAAATCAATTCCGTTGTTACCCAGTCCAGGGCTATAGCGAAAATTCACTGAATACCTGTTTCCATTCACTGGTCCAGTTATTCCCCAAAGTACAGTATCATTAATCAACGATACATCTGCCAGAAGAAGATTTCTGCTTAAGTTAGGAATACTATAAAGGCTTTGAATATAATCTCTTTCTATCCCGATCCAGCTTAACCCGCCATTGACTCGTTTGTATTTTGAAAACGGGTGGGAAATGTAGAGATTCATACCATAGTTTCTGTCACGAGCCCAACCAACATAACCGCCAAGATAAAAATAATACGAGTAATGAAATGCGCCAAGCCCAAAATCAGTTTGGTGAGGCAGGTAAAAATAGGACAATTGATAATTTGAATTTTTCAAATCATAAAACAGGTTTGTATAAATATTTATGCGGTGATTACCCAGAACATCAGAAAGCGCAATCTGTGTCATTCCCTGTACGCCAAAAAATTGACTATATCCAGCATTCCCTTGAATAATATCTGGTGAAAATTTTATCTTGTACTTGCTAATTTTGTAATCCCCTGTTGTTAACTTGTATTTAGTTGAATCTAAAAATACCTCTTTCTCAGCCTCATCTATTTTAATATCACCCTTTTTAAAATTGTCATCAAAAACAAAATCTTTAAAAACATTCTTCACCTGTTTTTCATCTGTTTTGATATTAATCATTTTAGCTAATCTTGGTATTTTAAATCTTCGTGTTTCTGGATTCTTGCTGATAAAATTTGTTTTTTGTAATTTAATTTTTCCTGGAGTAATTTCTAAAGGATTCCTTAATAAATAAATATCATACCCGGCAGAATAAAAAGATGTGAATGCCAACTTTTTATTATCTCCATGCCACGACAAATTAAAAATGCCGGTGAGAACATTGGTAATCGGATAATTCATTCCAGAGTCTAAATTATAAAGATAAATATTGTTGATCCCACATTCATCGCTTGTATAAGCTAAATGTTTACCATCAGGAGCAAAAACAGGAGAAGCTTCCAGAGCCATTGTGTTAGTGACTCTTCGTATTTCCTTTGTTCCCATATCAATCAGGTAAACATCTTTCTGGTAGAAATCATCATCATACATTTTAATATTTGAATCAATGCCATTTCCGAGATAATTATCTCCTCGATCGCTTACAAAAGCAATCATTTTACCATCCGGAGACCATTGTGGTTGAATATCGCTGTAAGCGTCGTTTGTAATTTGCTGCAACTCTTTGGTTTTTATATTGAAAGAATAAATATTCCCGTGTCCATTTTTTATTCCCATGAATGCAATTTCTTCTCCTTTTGGAGACCAGCTTGGCGTAAAAATTCCATCCAGGGCAAATTTATACTCATTGACAATTTTCTTTTTTCTAACATTAACAACATGAAGTGCATCTTCAGCGCCGGCTTTCCCAGCAAATACGATATATTTTGAATTTGGCGACCAGCTAATTCCAGCTCGCAGCCAATGCAGCTCTTCCAAATTGGCGGTTTGCTGCCCACTAACCAATTTAGAGATTATTTTTCCGTCAATTGCGCTCATTAAATAAATATCAAAATAACCTGATTTATCAGATAGAAAAGCTATTTTATCTCCTTTTGGAGAAAGCGCCGGTCCACTGTTGACAAAATTCTTCCACTTCGTATGATCAGTCATTCTTTTTGCGATTTCCTCTGACTCTTTCCTTCCAGCAATATCCGGCCAGTATTCACGTTTGAGATGCATGTGCCATTTTTTCGTTAATTCTTCCGTGTCCATACCAATCGCTTGTTTAAGC
>Ga0208771_1000250_pt1 | contig 34191 bp, 30 predicted proteins | sample AntAceMetag02UKX_FD_184775 | JGI IMG/M metagenome (GOLD analysis project Ga0208771, IMG submission 184775) | Saline lake microbial communities from Ace Lake, Antarctica - Antarctic Ace Lake Metagenome 02UKX (SPAdes) (version 2) | ecosystem: Environmental > Aquatic > Non-marine Saline and... | reverse complement strand
GGTTTGTCATCAGCATGTCACGCAAAGGGAACCCGTATGACAATGCACAAGCGGAGAGTTTCATGAAGACGTTGAAGGTAGAGGAGGTATATGTTTCAGAGTATCGGACGTTTACGGAAGTGAAGGAGAGGATTGGCGAGTTCATCGAACTGATATACAATCAAGAGCGGTTACATTCGGCACTTGGTTATCTCAGTCCGGTGGAGTTTGAACAGGAGATCAAGTCGGCTCAGAGGCACTTAGCAATTTCAGCTCCATCGTGTCCAGCTTGAGGGGTTCACTCCAATGACCTAGCGCCTTTGCGTGAGGCCAGCTTCTTTCATTTCGCGTCCCCAGTTCCAAGATCCGCTCTCCACGTTCGGAGTTCTCCGTTCTTTGTTCCGCACTCATTGTTCCAAGATCCGCGTTTCTCTTCGTGCTCTTCGTGTCCTTCGTGGTGAGATGATCTTGCGCCTTTGCGCAATAATGCGTCGCTTCTTTGGGTGAAAAATCCAGTGGAAGAAGTGCAAAGGGCGGTCAGGCAAAGCCTAACCGCCCTCTCCGGGTGGTGAAAAAGATGAGGGGGTTCTCATGCTTTTACGAGCACACTATACACCTTTCCGTTTGGTTTGTCGGTAATGAAAGTCACACTCTATGGAGGATTGCGATATGAAGAGGGGCATAACAGACGTCAGTCGTGATCTGTTGCAATCATGTCGTGAAGGGATAACGATTCAAGGAGGCTTTTGAACTTCTTGTCAAGCCCTCTCCACACGGCCTTGGTCGGACACACTGATGCCAATGCGCAGTCAGAGGCAACGTCGATGCACCCAACCAGATCGAGCGATTCGCCAAGCGCCTCAAGGACACTTCGCACGGAAACATCTGATGGGTTCAAGGCAAATACATACCCTCCGCTGCAACCCTGTTTGGCAGATATCAGGCCCGCACTCTTCAATTGGTGAAGTATCTTTCCTACAAACGCTGGCGGCAGCCCGTACTTTGCGGCGATCGCACCAGCGGGGATCGGATTTTTTCCTATGTTTGCCGCCAGTTCCAGAGCAGCGATAAGACCGTAGCCCGACTTCTTCGTGAGTTGCACGTGCCTAATTCCCTTTCTCCTTATCGTTCTCCGCAAATGCCTTGTACCGTTCTTCGAGAGAGGCAATCTCCTTAGCAATGTGCTCGTGTCTCTTTAGTAGCGCTGGTGGAATCTCCCGTCCTTGCTCGGTTAGATAGCTGTAGATCGCTTCGTTCAGCGCATCGGCCGCCAACGCAGAGCAGTGCATCTTTATCGGCGGAAGCCCCCCAAGCTCTTCTGCCACATCACGGTTGGTGATCGCTATCGCCTGGTCAATCGTCTTTCCCTTGGCAATATCGGAGACCATCGATGAGGTGGCAATCGCCGCGGTACAGCCGAAGGTCTCCCACGAGATGTCGGAGATCACTTCGCGCCCCTGCTCGTCGTTTCCCACCTTGATGTACAACCACATCACATCGCCGCACACAATGTTTCCCACCTTGCCCACGGCTGTGTAGTCATCAAGCTTTCCCATGTGGTGCGGATGGCGGAAGTGTTCTATTACCTTCTCGGTGTACATGTCATTCACCCACCTTGAATGGAGAGATCGCACGCAGTCCCTTAACGACCGGCGGAAGTGCGGCGAGGAGCGCGTCGATCTCCTCGCTCGTCGTCTCTCTACCAGTACTGATCCGTAGGCTCCCGTGTGCCATCACTAGCGGAACCCCAATCGCCACCAAGACGTGGCTCGGCTCCAAGTTCGGGGACGAGCAAGCAGACCCAGTAGATGTGGCAATCCCCTGCTCGTCGAGCCGCATAACCAGGCTCTCTCCTTCTATCCCCGCAAAACTGAAGTTGGAGACGTGCGGGAGGCTATCTATGCGATTTCCATTCAATCGCGTTCCGGGCAGAGCGGTGATCGATTCAATCAGTCGCGCCCTGTATCCGCTCAGTCTCGGCACTACCTCGCCCATCTCGGAGAATGCAAGCCTTGCCGCAGCCGCCATACCTACAACTCCAGGGATGTTCTCCGTCCCGCTGCGCAAGCCCCTCTCGTGCCCGCCTCCGTGGAGGACTGGTATAAGCTTGATCCCCTTGCGAACGTACAGGAAACCGACACCCTTGGGGCCGCTTATCTTGTGAGCGGAGACCGAGAGCATGTCGATCACGTCAAGCGGTAGCGGAACCTTGCCGTATGCCTGCACAGCATCGGTGTGGAAAAGAACGCCCCGCTTGCGGCAGATCTTACCGATCTCCTCTATCGGCTCAATCGTTCCGATCTCGTTGTTTCCCGCCATTACAGATACAAGGAGCGTGTCCGCGCGGATCGCCTCGGCGACTTGCTCAGCATCCACACGCCCAGTTTCATCGACATCGAGGTAGGTCACCTCACGCCCTTGCGTCTCCAGCCACTTACAGGTACTGAGGACAGCATCGTGCTCGATGACTGTCGTAATGATATGCCGCTTGCCAGGATTAGCAAACGCTAGCCCCTTGATCGCTAGATTGTCCGCCTCCGTTGCTCCGGCGGTGAAAATAATCTCTGAGGGGTCGGCACCGAGCGTCTCTGCGATCGTCTCGCGACTCTCATCGAGAGCCTTATGCGCCTCCTGCCCAAAGCCATGCAGGCTCGATGCGTTCCCGTACACATTCGAGAAGTATGGGAGCATTGCCTCGACAACCTTGGGGGCGACCGGTGTTGTTGCGCTGTTATCAAGATATATGCGTCTAGTCATTTCCATCACCGGGCGTAAGTCTACCAAATTAGTCCGGTTTATCAAGGGGCGTCTGTGCCATCAAGTACGGGCGTTTCAGCACTGCTTGTTTCGGTGATCGCAGGGCAACTCTCGGCGGCAGTCAACTTAGCAAGTTGATCATAAAATTGAACACTGCGACAGGTAGCTTGCACAAGCCGTGTCCTCCGAACACTGGCGGAAGCCTTTCGGCAATTCCACACTTGTCGTCAGTGGGGCGCAAACTGGACATTATTGCCAAAGAGCCGCTTCTAGCGTAGCTAGGATTGGCAGCAGAACACGGCGAGCGTTGCGAGAGCTTCGTTGGCTTGTATCCCTATTCCTTGGTGAAGTACTATCTCTATGATGAATTGTAATGAGAGGGTGGACTATAGGACTAGGTTGACAGTAATTGGAGTGGCTCTGGTGCTTGGCGCCCTTGTTGCCATGACTTCGATCCCCGCTTCTGCAGATTTCGTTGTCAATTTCCCCGACCCAGGACTTGAAGCAGCTATCCGTGCCGAGATAAAGAAACCAGCGGGAGATATCCTTGATACTGACGTGGACGGGCTAATGGGATTGTATGCCAGAGGTCGAGGCATCTACAATCTCGAAGGGATTCAGTACTGCGCTAACCTCATATATCTCTGGCTGTTCGACAATGAGATCGTCGATATCAGCGCTCTAGCGGGCTTAACCAACCTCAGGGAGCTATACCTGCATAACAACCAGATCGTCGATATCAGCGCCCTAACGGGCTTAACCAACCTCAGGGAGCTCCACCTGCTGAACAACCAGATCGTCGACATCAGCCCAGTAGCGGGATTGACCAACCTCACGTTTATCTTAGTGGCAGACAACCAGATCGTCGACATCAGCCCGCTATCGGGCTTGACCAACCTCATGAGGATCGATCTGGAGGAAAACGAGATCGTCGACATCAGTCCGCTATCGGGCTTGACCAACCTCACGTGGATCGTACTGTTCGGGAACCAGATCGTCGACATCAGTCCGCTATCGGGCTTGACCAACCTTATATATCTCAACCTATGCGCCAACCAGATCGTCGATATCAGCCCGCTATCAGCTCTGACCAACCTTACAAAGCTTCGGCTATACAACAACCAGATCGTCGATATCAGTACATTGTCGGGGTTGACTAACCTCACAACGCTCGATCTGCCCAGCAACCAGATTGTCGATATCAGCCCGCTGTCAAATTTAGCTAACCTAGAACGCCTTATCCTGGACGAAAACGAGATTGTCGCCATCAGCGCGTTATCCAGTTTGACCAACCTTACGTGGCTCCAGCTGGAGCACAACCAGATCGTCGACATCGGTGTGCTATCCGGCTTGACCAACCTTGCAACACTCTCCCTGTACGCTAACAGCATCCGCGATATCCATGCACTCGTTGACAACTCGGGGTTGGGCACGGAGGATTCGGTCTATATCCACTCTAACTTTCTCGACCTCACGCCTGGATCTCCCGTCATGCTGGACATCGAAGCCTTGGAGGATAGAGGAGTCGATGTTTCCTATTGACCGCAAACCTAACAGCAATCGACTGAGAGCCTCTGTATTCCCTTCGCTCGCCCCAAAGAGAGCCAAGAGACAGGCCCAAATTCCCTGTTTCGAGAGAGCATGTCGGGAGGGTTTGTCCCAAAAACGTTCGCTTGGCGAATCAGAGGGGTAAAGAACTAGCAACAGAAAAGGCGGCGAGTGTTGCGGAAGATCCGTCTCCCTCGTCCCTGGGCGTATCCGAGCGGTGGATTCTAGTCGAGAGCGGTCACACGAAAGTTGTCGACACCAAATGGATACGGCCACATTACAGGCGTTCCGTTATACCCACGAAACACTGCTTAGCGGGAAGAAATCTGAGTATCCGCGTGGCGCTGACAGTCTTACGCATAAGCAGGCTCAACGGAGACGCAAGAAGGCCAAAACACAGACTTCCCTGCTTCCCTGCTGGATGAGTAGCCTGATCGACGAAGAGCGCATGAGGAGAGAACCAGGGCACCCTGCTAGCTTCATTGTTAGGATGCAAGACCCTTTGTATACTGAAGGTATGTCCGACTTCACTTTCAGGTTAAGGTTCATACGCTCGCCTCGGGAAACGCTCGACAGTGATGCGGAGACAATCGAGATTCCATTACCGAGCAATCCTAAATTGGTTGTGCTTTCAACAGTTGACACTGAGAAAGCAATCCGAGACCAAGATGCTGTCAATCTCGCCGTCAAATGCTCTGGTTTCGAATCGGAGAGTGATGCACGAGAAGCTGGAGATCGATGTCAGAACGCGCTGCAGCTGACATTTACCCGATTGCATATAGGCGCAGACTTTGGTGATCGTGGGCCGACGAGCGTACTCACAAAGCACGGTCTTAATAGGCTGGAGAGAGAGAAAGGGCAGAAGGTCGCTCAAGATGTGCACGGGTTGATGATCTACGAGTCAGATCCGTCTTTCCTTCTAGCGCGTGTAAAGGTATCAGTATTGCAGCGGGTTCCTGTTGACAAGTTCAGAGCAGTCTTCGCTAAGGCAGCAGAGTGCACAGAGAAGCTGAGCGCGCGAGAACATGTGTCTCTCGGGCTATTCAGCGCATCCTTCTTTCAGAAATCTTTGGATAGTCGCTTCCTTCTTCTCATAATGGCAATAGAAGTGCTACTGGATCTGAAGGAGAGGCCCTCGGAATCCGTAGAGCATGTCAAGAATTTAATTAAAGCGACGGAGGATGCCTTAGAAATCACGAATACCGAGGGCAAATCACTTCTTGGATGTCTGCGCTGGCTGCGGTATGAATCAATACGGCAAGCCGGGAAACGAGTAGTCAAACTACGGTTGAAAAACAAGGAATATCATCACAAGTCTGGGGAAGCCTTCTTCTCCGACTGCTATGATCTTCGTTCCAGGCTTGTCCATGGGGAGCCGCCTCTGCCTGCTTGGGACGAGATCAACTCGGTGACGGGTGACTTAGAGAGTATGGTGTCCGATTTACTGACGGTGCCCTATCTAGGAGAGGATGAAGGTCCAGTAGGCTGGAATGTTAGTTGCCTGATGGAAGCACCATAGTCTGGCGGCTGTCCTGAGTAGAAAAGTGGAACCGTGAGGGGACACGCGCGCGCGATCTAATGAGAGCCCCGTTATTGCCTCCCGTCGTCATAGCCTAAGTTCATTTACCCCTCGAAAAGGACCTTCATCGGGAGCAAGATGAAGCAACCACCCCAAAACGGTTCCTGTGAATTAAGCCGCTTTTTGTCGACCCCGTATCCCGCGCCTTGTATACTGTGTTATACAGGCCGTAAAATGTAGAAATTACGAACTGTTGTGAAGGGGAACATGAGAAGGAATATTCCGGACGTCCTGACTGCAACGGAACAAGAAGACCCCTAGCACAACCGAACTCGCGATACCTTACCGGGCACCGTAACCGGTGATGCTTCGTTTGATGCTTGATACCATCTTGAGACTGTGCAAAGTGATCAACCTTCAATGGAAGGCCATTGACCTCAACAGCGGCAAGGTAAAGGAACACAGTGTTCAGATCTCCATTCTTGGTGTTCTTGGTCTCCGATCGATGTGCAGTAATCAACTATAGAACACAACTAACCGCAATAAGCACCAAAAAATAAGGATCTAACCGCCCGTTCCTATATCTGCTCGAATAGCTCCTTCTCCGCCCCACAATCGGGACAGGTCCAGCCATCGGGCAGGTCCTCAAACGCCGTTCCCAAAGCGACCCCGGTCGTCGGATCGCCGACTGCCGGATCGTAGATGTATCCACACACCGTGCATTCCCACCTATCCATCATCCACCTCCTGTGAAGCTTCTTCCCCGCTATCTTCTGTGTCTTCAGTTTCTTCTTGAGTCACTTCTTGCTGCTTGGTCTCTTGTTCTTTATCTTCTTCTGGCTCTTCTGGCTCCTCAGGGAGATCTCCCACGTGGAAGCGGAATTCTTCCACGCTCGACAGGCCGAAATAGCGCAAGAACTCATCTGTTACGTACAGTAGCAGCGTACGCCCCTGTTCCTCGGCGCGAATGAGCCCTCGCTCCAGAAGCTCTTGCACGTGCTTGTACGCCTTGTTCCCACGCGCCTTTACCAGGTTGGCCTGCGTCAGCGGATGGTTGTAGGCGATCATCGCCAGGCTCCGCAGCACCGGGCGAGAGATATCCTGGTGCAGCGCAAGATGCGCCACAGCGTCGATGTATGCTCGTTTTACCTGGAAAATCGACTTCCCGTCCTCCACGTGAAGCTCAATTCCGTGAACCTCACGGCGGTGCTCATCGGCGATCTGATCCAGGATGCGTTCCACATATGAAAGCGATGCTCCATCGATAATACGCGCCAACTTGTGGCGCGTCAGAGGCTGCGGCGAGAGGAAAAGGGCCGCCTCAACCAGGGCCTGATCATGCTCTATGTCACTTTCCCGCGTATCTGGCATCGGCTCTCCCATATCACGAATTGAGAGATTTAGCGATTGAATTATCGGAGGATTGTTAGATAGCTCAATCTCTCACTCACTGAATCTCTCAATTCATCCCTCACTCTGCCGCCTGCGGCAGCATGATCGTGATGTCTCCGAGGAACTCCTCCTGCTGGCAAGCGATCTGTCCCTGCGCCGCAAGATGAAGGACTTCGAAGAAATAGCTGATACGCTCATCCTTGTCCCCACGATCGAGGAGGCGGAAGAAGCTGATCACGCGGTGGCCTGTTAGGAGGTCCTTGATCTTTGTGAATAGAGAATGAAGCCTCTGACCAAAGTCCTGCCCCCCCAGCTCAAAGTCATCGAACAAGTCATCTTCCTCTTCTTCGACACCACGCTCGTCATGCCGCTTGCCACGTCGGAAGCTGACCTTCATCGCGGCGGCAAGTGCCCGTCCAAGGTCGAAAATCGTTACCTGGCGGCGAGGACGCCGGAACAGGGGAAGCGAGAACTCATCAGGTTCCTCAGGAGCCTCCCACTCGGAGGCCTCCTCTTCGATCGCTTCCTCCAACTCATCGATAAGCCCGTTCCTGTCTGTAGGCCGCGCGGAAGCAAGGAGATCGTCTGACTGCATGCGCAGGAGGATCGAGCAGGTGAGGACCATCCGCCCTGATATCTCGAAGTGGATCTCGCGCAGCGCGTCTACGTAGTCGCGGTAGCGGTGTGCCAGCTCGACAATGTCGATATCCCATGGGTCCATGCCCACGGTCAGCCGTTGCAGGATCCCCTCCCACGTCTCTTCCAGTAGATCGGTGATTGGGATCTCGGCGATCGTAAGTCGGTCCATCCGATTCATAGCTCCTCTAGTTCAAGTTCAAGTTCAAGGCGAGTATCTGCGACGCGCCATTCTTGATTGTCACCCCATAGGCCCGGTCAGCGTGACGAACTGTTTCCTCATTGTGTGAGACAACGATCACCTGAATCTTGTTGGCATACTCTCGAAGCATCCGCCCCAATCGGGTGATGTTCATCCTATCGAGGGCAGCATCAATCTCATCGAGCACGAAGAACGGTGCCCGTTGGTACTCCTGCAACGCGAAGATGAACGCCGTAGCCACCAACGTCTGCTCCCCACCGGAGAGGGAGTCAATCACGTGCGGCTCCTTGTCCGGCGGATTAGCCTTGATCAGCAGGCCGGAGGAGATGTTACCTTCCTCCTCCAGTTCAAGCGACGCCGCTCCACCATCAAACAACTTGGTAAATGTATGGCTGAACTGGGAGTTGATCGTCTCCAGCGTCTCCAGGAACCGCTCCCGTTTCCGCTCCTCGATCTGTCCAATCAGCGCCTCAATCTCGCGTTTCTCCGCCTCCAAGGCATCGACACGATCACGAAACTCAGTGTATTCGCGTTCGTAGGTGGCGTATTCGTCGATCGCACGCATGTTTACTGGCTCCAGCCGCCGCAGGTGTCTCCTGTTGCTCTCGATGCGTCTCTCCAGCTCACTGACCGAGCCCTCGATGTACTCAGAGGAACCAGGTTCCTCTTCTCCTAGTGTCTCTAGCTCGGCCTGTGCCTCTGCCTCCTGGCGCTCGTAGCGCGTCATGCTGCGGCGCAGGTTCTCTAAGTCCCTGTACACCTCGCGTCGTTTTTCCCGCAACGCATGCAGCTCATCGCTGCGCGTGCTCGCCTCTCCCTTTGTCTCCTGTTTCTTTTCCTGTTGCTCCGAAAGTTCCTTCTCCTTGTCTCTCAGCTTCTCAGTGACAGACTCAATCCCCTCACGCAGCTTGGCTATCTCTCGAGTGATCCGCGATATCTGTTGTCGCTTCTTCGCCGTGTCGAACGTCGTATCCGCTGACTTATTCGGCTGGCGATTATCCTTGCCTGCGCCAGCACGCCAGCCACCGGTGAGCGCCCCTCCCTTGCTCTGCAGGTCACCATCCAGGGTGATCGCACGCACTCCGTCAACATCGCGCACCGCCGCGAGGTTCTCCACGATGATTGCATCGGAGAGAATATACTCGAACGCGCGGCGATACTTTGGGTCGAAGTCAACGAGATTGATCGCGTAATCGATCACCCCAGGCAGCTTGAGTGCGTCAGCGGAGGCGAGGCTCTTGCGCCCGGCAACGAGACGGCGCAACGGGAGGATGCGCGCCCGGCCAAGGCGATTCTTCTTCAGGTAATCTATGCACTCGATCGCCGTCTCCCGAGAATCGACGACGATATCGTTCATATGCCCGCCGGCAGCAGTCTCAAAGGCAACCTCAAATCCATCGCGCTGCGTGGAGAGCGAGGCAATTGTCCCGTACACGCCGCCACGCTTCCGCTCGAGGAGAGCCTGCACAGCACGATTCCTTCCCAACATCGCAGGCTGGGCACGAGTTTGGGCCGTAATCTTCGCGACCTCATCAATCATCTCCTGCAGATTCTTCGCCTGCTGTTGTTTGAGGTCGATCTGTCCCTGACGATTAAGGATCTCGGAGCGGAGGCGTTCAACCTCCTTAACAAGGGCAATCTGATCTCCGCCCTCCAAATCTTCGCGCATCCCTTCGAGCTCCCATTCCTTGTTCTCGACTGCCAGGTCGAGCTTCGTCACCTCCGCCTCCAGCGCCTCGATCCGCTGTGCCATCCCCCCGCGTTCCGCCTTGGCGCGCTCCAGCTTCTCGACGAGCTGTTCACGCTGACGGTGGCGAATCGATTCCTGCAGCAGCGTCTGCTCGTCCGTCAAACGCTGGTACTCGAGGGCGGCATCGCGCTCTCTGGCCAGGCCGAGCAAGCGACGGTGCCGCTCGGCAAGAATTACCCGATGCGTGTTCAGCTTCATCTTCACGTCTTTCAGCTCGCCGATCGCCTTCTTACGCTTCTCATCGTAGGCGGCTATTCCGCTCACCTCATCTATAATTTCTCGTCTCCTCGTCGGGCTGCGCTTAATGATCTCTGTGATTCTCCCCTGGGCGATGAGCTGCTGGCCATCCGGGTCAATCCGCCCCGTCTCAAGCACACGATCGACCATCGCCCGTGAGCACGCCTTTCCCATGAACGTATACGTAGATGACTTACGCGTGATTCTGCGTCCCAGCGTTATTTCAGGAACACGCTCATCACCGAAGAACTGGCTGAAATCACCTTCACTATTGTCGAGATAAAGCGTCACCTCCGCCGTATCCGCCGGAGAGAGTCGCTCCCCCCCGTTAAATATCAGGTGCTCCAGGCGATCAGCGCGCATCTGCGAGGAGCGCCGACCCATAACAAAGCTTAGTGCATCAAATAGGTTAGACTTTCCAGCCCCGTTCTCACCGATAACGGCAGTCATGCCGTCAAAGAACGGCACAACTATCTTGTTGCGAAATGACTTAAACCCGGTCAACTCAAGCTTATTGATCTTCGTCATTGCACCTGTCCAATCTCTCCTCCCTTATCAGAGAAGAGCCCAAGCTGTTCGATACCTAGACGATGAGTAGGGGTGAGTCGTGGCTCCGAATGCGCACTCGCGGAAAGGAACTGCTCAATCTTGTAGCGGTTGTAGTCATTAGGCACGGCAATCTCCGCTTCCCAACGGATGATTGATGGTATGGAAACACCCAGCTTTCCCGCGAGCGCCCGCTTGCTCCAACCGCTTTGCAAACGGAAGTGCTGCAACCGTTGTCCTAAACTGTTCATCAACCCCCTCCCATGATTAGTTTACAAATATAACATGTGTTACGCGACAGTGCAAAAAAAGGGAGGGGCTCGAGGCCCCACCCTACTCTGCATTCCAATCCCCTCATCACATCTCTACGGCATGTTCATAAGGAACAAGACGAGTGCACCAGCACCGGCAAGGAGACCAACGATGGAAATGAAGTACAGTCCATCTACCTGGCTCTTTAGTTCTGCAAGCCCGGCGCCGCCTTCCAGTGCGGCAATGCGCGCATCATGATCCTCAATGAGGTTCGTATTGGCGAGGATGCCCGCCTGATTCATGCTGACGCCGTTTGCAAGGTCGGCGATCGCACCATCGAACCCTTCCAGCTTGGCCCGGTTGTTGTCGATCTTGATCGACAGGGCGCTCATCGACCGCTCAAGCTCAATGACCTTCTTCTTGAAGGTTCCCACATCTTCGTCTTCCAGCTTCTTCACGCGGTCTTCCAGGCCTGCCTGCCCCGTCTTCAGGGCGGCGATGTCTGACATAACGCCATCCTTAAATGTGGCAAACTGAGCGTTGAAATCCCCGAAACTTGCCGCAAGGGCATCGTACTTGTCACTTAACGCGGATACATCAGATTGCAGAGTGCCAATCGCATCCTCGATCAAGGCAAGCTCCCCCGTGACACTGTCCTTGAATGCGGCGAACTGAGCGTTGAAATCTGCAAAACTCGCGGCAAGGGCATCGTACTTATCACTCAACACAGACAGATCGGCATTCGTGGCATCGAGCGAAACGCTGATCGCGTTCTGAAAGTCGTCGCACGACGCAGAGAGTTCGGAGAGGCCCGATTCGAGTGCGGTAGCTCGTACCCATAGCTCCTGCTGTGTCAACGAGAGACCATCGACGTCATCGCGCAGACCGATCAGCTTTCCCTCCGCAGTCTTGAGCTCCACGGAGACCGCCTGTACGACATCCGTCAAATCGCCCAGCCGACTGTTCAGGTCAGTGACCCCGGCCATGTTTCCTTTTACCTCACCAACGACCTCGTTCATGAACGCCTGCAGGCCACCAAATGCGTCATTTACACCGGCAAACGCTTCCCCCAGCTGCGCCAATTGCTTCTGCAGCAGGTCACCCTGAGCTGCTGATTCCTGCGCGTAGCCGACTGATAGGAAAAGCACACTGAGTACAATCCCTAGTATCGTCATTACGAGCGCTTTCTTCATGATATTCCTCCTTCTTCTATTCTCCACCACTCGGTTCTTGCTCTCTTGACTGGCAAGACAAGGCTAGCAGCCAATCAGGACGAGGGTAGAGACCCGGGTTGCAGCATGGACGCCGTTTTGTCGTCCGCTGGCAAGACAGATGTCCATGGAGGTGAGCCCGAGAACTTGCAGATGGACCAATGGCTATTGCGCGCTCTGCTCCACCATCTCACAGATCGGGTTAGGGATGCCACAAATGCGTACACAGAGGCCACTTCATGTGGATTGCCCCCTGCAATAATGCCTTGAAGGCGATTTACGAGCATGGTAGAATGATGCGATTTCGCCTTACGCAGATGAGAGCAAGAATCAGCAAGCAAGATTGATGATTTGTGGAGGCCAGTCTCCGGCAGGAGCGCTGGCAGGGCCAAACCTATGTAAAAAGGGGTGTGTGCAGCAAAATGACTGCTCTAATCGTTATACCAGCGGCGATTTCAGTGCTGGCGCTGTTGAGTGCTTTCTTCTTTAACCGTTCGGTTGTGCGGAAAGCACAGGGAACGGACCGGATGAAGGAGATACAGGGATACATCCGCTCCGGTGCATTTACGTTCATGCTCGAAGAGGCACGCGTGATGGGGATCACCATGGTTGTCATCGGCGCAATCCTATGGATCTTGTTCTTCTGGGAGATCGCGGTGGCCTTCTGGATCGGGTCAATCCTCTCTATGGCCGCCGGCTTCATCGGGATGAATGCAGCGACCCATGCCAACGCCCGCACGACACACGCGGCGCGCAAGTCGTTCAAGGATGCACTTAATGTGGCTTTCTCGGGAGGGAGCGTCATGGGACTCTCCGTGGCAGGCCTGGCAATTATCGGACTTGTCGTTGTCTCGCTGATCTTCCACAAGTGGTATGATCCGGCCACCTTACACATCGAGACACGCTATCTGTTCGGCGTGAAGTCGATGGGAGTCAACTTCATCCGTGGGGCGCTGATCGTCAGTGCTTACTCGATGGGAGCTTCCCTTGTCGCCCTGTTCGACCGTGTCGGTGGCGGCATTTACACCAAGGCAGCGGATATGGCTGCAGATATGGTGGGGAAAGTAGAGATGCACATTCCCGAGGACGATCCGCGCAACCCGGCAACAATCGCTGATAATGTTGGCGACAACGTGGGCGATGTTGGCGGATTGGGCGCCGACCTTCTCGAGTCGTTCGTCGGAGCGGTCATCTCCGTCATAGTCATGGTCCTGTATATTTACGTCGGACGGGGCAATGCGAGCATCCAAGGGCTTATCCAAAAACTCGGGTTGACCGCTGGCCTGAACGAGACGACCTATTGGTGGGTATTCATTACCCCGCTGATGATCGTTAGCGGTGGGCTGTTTTCAAGCCTTCTAGCAATCCTCTACATCCGATTCAGCAAGCGCCAAGAAGGGATGCAACAGGTGCTGACGAACGGGACGCGCCTCGCGGCTCTCCTCACTGCAGCAACGACGTTCCTCTTCTGCTGGCTCACCCCCATTGGTTTTAGCATCTTCGGCGAGGTCCTTCTCGGCCTAGTTGCAGGAATAGCCATCGGCTTCTCCGCCGAGTACTTCACGTCGACCGATTACAAGCCGACGCGTGAACTCGCCAAGATGAATCAGGATGGCCCAGCGATCGCGGTCACCGAGGGAATGGCTTTAGGGATGATTAGCACCTTATTCCCGGTGATCATAATTGCCGCGGCAACGATCGGGGCTTACCAGCTAGGCGGACTTCTCGGGGTCGCTTTCACCGCAATGGGGATGCTCTCTTTCGTTGCGATGACAGTTGCTGTAGATACCTACGGACCGATTGCCGATAACGCAGGCGGGATAGCCACCATGGCCGAGCTTCCTCCTGAAGTGCGTGAGAAGACGGATAAACTCGATTCTATTGGGAACACCACCGCGGCTATTGGAAAGGGATTTGCCATCGGATCGGCCGCCTTTGCCGCCCTCGGCTTGATTGCCGCCTTCATGTGGTCGGCAATCGGGAGCGCATCGCAAGTCGTCCAACCACAGCTCCCAATCGTTGGACAGATCGCGGCGCAGTTTTCTCCCTCAGGAAGCGTAATACAGGTTGGCGCCTTTGTTATTGCCGGCTTGATGCTCGGAGCGATGGTTCCCTACGTCTTCTCTGCTCTTCTTATCCGTGGGGTCAGCCGCACAGCCGGAATCCTTGTCGAGGAGGTTCGCCGGCAGTTCAAGGATAACTCGAAGATCTTAACCGGTGAAGAGATGCCCGATTACAATAAGTGCATCAGCATCACCGCTCACGGCGGATTGTACAAGATGTTCCTCCCGGCGATGATCGCCGTCGTCACTCCGATCGCCTTCGGGTTAATCTTCGGACGCTACGCCCTCGGCGGGTTCCTTATCGGATCTCTCCTATCGGCGATTCAGCTCGCCATATTCTGCGGTAACTCGGGTGGGGCCATGGATAACGCCAAGAAGTACATCGAGGAAGGACACTTCGGCGGCAAGAACTCCGAAGCGCATGCCGCTTCAGTCACCGGTGACACAGTCGGGGATCCGCTAAAGGATACGGTTGGCCCGTCACTCGACATCTTGATCAAGTTGATGTCGGTGATCGCGCTCGTCTTCGCCTCGCTCTTCCCGATCTTCCCGATCTTCATGTAGCATAAAGCGAAGATCTTCTAGAGTAATCGCGGGCCCTGCCATACGGTGGGGCCCATTTCTTGTTCACTGTCTTAGCAGCAGCCCAATTACGAATAGCTCGAACGTAACGAATGGCACAAATGCACGAGGCGGGTTGCAGCCCTGCTGGTTCGTAGGCTTCCAGGTTTTCCAAATTCGTGACATTCGCGTGATTCGTGCTTATTCGTGATTCCGCTTCTCTATCAACGTTAATGGCATCCATGATTTCCCTGTGTATACTCTCTTGCCACTGGAAAAGGAGGCACAATGGACAATCCATTCTTGGTCGGCGAGCGGCTCTATCTGAGGCCACTTGACAAGGACGATCTCGACCTCTGCCTGCGTTGGATCAACGATCCCGCAATCACTTCCACGCTCGGCATGCGCTACCCTATAAGCCGCGAGCAAGAGGAGAGCTGGCTTCTCTCTCACTACAAGGATCAGAAGGATATCCCGCTGGCGATTATCATCAAGGATCAGAACCAGCACATCGGAAACTGCGGCTTGGACGGGATCGATTACATCAACCGCAGCGCGGAATTTGGGATCATGCTCGGCGAGAAGGATCAGTGGGGAAATGGGTACGCACCCGAAGCGGCGCGCCTTATCATCAACTATGGGTTCAGACAACTTGGGATGCACCGCATCTTTCTCCAAGTGTACTCCCACAACGCGCGCGCACAGAAAGCCTACGAGAAAATAGGATTCATCCTCGAAGGAACGATGCGCGAATCATACTTTCGCAACGGACGGTATTACAACAACCTGATCATGGGAATTCTGGAAACAGAATGGAGTGGAGATGAAACTATCGTTCTGGAGTGATGAGGATAGGTTTTTTGTACAGCGGCGCATTGGGTTCGGGTGGAACATCAACTTCAAGTTCATCGCCAAGAAGCTCGGACTCGTGAAAGCGTTGCCTCAACCCGTTGCTGAGGAAGAGCTATCGAAAAGTCAGTCTTCTCCCCAAACCCGACAAGATCATCTCCGCGAACAGATCGAGGCTTCGAAGTACGAGGAGAGAACGCACTGATCCCCTCTTCGGCAAAAGAGCACTGTGGATCGTCGTTCAAACCTGCCTTCTCATATGAGCTTTGCTCCTCAGCCTTCTCTGTTCTCTCACCGATGCCACATCTGCTATCAGTAGATTACATGCGGGGTCTGTAGTTGATCCTGTTATCGGTGCACCTTCCGCCGCAAAGGTCAGGTTTGCGTTTTTCAGCAAACCGGTACGAGCAATCCCACTTCTGTTATAATTAGCATGGCGAAGAGCTCATCAGGCAGGATAATGCAATCTTTGTAAGATAGGGTATAGGAGGAGCGAACATGGACAAGCAAGCTTCGCGCAAGGTGCATCATGCTCTCTTTCATCGTTATGAGAAGAACCCCATCCTCTCACCGGAAGATTGGCCCTACATGGCTAACGCAACCTTCAACCCGGGGGCGGCGACCATCAATGGTGAGACAATCCTCCTCGTACGGGTCGAGGACATGCGTGGCTTCTCACACCTCACCATCGCCAGAAGTAACGATGGGAAGACCGATTGGCACGTCGATGATCATCCAGCACTGAAGCCTGAGATCGAGTCCCGCGAAGAACAATGGGGACTGGAGGACCCGCGCATCGTGTTCTTAGAAGAGCGCGGTGAATACGCGATCACATATGTCTCATTCTCCAGCAGCGGGCCACTCGTCTCACTGGCACTAACAGAGGACTTTCAACGGTTTACCCGCGTTGGCTCCATCATGCCACCCGAGGACAAGGATGCATCCCTCTTCCCGCGACGCTTCAAGGGACGCTACGCCCTCATTCACCGCCCGATCATCCGGGGAGAGGGGGACATCTGGATCTCCTTCTCTCCCGATCTCACGCACTGGGGTGACCATAGGGTACTCCTCCCCACGCGACCCGGATGGTGGGACTCCCAACGCGTCGGCTTGGGCACGCCGCCAATTGAAACCGACGAAGGCTGGTTGGTCATCTATCACGGGATCCGCATGACCGCCTCAGGGGCCCTCTACCGTGTCGGCCTCGCCCTGTTGGACCTGGAGGAACCCTGGAGAGTGATAAGGAGAAGTGATGAATGGGTCTTGGGCCCGCACGATAGGTATCAGCGCGGTGGCGATGTGCCTGGCGTCACCTTCCCCACCGGGGCAATCCTCGACAAAGATGCGGACGAACTGCGAATCTATTACGGAATTGCAGACACTAGGGTCGGCTTGGCTACGGCTAATGTGCGAGAGCTTCTAGACTACATCCTCTCCTGTCCACAGTCGTAAGGAGGTGCACATGGACAGATTGCGGATCGCCATGCTTGCGCCAATCTCGTGGCGGGTCCCTCCACGCCACTACGGTCCATGGGAGTGGGTGACGAGCCTGCTCACCGAGGGGCTAATCGCCAGTGGAGTGGATGTAACACTTTTTGCCACGGGAGACTCCAAGACGGCAGCGAAACTTCGTGCCGTGTGCCCTCATCCTTATTCCGAGGACCCGAAGATCGATGCCAAGGTTTGCGAGTGCCTACATATCTCAGAGGTGTTCGAGCATGCGGAGGAATTCGACATCATTCACAACCAGTTCGACTTCCTCCCTCTCACCTATTCACGCTTCGTGCGTACACCGCTCCTCACAACGATCCACGGATTCTCATCATCGAAGATCCTCCCCGTGTACAGAAAGTACAATCAGCATACGTACTACGTGTCAATCAGCAATGCCGATCGCGATCCGGATCTCGACTACATTTCCACCATCCATCACGGAATACCGATCGAGGAGTACCCGTTCTGCAACGATCCGGATAATTACATCCTCTTCTTGGGGCGGATTCATTCCGACAAGGGGACGCACGAAGCAATCCAGGTGGCACGGCGCGCAGGTGTGCCGCTTGTCATCGCAGGGATCGTACAGGATGAGGAATATTTTGAAGAGATGGTCTCTCCATACGTAGACGGGGACCAGATTCGCTATGTCGGCCCCATCGGCATGCCGGAGAAGGGTGAGTTATTGGGGCATGCGCGCGCACTGCTGCACATGATCAACTTTGACGAACCGTTTGGCCTCTCCGTAATCGAGGCGATGGCCTGTGGAACGCCGGTGATTGCCATCGACCGCGGATCGATGCCGGAGATCATTCGCAATGGAGAGACAGGCTTCCTGGCTCGCAGCTTTGAAGATGCGGTGGAAAGTGTAAGTAGACTCGGTACGATCGACCGCAAGAGGTGCAGATCTTGGGTTGAAGAGCGCTTCACGCAGGCACGAATGGTGGAAGAATACCTGCGGGTGTATAAAATGATTCTCAACGAGGAGAGCAGGGATGAACAATCACGATAAAGTACTTAAGCCTATTGGAATCTCGTTTGTTGGGACGTATCCTCCACGCCAATGTGGGATCGGAACGTTCACCCACGATTTAGCGAAGAGCATCACCCAACTGCAGGGAGAGACACTGGGCACAACCGAAGCCCTGCGAGTGGTTGCCCTAACCAACCGCGAGGCTAGCTACAAATACGGCCCCGCGGTCTCGTTTGAGATCCTCGCCCAACGGCGTGTGGACTACCAGGATGCGGCCGACTTTCTCAACCTCTCCACGACTGACGTCATCAGCTTACAGCATGAGTTCGGCATCTTCGGAGGAAACGATGGATCGTACATCCTCGACCTATTAAGGAACCTGACAAGACCAGTCGTGACAACGCTACACACGGTCCTCGAAGAGCCCTCCCCCGGGCAGCTTGAAACACTCAAGGCCGTCTGTGCCCATTCCAGATCCGTAGTGGTGATGTCCAACAAGGCGATCGAGCTGCTTCAGAGCGTCTACGCCGTTCCACGAGATAAGATCCTCCTCATCCACCACGGCGCACCTGATGTCCCATTCCTCGATCCCGCCTACACCAAGGACCAGTTTCAGGCCGAGGGGAAACGGGTGATCCTCACCTTTGGTCTGTTGAGCCCCAACAAGGGGATCGAGCTGGCGATCGAGGCGATTTCCAAGGTAGTAAAGGAGTTTCCTGACCTTCTGTATATCGTCCTCGGGGCGACTCACCCCGAGGTGAAGCGACGCTTCGGAGAGGTGTACCGCCTCTCTCTGGAACGCTTAGTGAAGAGTGAAGGGTTGGAAGAGAATGTCGTATTCTACGATCGTTTCGTCACCCTTGAGCAACTGATCCGCTTCCTCGTGGCGGCCGATATCTACCTCACTCCGTACCTGGCCAAGGAGCAGATCACATCGGGGACCCTCGCCTACGCCATGGCCTGCGGGAAGGCGATCATCTCAACTCCCTACTGGTACGCCCAGGAACTGCTGGCGGAGGATCGAGGTCGATTGGTACCGTTCAACGACCCCACCGCAATGGCCGGACAGCTGCGCGAGCTGTTGGGGGACGAAGCGAAGCGAGATTTGCTGCGTAAGCAAGCGTATCAGTTCGGCAGGCAGATGGTCTGGCGCCAGGTGGCAAGCTCCTACGTGGAGGCGTTCCGCCACGCGATGCATGAGCGCCACGGGCCGATCATCGGCCTGCGTACCCGCGAGCGAACGATGAAGCATCACTCCATCCCCGAGATCAAACTCGACCACCTACGCCTCTTAACCGATGACACCGGAATACTTCAGCACGCGTCCTTCAGCACGCCAGATAGCCGCCACGGATACACCACCGATGACAATGCCCGCGCTCTCATCGTGACGGTCATGAACTGGCAACTGCTAGAAGATGAGAAGATCCTCCCCCTGCTGCAGCGATACCTGGCCTTTCTTAATCTCGCTCTGAATCGAGAGAACGGTCGCGTCCGCAACTTCATGGACTACGATCGTCGCTTCATCGAACAGGTGGGCTCGGAGGACAGCCACGGCAGGAGCGTGTGGGCTCTGGGAACGACCGTCGCCCACTCGCCGACCGAGCCCATCCTCGGCCTTACGACGAGGCTCTTCCAACAGGCGCTCGCTGCTTGCGAAGCCTTCACCTCGCCGCGAGCGTGGGCTTTCTCCATCCTTGGCATCCTCGAGTACCTGGAGCGCTTCAGTGGCGACCGGGAAGCCCAGCGAGTGAACTCCGTCCTTGCCGAGCGCCTTCTGGACATATTCATTGGGAACGGATCTCCCGACTGGCCGTGGGGGGAGGACATCGTCGCATACGACAATGCACGCCTTCCGCAGGCGCTTATTGCTGCTGGAGTGTACCTCGACCGCGATGACATGCGTGAGCAGGGGCTGCAATCGCTCGCCTGGTTGATCGATATTCAGACCGACAAACAGGGAGGACCCCTCTCGCTCATCGGGAACAACGGCTGGTTCAGACGAGGCAGAGAGAAGGCACGTTTCGATCAACAGCCGGTCGAGGCGGTGGCGATCATGGATGCCTGCTACACAGCGTTTCGCGCGACCCGGGATGAGCAGTGGCTCGTGCACGCCGATCGGGCTTTTGACTGGTTCCTCGGACGAAACGATATTCGCAAGGTAGTTGCAGACCTTCACACCGGAGGGTGTCAAGATGGGTTACAGGGATCCGGAGTTAACAAAAATCAGGGAGCAGAATCAACCATCGCCTGGGTGATGGCACTCCACCTTGTTCACATCCACGGTATAGCAGCAAGCGCAGTCAACAACAAGCAGCCTTAGGGGCAGAGGCGACACTGGGCATGTCTGAGGATTGAAGAGAGTCTGGAGGGAGTGTTATGACATATTTTGCGGTGATCATGGCGGGAGGATTGGGCGAGAGGCTGTGGCCGTTGAGCAGGAGAGAAACACCGAAGCAGTTCTTGAGGCTCCTAGGTGAACGTACGCTGCTACAGCAGACGGTGGAACGCATAGCCCCGCTAGTGCGCAATGAGAATACCTACGTCGTCGTCGGAAGGGAGCACGTTGGGATCGTGCGCGAGCAACTCCCGGAGTTACCCACAGAAAACGTCATCGTCGAGCCGATGGGGCGAGGGACAGCCCCTTGTGTTGGTCTGGCGGCGACGCGGCTTTCACGGATAGACTCTAAAGGGGTAATGATCGTCCTGCCGGCAGATCACGCAATCGCGGACGAAGAACGTTTCCTACAGTTGCTGAGCGACGCAGCGAGTGTAGCACAGGCGGGGATGCATCTCGTCACCCTGGGAATCACACCCGACCGCCCGGCGACCGGATACGGTTACATCCAGGCATTCACCCCCTTCGCCACAAGCGGCATCAGCGTGAGCTCCAAGGTGCTAGCCGCGGAGAGATTTGCGGAGAAGCCTGATCTGAAGATGGCGGAGCGATTCATCCAGGAAGGCGGATACTACTGGAACAGCGGGATGTTCATCTGGCGCATCGATGCAATCCTGCGCGAGCTCGAGACCTATATGCCGAAGCTCCATACTGGGTTGATGGAGATAGAGAAACAAGCTGGGAGGCAAAACTATGAACAGCTCCTTGAGCAGATCTACGCCACCCAGGAGGTAAACTCGATCGACTACGGTGTGCTCGAAAAGAGTAAGCGCGTGTTAGTCGTCCCCACAGGCGATATCGGGTGGAGCGATGTGGGAGACTGGAGCACATTGAGCGAAGTGCTAGAGACAGACGAGGACGGTAATCTCGTCCGCGCCTCACACATCGGAGTCGATACGTCAAACTGCACCATTCTCTCCAGACATGAATCGGGCAGCAAGCGCTTGATCGCCACGCTAGGACTCTCCGATGTCGTCATAATCGACACCGACGACATACTGCTGGTGATGGACAAGTCGCGCGCGCAGGAAGTGAAGAAGATCCTAGAGATTCAAGACGCCAACAAGGATGGAGGTCTTGTTTCGCATAGGCTAGGCCCTTCGTTTACAGAAGATGCGCTTTGAGGATCAAGCTCCGCAATGTGGCGGAGAATGCTTCTGCCAATAACCTTGCCCAATTGTACTGGTACGGCATTGCCGATAAGCCTACCCACAGTTTTCTTTGGGAGCGGGTTGTCTTTGGGCGCAAAGACATAGTCGGAAGGAAAACTCTGCAGAATCGCACCTTCTCTGAGCGAAATCGCACGATCTTGTTCTGGATGCCCGAATCGTCCGTTACCGAATCCAAAAAACTGTGTGGTAATGGTCGGTGCGGGTTCGTCCCAACACATTCGACCATATACGCTCGGATAGGTTTTGCCCGTAGCTTTTCGGTGACACTCAGCCACAAGATCGTCTCTCCAATCACGCCACGATCCACCTGGTTTTGATGAACGTATCCTGCGTAGATTGATTGATGACAAAGCGCTACTCTGATGCATGAGGTCGTCCCTATGAACCTCCCCTGCCCGAATTGGTGGAAGACCAGATATGGCATTTCTTACCGAGCAAGGTGGTGCCCCAAATTCTACTGGTGTCATAAGGTGTATTGGCCCCAGTCGCGATGCGAGTAAAACTAGTCGGTGCCGATGCTGTGGAATACCATAATCTGCACAATTCACAATCCAATAATTGAGGAGATAGCGCGATCTCTGTAGATCCGCGATAAATTCCTGGAAAACATCCTGATTTTGAAGACCAGGAACATTTTCCATCGTTACCAGCTCGGGTCGAATTTCTTCTACTAGCCGGGAGAAATGCTTTAACAACCACCACCTCTTGTCACCCGGTGTAGACTTCTGGTTGTATGTCGAAAAGGTCTGGCAAGGAGCGCAACCTGCGAGAAGTCGGATGCCGTTCCTTGGGAACGCACATTCGACTTCCCCTGACTTAAGATCCTCAACCGACTTTTCCAGGAAGAGCGCGTCGTTGTTTGCTGTGTATGCGTACTTACAGGCAGGATCTGCGTCCACTCCCAATTTGACGTCTATTCCCGCTTGAGTCAGTCCCTTGGTGAGTCCACCAGCCCCACAGAAAAGGTCTACGGCATATACCCTTTTGTCACACAAATCAGTTCTTATGGATTTTTGAGTTTCTTGAATCATTTATTTATATTCCCAAGTTGTATTTCAGTCAGCCAGCAACCTAAGCACTCTTTCTCTTATATTGGCGTATACCGTTGTCAATTTACTTTTTGCCTCATCGGTAAGTAAGGCCGTATGTGCCAAAGCATCTCTCATAGGTTTGTACTCTTTGGCATCCCTTGACAGACAGGCTTCCTTTATTGGGTCTCCTTTGTTTACCATATTTGCGAGGTGATCCATAGACAAATAGCTCAATTTAGAGTTGTTCTTCCTGATATCAATGCTTATATTTCCTTTATTCTTGTTATCCTCTTCTTTCTGCTGCCATTTATTAAACTCGGTATCAGCTTCCTTCGTTAGAGGAGTATCTTTATCCACAATGAATCTTCTAACAAGATTCTCAGAGATGAAACATTCAGCATATGAAGCGAAATTAAACTTTGCATCATCGCCTAGATCGTCGACCCATGCATCTACTTTTTTCTTTGTAGTACTGTCCTTGGGAATGGAATATTCTTCCGAAACTACATTGTAAAGTTCTTCGGCTTTTCTTTCTTTCTTTGAAATACTCAGGTTCTCCGAATCCCCTTCCTTCCGGTGTTTTCTTCTCCAGATGTCCCAATCACTCAAAACCTTGCTAATGACCTTGTCCTTCAATACATTCAGGAGCTGGCTAAACTTCGGATCATCTGCGACGATGCTTTCGCGACTACTGGTGAATCGATCGATTTCATCATCAAAATCGTTGCAATGGATTTGTCCATAAATGTAGCTCTCGACCACTCTTGCCGTTGGTATGTGCTTGAGAATGTCCCTTTCTCTCAATCGGCCATTCACAAAAAGATCAACCCCGACTCTTTCATCCGTTGTCGTTATCTTGAGGTCTCGTGGTTTCTCGACAGAAGCGATAAAACCTTTGATATCCCCGGGGACCTTTAACAGTTTCTGTTCGTTCCGTTTCGATGTAAAGATGTCCGTGAGGTTTTTTACATATGGGTCATCAAGTTCGTTGATAGTCCACAAGAATTCGGTTTTCATTGCAAGGTCATCGAGACAACTTGTGGTAATCAACTCATCGTTGACAAAAATATTGAATGTCTTGTCCAAAAGAGAGAATCTGAAATAGAGGGCGATGCTCTTCTTTAGAAAACCCAAGCTGTGTTTGATACCATCCCTCATGTTTTCAAACAAGATGATGGTTCCTTGCTCATGATTTTGAATGTATTTGTCAAGCAAGTTTGCGTTCCAGCTTTCCAGAGAATACCCTCTCGGCGTCAAATCTTCAGCTATGGCCTGATCAAGGCCTGGATTGTCGATAGTACCACCGATGTATTCGCCTCCTCGCCTTTCAGATATGACCGTTATCCTGTCTGCACAGGAGAGGAGGGCAAGCTTACCGATTCCTTTTCTTCCAATGAAGGGGCGTTTCCTTTCGGCCGAGAGTTTCCCTTCCTTCCTTTTTGAGTACCCTATCCTTAGGAACTTGTTCTGAAAGTCGCTCTCAGTCATTCCCGTACCATCATCCTTGATGCATAGACTATTGTTTTCTCTGTCGATATAGATATGAACTTTCGTCGCATCGGCGTCCCAAGCATTCGAAACGGCTTCACCGAGAACAGTTGCGAAGCTTCTGTACAGGTTCCTACCCAGATGATTCAGCACGCTCAAAGATATTTCGAAGGTGAATTTTCCACTGTGGGCCTTTCCCTCTATATTCATAACCCCCACTCCTCGGTATACAGATTACCCACACTCGAAAGCTTCGTATTCAAACATTGTTCTCATTTCTTACTAGTAAGCCCAACTTCTTATTCTACCCAAAATCTCCATTTGCCCTGACAAACGTTCACGAGCAAACGCACTAAGATTATAGCTTTCGATCGGCAACATCAAGAATAGGCGGGAAGACCATTACCGGAAACAGGATAATTCCTTAACATAACTCCTTGACTGACGTGGTTATGGAGATTGTAAATAGTCATGAACCCAAGTATGCGCAAGGTTGGCGATACCCTCAATTCCTCGACGGTCACGATAGCTTCCTGAGTGGAAGGAAGTTGACTCCGCCCAAGCTCCAACCGCACTTGGCACAATGGATTCGGCAATCCCTGCTCTTTGCCGAGAAGCATCATTGCTACGCTTTCGACGGGACGATGCGAGACAAGCGATAGCACCGAACCGATGCCCTGACCTCGACTTGCGGCAGCCCACGCGACAACCGTGTCGTTCACCCTAGCGACCAGGCGGGGCCCTTGCAGATGCGCGGAATCCCATGTGCGCCAGTCGGGGGCATCGACCTCAAACGTCGAATGGCCCGTAGCAATGCCCTCGAGATAGATCGAGCGCACCTGCGGCCAGTCCTCGGACGTCATTTTATCGATTGAGTATGCCATTGTCTCCTTCCTCACAACACTGCGCATCACTTGTGGGCGACGCGCAGCGGCGACCAGCAATTGCATGCGTCCGTTAGCTTCCCCGCTTCATCACTTGATGGGCCTTAGTCCCGAGCCAGCAATACATTGCAGTGTCCGCCGGGCCGCTCGGCAGCTGCAGACGGCGATGCAGCACCCCCTCGAAGATGCAGCCCAGTTTTTCGACCACACGGCGACTGGCAACGTTGTCCATTGCAGTCTCTAACTCGATTCGCTGCAAGCCGAGATCCTCAAAGCCCAGACCGCCAACAAGGCGGGCTGCTTCCGTCGCAAAGCCGCGACCTGTCCGGCTACTCCGAATCCAAAAACCGAGGCCCGCCCGCCTGTGCTCCTTGAGCAAGTCGCTTAGGCCGCAACTGCCCAGGAACTCACCTGTCATCAGGTCCTCAACCGCGAAGTAATAGGCCTTGTCATGCGACCAGCAGTCGCGCCACCAGTTGACGTACTCCGCTGCTTCCTCGCGGGTGAATCCTGGATGACACCAGGTCTCATATGGAGAAAGCTCACTGACCGACTCCGCAACCGCAGCAAATAGCTGGTCAATGTGCTCCGGACGATATGCCTGAACAGCGACGAACTTTCCTACGGCCTCTTCACGCATCAGCACTCTCCAGGCAGATAACGGCTCTGAACTCACCAATCTCGAAAGAACCGACATGCTTTGCAACATGCAGGGCCATCGTTGCCTTCAAGCACGGCCTCTGAAAACGCCAGGCTTTCGAGATCCGGTGCAGCGACAAGTTGTGTTGCTCGTCAGACTAATCCGTACCGGCCTCTTGGTCCTTCTTGGCCGCAACAAGAAAACTAAAGTCCTTCGGATCATTTCTAGACGAGAATCTATCATATCGTACAATAGAGAAGCCGGCAGAGCAAAGCTCCTCACGAAGAATACTTTCACGAATGAATAGACGAAACTTGACACGGTCTGAACTGCCCAGCGGCACGAGGGTTTCAAAATAGCATCCTTTTTCGTCAATCTCATATTTCCTGTGCCACGGTAAGTCTTCCATTGATTTTGTCCAGTTCATTGGTCTCTTCCTGATCCTGCTAACGCTCGGCATAAGGCGCGGCGGCTTTTTGCCGTCGCCCTTAATGCCGTTGTTAGCAATTGTTCGATATATCAACAACAAGCAAATACGGTAAGCGTCATTTTCGTATTTTTTTCTTCGTAGCAGGCTCCGGTGATTCTTGTTGCGGCTTGGTTATATCTCGGATCTTCTTGACGACAGTTCGGAGATCCTCAGTTTGTGTACGAATAAACTCTGCGTCAGGCACTTCAATTCCGTGTACAAGTTGGTTTCGAAATCTACGAATACGCTCTGCGGATTCTGTGATGTTGTCGGGGATTTTATCTACCATCCGCAGCATTCGGACAGATGGCATACCAATTTCCTTGAAACCTTTGGATGCTACGTAAATTCCGATCATCTTTTCGTATTCTATCCATAGAGACATAAATTGCCCGATTGCCTCACTTTGAGTGACTCGCGGCAAGTCGGTTGCACTGAGAGCCATTACAGAAACATCAAGAAGACGAATCTGCTCAAAAACGGAATAACGCTCTGTGTCTTCAGAGAGCACCTGGTCGATTACCTGCTCTGCCAAAGGCCTACGCTCGAAGTCGCTGTGCAAAGCGGCAACATACTTCACTAACTGATCTGGAGTATTCAAGCCTAATTCCAGGAGGAGCTGAAAGAGAAGGTCAACACGTCCTATCGCAGCGTCATGGATGTTCAGACCAGTAAGCTTTTCTCGTGCCATCTCAACAAGAGACGAGGCAAGGTCGTAGTGATTGGTGTATTCCCTGTCGTGTGCGACGCGTACGTCACCTGCTCTCTGCAAACGCTCTAAAGCAATCTCACCAGCTAAGACTAGGCCATTAAGCTCATCTAAGATAGCGTATTCATCACTTGAAAGCCGGCCTTGTAATGGTTTGTAAACCAAGTCGTGTTCGACCTCTGACCAAGCGTGCATGAGGACAGACGCGACCTGTATTTCTATTCGAGCTTCGGCGTACCGTTTTTGTGACTCGTTAAGAAGTGTTTCGGGAAGGCGGACGCGATAGTGCGTAGCCCAGTACCCAGAGAACCGCTTCTTATATGTAGGCTGTGTAGCGGCATGAAACTCCTTAGGTTCCGCCACCGAAATGAAGAGCGATTTGATAATCCTTCCAACTTCCTTGCGCTCAGCAGGAAAATAGAGTGCGACTCGAACACCGGCGAGGTCAACAATATCCTCGTATACCTCATCGACGGCTTCATACATTTTCTTTTTGGCGCGCTGTCTGACTTTGGTTTCTAAGCGGATTGGATTCTTAGCTCGGGAAGTAACAATGGCTCTCACACCTGCTGACTGAAGGTTCGAGTCGAGAACTTGCGCGGCCATACGACATGCCTGTTCGTAGAAATCGTATTCCTTCCGATACCGCGATATGAACTGAGCAATCAAGTCCAAAGCATGGCCTCCCTATATTAGTAAAGTCATTTTTGACGGCTAACGTCCGAACTCACCGGTACGGCAAAGCCGTGTCTGGTGGAGTGATTTGTTCGGTGTTTCATAGAGGCTGATTCCTTGCGTCCCAGGTTTCCAGTGCGAAGAGCGTCAGCGTGTGTGCTGCATGCACTGCCAATCGGGCATGTCGGGCCCCTATGAGATACGCCCTCTTCGAGCGGCCGTGCGCACTTCCTTCATGGGTTCGCAAGCACGCGATGCCATCAACTGTGGAAACAAGACCACTCAAGATCTTGTTGATGTCTTGCTCGAACTGAGGCGTAGGGGCAATCCCGAGATGTCGACTCACAACCTTCCACAAAGGCTTCACTGTCTGATCCTTTGGAAGCTCAAGCCCCTCCTCTGCTATGTAAACCTTGCACAATGCTTCAAGAATAGCACATGCTGCTGTCACGGCCGCAGGTGGATCAGAGCCCACCTGGTGAATAGCCCTATCAAACTCTGCCTCGACCTCAGGAACCTGCCGTTGGGCAAGCATCTCGTCCAGAGCCTTCGATGGTGCCGAGAGTCCGGCACCGTAGATCCGACCACCCAGTCCATACTCCAAGCCATATCTGCCGAGAATATTGCAGACCCGCTCCTGCTCTTCTTTCTTGCTTCGACCCAAGTTCCTCGTGGTGCCATCGGCATCCATGAACTCCTCAAGCACCTTTCCAAGGAGCAAGAAGACGGCTGGTCCGCGCTCTTCGCTTTCACGTAAGAGCCACTGAGTAATCTTGTTCTCGCAGTTGCCCTCTGGAGGATCGCCCGATGCTCCACATTCGTAAAACAGGGATTCTATCGTCCGATGGTGGTAGTAATAGCTACCGAGAATCGTTCCAACTACAGTGGCTATAGGTCTTGGGAGTTTGTTCATTGGTCCTCTTCGCCGAACTAATCATTCTACCCAAAATCTCCATTTGTCCTGGCAAACGTTCACGAGCAAACGTACTAAGATTATAGCTTTCGATCGGCAACATCAAGAATAGGCGAGAAGAGCATTACTGGAAACAGGATAATTCCTTAACATAACACCTTGACTGACGTGGTTATGGAGATTGTAAATAATCATGAACCCAAGTATACACAAGGTTCGCGACACGCTTAATTCCTGGAGGGTCACGACAGCTTCATGAGTGGAAGGAAGTTGGCTCCGCCTAAGCTCCAACCGCACTTGGCACAATGGATTCGATAGTTCCTGCTCTTTGCCGAGAGGCATCATCACTACGCTTTCGACGGGGCGATGCGGGACAAGCGATAGCATGGAGCCGCTTCATCGCCACAAGCAGATTTGCGCGGCCAAGCCACAGCCCGTCCTGACAAGGGAACGTGTTGGGCGATGTGGAGCATGGAGGAAGTGGAATACAATGTTGACGTCTCAGAACAGATCCCAGATTGAGGAGGAGGACGCAATGCACGAATACTTGATACCGATGCTTGAGAATGTCCTGCTTGTCATGGGAAGCTCAAGTGGACGGTAACTGAGAGTGACGGAGGCCATCTGCACAAGCTGTGCTGCGGTCTATCCGGTACACGAAGGGATAGGAGTCTTCCTCACTCCTGATCTACAGCGCCACAATCTGTGGGAAGAAGCTTCTCACTAGTGCTGGGCGTCCATAATTGATAGAATCATAAGCATCATTTGCGGGAGCGGGAGGAAAAGGATGATCCACACCGATGGACTAACACGTAAATTCGGAGACATCATTGCAGTCGACGATCTCCGTCTAGAAGTGGAGAAGGGTGAGGTATTCGGGTTCCTCGGTCCGAATGGGGCGGGAAAGACAACGACGATCCGCATGCTTGCCGCATTGATCGCTCCAACAAGTGGGAAAGCAACAGTCGCCGGACTACGCGTCGGACAGGAGAATCGAATGATCCGACAGAACGTCGGCGTCCTCACCGAGACACCGGGGCTGTACAAGCGCCTCTCGGCGTTCGACAACCTGGTGTTCTTCGCCAAGCTGTATGGAATTCGTGAACCACAGAAGCGTGTCGAGCGGTATTTGCGCTTGTTCGAGCTGTGGGATCGCCGAGACGACCTCGCCGGAACGCTCTCTAAGGGGATGCGCCAGAAGCTTGCTATCGCACGCGCTCTGTTGCACGAACCACAGATCCTGTTCCTTGATGAGCCGACAGCCAGCCTCGACCCGGAGGCAGCGAAGGTGGTGCGCGACCTGATCGAGACCCTGAGCACAAAGGAACGGACGATCTTCCTGTGCACGCACAACCTGGATGAGGCCGAGCGGCTCTGCGATCGCGTTGCCCTGTTCAAGACCAACCTCATCGCGGTCGGGAAGCCGCAGGAGCTGAAGGAACGAATGTATGGGAGAAAGACCGTGATCCATCTCGTCGAGCCCACCCCGGGGATCGAGCAGGCGCTCGACCTGCCGTTCATCAAGCAGATCGAGCGGGTGGACGATGCCCTCGTGATCTCGCTCACGGATCCAGAGGTGGAAAATCCCCAACTCGTCAAGAAACTTGTCGAGTTGGGAGCAAGCGTACAGTACGTAAACGAACTACGGGTGTCTCTCGAAGACATGTACCTCGACATGATGGAGGGAAACCATGCAGCGAATTAACATAATCTTGGTGAAGGAATGGCGCGAGTCACTGAGGAACAAGATGATCCTGTTCGGCGCGATCTTCCTCCCGCTGTTCATGGTCGGGGCGGCGCTGATGATGGTCTATCAGGGACGAAAGATCGATGTCCCTGATGTGCAGATCGCCCTGTTTAACACGGCATTGATGTACTTTCTCATCCTGCCGGCGATCATTCCGCTAGCGATCGCCGCCTACTCAATCATCGGGGAGAAGGAACAGGGGAGCTTGGAACCGCTCCTCGCTACGCCGACCTCCGACCTTGAGCTTTTCTTAGGGAAGGCACTTGCCAGCGTGATCCCTGCGCTAGTTCTCACTTGGGCAAGCTTCGGCCTCTTCCTCGGCATCTCAATCCCGCTCGTCGGCGGGATTCCGCCGCACGTCCTCACCGCGCCGTGGATAGCCGCCATTTTCGGGCTGTCGCCGCTCCTCTCTCTGTTCTCCGTCGGAGTGACGCTGCTTGTTTCCTCGCGGGCTACCGACGCCCGCGCCGCGTATCAGATCTCAAGCTTCGCCATCATCCCCGCGATCGTTCCACTCATCATCTACACAAGCAAAAAGACTCTCGTTAACCTGTGGCTCGTCGGGCTGGAGGGAGTCGTGTTATTCGTCGCAAGCATTATCGTGCTATACTTTGCCATCAGGGTCTTTCGTCGTGAACAGATCCTGACGCGCTGGAAGTAGAAGCAGCGAGGGGGTAGCAATGGAAAAGACGATTCTGATAGCACTGGCGGTCATTGGGGCAATTCTCTTCTTCGGCCTTGTTGCACCGCAGCCGCAGGCACCACCAACAGTAGAACAGGGACAGCTGATCGACAGCGGACAGTTCGTCGTCGAGCAGGCGGGACAACAGATAATCGATGAGCAATATACGCTCTTCTTTTCCGCGGCAGAGGGGTACATGCTCCTCTCCCAAGAGACAATGTCGGTGAGCGGCCAGAACATCACCCTCGCTCAGCAGTACGAGTTCGATCGTGATTTCATGCCCGTTCTATATCACTTGGCAGCGGATACCCCTTCCGGATCGCAGATCATCTCGGCACAGATGGGAATCAAGGGTCTACACATGGAGACTCGCGTTGGCACGGCGCAACAGCAGGCCGATATCCCGGGTAAGCACACGGTGATTCTCGACAATAACCTGATCAGCCACTACGTAGTCCTCTTCCTTGCCCTGCAAGCAGGGGCGATCCCAGCCCAGTTCACCGCCGCTATACCGCAGGCATTGCTCTCGCTCCCGGCGAAGATCGATGATCCGGTGCAGATCACCTTCACATCCGGCGACAAGAGCTACGATGGCCAGCGTTATGACCTTCACCTCGGAGACTTGGTGATCATTATGCTCAGCTACCAGGGAAAATTGGTCGGGGTAATCAACGATGCCCAAGGGGTACACGCGTACAGCGCGCAGTCCTTCCCGAGTGGAATCACACTCCCTGGAGTGCCCGCTCCAGAACCGACAACTGAAGGTGTCGTGGAGAAGGACGTGACGTTTGAAAGCGATGGACTCACGCTCGCCGGAACCCTCACCCTGCCCGCCGGTGCCGATGGACCGGTCCCCGGCGTTCTGTTCATCGCTGGATCGGGGCCGGTTGACCGTGATGAGAATGTGCCCGGCATGAAGACCGACGTCTTTCGCCAGCTCGCGGCGGCCCTAGCAAAGGTAGGAATCGGATCGCTCCGTTATGACAAGCGTGGAGTGGGCCAGAGCGGTGGCATATTCGCCAATGCATCGATGGAGGATCTCCTTGCCGATTTGCGCGTTGCGTTGACTAGTCTTGAAGGAACAGAGGGGATCGATCCGCAACAAGTGTTTCTCCTTGGACACAGCGAGGGAGGCATCCTCGCCCCGATCATCGCCACGGGAAATACCGACTTGAACGGAGTCGTGCTCCTCGCAGCGCCGGCTCATTCGCTAGATTGGATCATCCGTGGGCAGATCGAGCAGGTAAACCGTGAGGCGGAAAAGAGCGAGGACCAAGTGCAGAGAGCACTGGCACAGGAGGATCAGTTCCTCGATTTCGTGCGTAACAGTAACGGTGATTGGTCCGATTACACCTTCGAGCAGCTAGTGGAGGCGATGCCCTGGCTCACGGACGTGAAGTTCATCGAGCTCAAGATGCTCTCCCTGTCCTGGCTACGCCAGCACTTCCACCACGATCCGATCGAGACAATTAAGAACGTGACTTGTCCGGTGCTTATCATTCAGGGAGAGAAGGACTATCAGGTCCCACCAAGCGAGGCCGATCTTCTCTATGCGGCGATTGCCGAGGCGGGGAACACGGACGTTACAGTCAATAAGCTCCCCGATCTCAATCACCTCATGCGCCATCACCCGGAAGAGCCGAATCTCACGTACCGCCACCTGGGTGAGCCGGTCGACGGCAGGGTAACCGAGGAGATTACAACCTGGATCACAGAGCACGTTGCCAAGTAGCAACCTGACATCGAAGAACGAAGTCGCCGCGCTGTTACAGGAAGCGGGAATACACCCAAGCAAGCGGCTAGGGCAAAGCTTCCTCATCAACCGTGCCGTACTCAATTCGATTGTCAATGAGGTAAGGAAGGCTCACCCCCGCGAGATCGTGGAGATCGGCGCGGGGTTGGGGACGGTCACACATGAGCTGGCAGGAATGGCCGACCATATTATCGCGGTCGAGCTTGACCGTCGGCTTGCAGCAATCCTCGAACGGACCGTCGAACAGCAGGGAAACGTTGAGATTCGCCGTCAGGACTTCCTCTCGTTTTCGTTTGCTGAGGAGTGTGCAGACAGCAAAGCCTTCGTGGTGGGGAACATTCCCTATCGCATCACCGCTCCAATCTTGAAACACCTCGTCAAGCAGCGCGAGCACATCTCATCAGCGCTCCTGCTCACGCAACAAGAAGTAGCAGCGAAGATCGCAAACAGCCCAGGGAAAGAAGGGACATCGCTCGGGGTGTTGGTGCAGTCATACGCCGATGTGAAGCTACTGCGTAGTGTGTCGCGGGGTTCATTCTTTCCCATCCCTGAGGTTGACTCCACGCTGTGGTCAGTCTCGTTTCTGAATGCACCACGATTCGAAGCAAACGCGGAAGCGTTCTTCGCCGTCGTGCGCGCGGTGTATGGTAAACGCCGGAAAATGATCCGCAGTGCCCTACGCGATCTCTTCTCCAATCAGGATACCGAGCAGATCTTACTCTCGCTAGATATAGATCCTACCCTGCGTGGAGAGGCGCTGAGCTTTGCGCAGCTCGATGCCATCGCGCTGTCTCTCACCAATTCCGGTCAAGATCTGTTATGATCAGCAAGCTCCGGGGTGTCCGGCTCGATGTGCACAGTCACGTTGACCGGTCGCGAGCAGACTGATCTCACCTCATCCTCCACCTTCATCGAGATCTCATGTGCCCTGAGGAGTGAAAGTTGCGGATCGACAAGCACGTGGAGGTCAATGAATGCCTCGCGTCCCACGCTTCGTGCGCGCAGTTTGTGGAAGCTACGGACCTCCACAATGCGCTCTACCGCGTCCCGGATCGCCTCGATCTCAGCGCCGGATAGCGATCCCTCCAGCAGCTCATGCAGCACATCGCGCACGGTCTTCGCACCAACGGCAACAACCATCGCGCCTACCACGATACCGGCGATCTGATCGGCGTGTCCCCAGCCGATAAGCCCACCGATCCCTCCGAACAAGACCGCCACAGAGGAGAGCGCGTCGGAACGATGATGCCAGGCGTTGGCATGCAGGGCCGTGCTCTGCAAACGCCTGGCCAAGCGGATCGTACGTCGGTAGACCCACTCCTTACTGATAATAGAGGCTATTGCCACAATGATGATGGGAATACCGGGATAGCTCACGCGATCCGCATACAATGCCAATCCCGCATCCCAGGCGATATACATGCCCACCAAGATCAGCGCCGCCGCCACCGCCCCACCAGCCAGTGTCTCATAGCGACCGTGTCCATACGGGTGACTGGAGTCAGCAGGCCTCCCCGCCAACCTAATCCCGCCAATCACCATAAGGTCGGTCGCAATATCAGACCCGGAATGGATGCCGTCAGCGATAAGAGCAATCGAGCCGGTGAGTACCCCCACAAAGAGCTTGGCAAAGACCAATACGACATTAACCAGCATGCCGA
>Ga0208771_1000248_pt1 | contig 34239 bp, 38 predicted proteins | sample AntAceMetag02UKX_FD_184775 | JGI IMG/M metagenome (GOLD analysis project Ga0208771, IMG submission 184775) | Saline lake microbial communities from Ace Lake, Antarctica - Antarctic Ace Lake Metagenome 02UKX (SPAdes) (version 2) | ecosystem: Environmental > Aquatic > Non-marine Saline and... | reverse complement strand
TTCTGCTTATTTCACCCGCTAAAAATTCAGTATTGGGCTGCGGTTTGAAAGGATCATTGCTTATACTGCCCTGCTGCATGTTAGAATAAAGTATTTTACATTCGAGACCAGGTAATAAATAATGGGCTTGAATCGCTAAATTCAACTGATTAGATCCATTAGGATATCCAAGTAACTGATCTCTGTGACTATAAGTTAAATCTCTTCGGTGACAATATGTCCTCGGACCAACTGCAGTTCCTTCAAAAGTAATATTTAATGGAATTTTTTCAAATGAATAACTTACGCCAAGTTGTTCAGCGAATCCGGACAAATATTTATTTGTAGTTAATCTACTCAACTTTATATCATCAATAAATAAATTATTATACACCATGACACCTTTAAATGGCATATAGCTCGCCATAATGAAAGCATTCACATTATCTCTTGATTGATTTGCGAAATCAACAAGCTTGTACATAATTAATGGAGTTGAATATGAAATATCAAAATTTCTATCACCATAAATAGAGCATTCACCAATGGTTAGAGCTAATTTATCTGTCTGATAAGATAGCATTTGCAGCGCATAAGATTTTGATTCATATTCTGTTTCATTTTTCAGACTATCCGGAACTAATTGGCTATATAAAGATAAGTATGAGAAATCACCGAACTGTTTTGAAACTTTTATATATGGAAAAGGTGAAATATCCTTGTTGAGAATGATTGAAGAAGTTATTCCCTTGCCAAGCTGAAAATTTCCATATCCAATAGAAAAATTTAATAAATTTGTTTGTAAAAAGCACTCAGTCTCAATCTCTACCTTTTCAGGATTTTCCCAATTATCAGAAATGAGTTGCGCAGAATCCGCTCGAGTAAAATATGTATCACCAGCATAATGTCCTTTACGGAATACAGAAAATAATCCTATATTCTCCGATATATTACCTCCAAATTCTAATCCATAATATTTAAGCAAGCGATGCTTATCATCAGTATCTGATTTTAATATATCATAATCAAGTCCAATGATTCCAGAAAGAAAAACACTAAAGTTATTATTGTTATAAGTTATTAATCTATTTTTATGCGAATGATTTGTGAATATCGAGATGAAAGATTGTGGAATTTTTTTTATCGGGTAAAGTGCTGATTCAAAGCCGTCAGAACTATCTAGTGAAAGTCTTTTTAAATGATATTCAGCAAGTTTCTTATAACTTACAGCAACATCCAATGAAAGCATGTGGGTAAGCTCATTGATAATCTCATCATGATATTGAGGATAAACGGAAGTTAACTTTTCTGTATAACCCAAGCTTTGGGTTGCTTCTAAAAATGGATAGACCGGATCATCTGGTGGGATGATATAGTCTGCGATTGCGATGGACATAAAGATAGCCATCAATAATAAAAGTAATACAAAGAATTTTTTACCACCGATAAACACCGATTGTATTTTATTTAAATATTTCATGTTTAGAGTATTATTTAATAAACTAGTCTTTGAAATTCTAACCGTTCTAAGTGACCAAAATTTAATAAATATCCAACCTTTATTTTACTTGCTTGTAGATAGTTCAACAACTGAGCTTTATGTATGTTTTCTAAATGACTTGTTACTTTCAACTCAAGAATAATTTTGTCTTGAACTAAAATATCTGCGTAGTAATTTCCTACAATTTCATCTTTATAATATACAGTAAGAGATGCCTGATTAATTGCATCAATCTTATGACTGCTTAACTCAACCATCATTGCATTCTCGTAAACTTTCTCCAAATAGCAATTTCCAAGAGTATTATAAACCTCAAATGCACAACCAATAATTTTATCCGAAAGTTCCTTCTCATAAATCATATTTATTTATCGGTGTTATCAGTGGTAAGTTCTTTCAAAACGCATTTAATTTCGATTTCCTTCTAAATACTTTCATTAAAATAATTTTAATATCAAGCCAGAAAGTCCAATTTTCCATATACTACAAATCAAACTCTATTACTAAAAAATTCCTTTATTTTCTCAGATACATACTTAACTTCTTCCTCTTTTAATTGTTCGGACATTGGTAAAGAGATAACTTCATTAGACAACTTTTCTGTTACTGGGAAATCTCCTATTTTATAGTTTAAGTAATCGTACGCTTTTTGTAAATGACACGGTATTGGGTAATGAATACCTGTTTCTATTCCATTTTCTAGTAGATAATTCCTTAATTCATCTCGCTTTTTCGTTCGAATAACAAATAGATGATATACATGCTTTACTCCCTTCATTTCTTCAGGAAGTAATATATTTTTACAATTAGATAAATATTTTCTAAATAAATCAGCATTCTTTCTTCTGATCTTTGTCCATTCTTCCAAATATTTAAGTTTTACATTGAGTATGGCTCCCTGTAAGCCCGACATTCTGTAATTATGACCAATTACATCGTGATAATATTTTCGTGACATTCCAATATTCTTTATCATTTTCAATCGTTCATATAATTTTTCATCATTAGTTACAATCGCTCCCCCTTCTCCATATGCTCCAAGATTTTTTCCACAATAAAAACTGAAGCACCCACAAATACCAAAATTGCCGACATATTTGTTTTTATATTCTGCAAGATGAGCTTGTGCACAATCTTCAACAAGATATATACCATGTTTATCTGCAATTGCTTTAATTTCTTCAAGTTTTGACGGTTGACCATATAGGTGTACTGTAATAATGGCTTTTGTATTTGTAGTTATTGCATCCTGAATTTTGTTAACATCAATGTTATAATACTCACTTTTGCAATCAACAAAGACCGGAATAGCGCTGGTTAATGTAACCGCAAGAGGTGTTGAGAAAAAGGTATTAGCGGGAACAATTACTTCATCACCTTGCGCAATATCAAGAGCCATCAAAGATGCATGAAGTGCAGCGGTTCCAGAATTTACTGCAATACAATACTTCGCATTATGTGCTTTTGCAAAATTTTCTTCAAATTCTTGTACATAATGACCATCTGCAAAGGCGGAATCTAATAAAACATTTTGTATTGCCTTATCAATTTCTTCTTTGATTGACAAATATTGTGATTTTAAATCTAAAAATTTAACTTTCATTGTTTAAAAGATAGCAAGCAGATTACACACCCTAATGGAATAAAAAAAAGAAGAAGCATTCCATAGGGCAGGCACCGATTTTACTTCGTAAAATCATCCCTCTCAAGAGGGGATTCTCCTATAATAAGAGGAGTACGGCTTTAGCCGGGAGGTGTGTCATTTAATTCTCTTTCTTTAATCCAATTCTTTATACCATCTAAAACATCAACCATATTATGTTTTACATCTATATCTTTAAATCGTAAGAAATTGAATCCTAAACTCTCCAATTTCTTTTGTCGTGAACAGTCATTCTCAACTTTAAATTTATGGCTTTCTCCATCTATTTCTATGATTAGATATAATTTTGGGCAGAAAAAATCTACTATATAATTATCAATTGGTTTCTGTCTGTGAAAATCGCAATCTTGAATTTTGCCTTGTTTTAGTTGATTCCACAATAACACTTCTGAAAATGTCATATCTCTGCGAAGTTTTCTAGCTAATTTTTTTAGTTTTGGGTTGTAGTGAACTTTGTTCATATTTTATTACACACCCCGATTTTACTATGAGAAGATTCGGGAAGCCACCGCTCTTATTATTACACACCCCACGACTAAAGTCGCACCCCTCTCAAGAGGGGATTTTTTTATTTGAACAAATAATAAATTTGTACTGATCGGGATTGCTATGGTCATGTACCTTATCACCAAAAGCCAATAACACTACTTCTTCATTTCCAATATTTATAAAAGTATGAGCAAATCCGGGTGGAACCAGCAACCTATCCAGATCTTCTTTATTCCCATCGAGTATGAACTCATCTACTTTTTTTGAATCAATATTTTGAATTAGAACCTTAAGTTTACCCTTCATAACACAGAAAATTTCATTTTTATTATGATGATAATGATTTCCTCTTATATCTCCAGGAGAAATAGTTGAAGCATACACTTGTCCTTTAAAATTCAATAATTTTTCATCTTCTCTAAGAAATTCTATTAAAAATCCTCTTTGGTCCGAATGCTTTGGGATAGAGGTCAGCTTCATTTCTTATCCTTATAAAACTTAATCATCTCATGCATGCTCTTACTGAGAACATGTTTGGGCCTCCAAGATATTCGATTATTAATCTTCTCAGTAGAAATTGCATATCGCACATCTTGACCCCATCTATTTTCAACGAATTGCAAATCTGGCTTTATTACCATCGAATCATATACCATTTTTACAATTTCAAGATTTGAATATTCTATTCCTGAACAAATATTAAAAATTTCATTATAACAATTATTTTCGATCAAACTGAAAATTGCTTCACAATGATCTTTTACATGAATCCATGATCTTATATATGATCCGTCTCCATGTATAGTCATTTTTCTATTATTTAGAGCGCTTTCAATAGTTTTTGGTATTAATTTTTCAGGATACTGATGCGTTCCATAATTATTGCTACATCGTGTAGTTATATAGTCAATTCCATAAGTGCGGTTGTAGGCAATTAAAAATTTTTCTGCCGCTGCTTTTGTTGCGGAATATGGATTGCTGGGTCTTAAAATATCTCTCTCATTAAATTTGCCATCGATAGTATCTCCATAAACTTCATCTGTACTGATCTGAACAAAAACAGGTCGATCAAACTTAGCTTTCATTCTAATATGCTCGAGCAAATTATGAACTCCCTGAACATTTGACCTAAAAAATATTTCGCTGTTTTCGATAGAATTATCAACAAAACTTTCAGCAGCAAAATTAACAAGATAATCAGATTTAGGGATATTCGAAATATCACAAATATCTTGTTTCCAAAAATCGTAATTTTTATGATTTTCAAAACTAAGATTATCCCATGAAACATAGGTCATTTTATCAATATTTAAAACCGTATAGCCCTTTGATAAAATTAATTTTATGAAATGACTTCCGATGAATCCACAACCACCAGTAACAATAAAATTATACATACTATATCCTTTACTTTTTTATTACTTTTTTATTTAATAATTCATACTCTTTCCCACAAAAACATTTTGCAATATTTTCATGAAACACTAATTTTCGTCCGCATTCACAAACATATCCATGTGTTTTTGCAGGATTACCATATACCAATATATAATCTGGAACATTTTTAGTGATAACAGCTCCAGCACCTATAAATGAATATTTCCCAATTTCTATTCCACAAATAATTGTTGAGTTTGCTCCTATAGTTGCACCTTTTCTAATAATTGTTTTTAATATATTATAATCATGAAATTTTGATCGTGGTCTTATATCATTGGTAAAGACAGAATTAGGACCTAAAAAAGCATTATCCTCTATTACAATTCCATCCCATAAAGATATTCCATTTTTTATTGTTACGTCATCACCAACTATAACACCATTCTCAATAAAGCAATGCTCTCCAATATTACAATTTTCTCCGATATGAACATTTTCCATAATATGGCTAAAAGCCCATATTCGAGTATTTTCCCCTATATTGTCAGATTCAACCCATGCTTTTTCATGTACAAAATATCCTTTATTCATTTTATTTTTTATACACCACCTTTGCCTAATAAAACAACAGGTATTGTTTTAAGTAGAATTTCTAAGTCAAGTTTTAATGACCCATTTTCAACATAATACAAGTCCAAGACAACCTGGTCATTAAATTTTACTTCATCTCTACCTCCTACTTGCCATATACCTGTCATTCCAGGTAAAACCGAATGTCTTTTCTTTTGCCATTCATCCATTATCTGATATTCATAAGGCACATTGGGACGAGGACCCACTAAACTCATTTGTCCTTTTAAAACATTCCATAATTGTGAAAATTCATCAATAGAGAATTTTCTAAGGAATTTACCGAGGGGTGTAATTCTTGAATCTCCTCTTAATTTTTTAGTAGTTCCATTTCCATTAATCATTTCTTTAATTTTGTCTTTGTGAGGTTTTGGATTACAATTATGATACATTGAACGAAATTTAAACATATCAAATTCGCAACCATCTTTTCCAATTACTCCGGCTTTATAAAAAATTGGCCCTTTTGAGGTAATTTTTACCAACAATGCAATTATAATCCAAATAGGTGACAAAATTGTAATTAACAAAATAGAAACTAAAACATCAAAAATTCTTTTAATAATCTCATAGCTGGATTTCTGATTATATGGTTGCAACCTGAAAGCAGAAATGCCGGCAATCTCTTCAATCTCTAATTTCTCAGAAACAATATTGTACAATTCGGATATAATATGAATCAGACATTGTGTGTCTTTACACAAATCAATAATAGCTTGTAACCTTTCATACTTAATATTATTTATAGAAATAAGAATTTCTTTGATTTTATATGAATCAACAATTTTTTTCAAATCTTTTGTATTTCCCAAAACAGGAATATCTTTAAAAGATTTACCTTGTTTGGATTCATCATCATCGAGAAATCCACAAATATTATAATATGATCTTATATCTTCCTTCAGATATTTTACCTTCTTTATGCTTAAATCACCTGCACCAATAATAAGTAGATTACGTTTTATTCTTTTTGTCCTTATCAGCCAATAGTAAATATATGGAACAATCATTACTCGGCTAATGAAGAATAAAATAAACAGGGTGGTAAATGTTATTCCCAAAAGAACTCTACTCATAGTTACTTCAGTTATCTTAAAGATAAAAGATACAAATATTAAGATTATCAGGCTTGTAACAAGTGACTTGAGGAGAGCAAGGGTATGGCGTGAGCGGTCTAAAATAACTTGATATTTATATAGATGGTTCACTGGGAAGAATATCAAAACTGCAAAGAATAAAATTATGTATCCCCATAAATATACATAAGAAGCGTCTGCGTAATTTAAAAATCTATGATGAAAATAGATATAATGAGAAATAACTAATCCGCTAATTATAATTATTATATCGTGGATGAGAAGGAAAGATTTATGGAGAGGAGGTTTCATTTAATTCATTCTCTCTATAATTATATCAACAATTTCTTTGGCTAAATTTGATCGAACGCTATTTTTGAAAAATTTCTTTCCCATATCTCTTTTTATATGAATATTATAAAAATCATCAGGTTGATTAATGAATGTTAATTTCCCTTGCTTTTCAAGATATTCATCTAAATATGGACGTTTTCCCGTAAATATACTATATGTTTGTGTTCCTAATAAAGCACTCTCCCGATTCATAGTACCACCACCGCTTACAGTAATATCAGCTGAATAAAGAAGTTGGAGACCATCAACTTGCTTGTCCAAAAATCTAATTTTATTACTAGTAGTAATTTTGGATAAAATGAAATCTTTATCATCTGAAGTACGACTTAAAATTAAACAAATAGTATTATCATTATTTGAAAAGTAGTTCAATCCACTAATCAACAATTCTTCACTTTTGGGATCATGATAATTACCTGCAAAAGCAGGAGGTCTTATTACAACTAATATTGATTCATCTGATATATTAATCTGTTCTCGGAAATTTTTATCCGGTTTAAAATTGTTTAAATATATCTGCTCCTTAAAACCATTATATCTTATAATCTTTTGTAAATTAAGACCTACGGAAGTCAATCGAGAATCTGGTATATATTTTGGAATTAACATATATGTAGAAAAATAATTAAATATTTTCGTTTCAGTATATTCATAATCCATCATAACAATTGATTTTATGCCCATTTTTTTTGCAGCTAAAATTTGAGTCCTTGAACCATGACTCACAGCTAAGCCGATATTATTAATATTTTTAAAATATTTTTGTAATTGATAAGATCTTTCTAATAAATTTATAATCTTTTTTAATTTATTTTTGCCACCATGAATACCAATAGCGGTATGTTTAATATTCCAATATTTAAGTTGTTCCAAGGTATTATTAAAATCTCTTGCTGTAACGATATATTTAACTTTACGTTTTTCCAATTCCTTGAAAATAGGACGAAAAAGAGAGACATGAGGTAAATTATCTAGGTCAAACCAAATTTGTTTATTCATTTATTTTAATCAATTTATAGTATTTTTACATTAAATGAAAACCAAGGTTTTCAAACCCTCCTATTTACCCCGACGCAGAGTGTCGAGGAATTCTTTAGATTAAAATTACAAAATATTTCATACCTCACACAATACTTTGTAAAAACGACACTATATCAAATCATTAAAAAAGTTTTTCAAGATTAGCTACCTACGTTAAAATTGCATTCGTTCATATCCAAACATCATAATCCCACAATTTCTATACCAACAAAAAATTTTTCAATAATTCTTAAATCTTAAAAGCTACATTTTCAGTTTGATATCTTTATTTCTTATTAAAAACCTTCGTTTACCTGATTTTGTTAAAGGGATATCACCAGCAATTTTAATTTCAATATTGACGTCCCCACCAATATAATCCGACCAATATACTAAAATTTCTTTTTCAACAATGTCAGAATAGTTACTATTTACTTTCAGAAAGATCTCAAATTCATCAATTTTATTTTGTCTAATTTGGAATTGTTCAACAGAATCAATCCACTCGAAATATCCCGTAAAATTATGTACAATCAAATATTTACCACTAGGAGTTATTAGAATATCCGAATCTCTACCATCAATCTTTTTAATTGCTAATAAGTTTTTACCACAACTACATTTTTTCTCCGATTTTGTAATATAATCTTGAGTATCATAACGAATGAAAGGAACGGCATAATTTATTAAATCAGTAGTTATTACTCGCCCCTTTTCCCCTTTGTTTACATTTTTGCCATTTGAAATAATTTCAGTTATTGCATATTCCAAAGAAGAATGATAACAATTATGTGTTTTACATTCAAAAACATTTGCACCGCCTTCACAACTATATGAGTCAAATACCTTACAATTAAAAGCTTTTTCGATGGTTTTTTTAGCTTCAGGTGATAAAATATTTCCGGTAGTATTAATAGCAATTATAGGAGGAATAATAATTTTATTTCTAATAATGTAATTTGATAAAAACAACATAGGATCAGGATACCCTAGAATAAATTTTGGTTTAAAATTTTTAATTTCATTTACAATTTTGGAAAAGTTGTCATTAGTAAGTTGTTTAGAAAATAAGTAATTACAATTATTTATTTTATCTTGAAAATTTTTTAAGCCTTCTCTCGGATTTTGACTTAATTTTATATATTTATCACCAAGTCGATAGCCCATCCAATACCAACCTCGAAGATATGCAGCAATATTAAAACTATAAGCATTTTTTGTTCTATAGTATTGTAATGGTTCCCCAGTTGAACCGCTGGAGCTACTTAAAATTATTTGATTTTTTGGAAATTTTTTTGCTAAAATTTTACCATTTCTAACATTTTCTCTAATATTTTTTTTGGTTAGTAGTGGCAGTTTATATAAATCATCTGTTGCCTTAATGTCAGAAGGAGTTAATTTTAATTTATTAAATAATTCATTATAATAAGGAACATTTTCATAAGCATGTTTAATTAGTTCTCTTAGTTTTTTATTCTGATAGTCCTTAAATTCAGATTCAGACCACCATTGACTTTTCTTTAAAAATTTTAGATACTTATAAATTGAATGACCAAGTACAATATCACTTAATGGAAGGATTAAATTTTCGGTAAATATATTTCTTAGACTCATTTATCATCCTTTCAATAATTTTCTCTTAACCTTTTCTATATATTTTTTTTTACCAATAAAAGAGAATCTATTCCAATTTTTGATTATAAATATTTTCATCATAATTCTCTGATAATATTGATTTAATTTCATTTGGAATTTCCGCTTCTTAATATATTTATTTTCATCATTATCAAATAATTTCATTTGATTTGAATATTTTTGCATTTTCTTTTCAAACTTTGCTTTATTGTATAATAGTGGATTATAATCATTATTTAAATAAATTGGAATTAACTCATAATCTAATTTCTTAGTTAGTTTATTATACAAAACTTTTACAGCTAAACCTGCCCTAACATTTTTTGACCAAATCATATCAAATAAAAAATTGCCAAGACTATAAAATATTAATTTGCCTTTATATTTTTCAATAGGTTGAACCACATGAGGATGATGCCCAACAATAATATCAGCACCATTATCAATTAAAGTTCTTGCAATTTTTATGTTTTCTGTAGAAGGAATATTAATATATTCTTCATTCCATCCCCAATGTAAACTAACTATTTTACAATCAACTTCAAAATTTTTCATTTTATTTAGAGACGATATTGCTTTCTCAATACTAAAATCAGAATATAAGTTAGGATTTTTAATATCATGAACAGAATTGTAGGCAGCAAATCCTAGTTTAATATTATCTTTTTCTAATATGACTAAATTGGAATTGTATTCTTTTTGAAATCCAACAGGTATAATATTAGCATTGTTTAAAATATTAATTGTTTCAAAAAATCCTTTTTCTCCTTGTTCAAGAATATGATTATTTGCAATAGAGAGAATATTAAAACCACACTCCATAAGAAAGTTTGAAAATTTATTGCTACCAGCAAAGGAAACAGACGCAGCTTTTTTCTCATCATATATTAGTGGGGATTCAAGGTTTCCAAAAACAAAATCACAGTGTTTTGTAATTTTTCTTATTTGATTAATCCAAGGTTTACCATGGTGTTTAAAAAATTGGCTTGCTACACCAAAACCAGTAGTTATATCAAGATTACCTGGAAAAATATCGCCAACAAACAAAAATTTCATTTTAGTAATTATTTCTAATAAGCTCACTATAAAAGTCGGCTAATTTTTTCATTTGTAAATTGTTATTAAACTCTTTAACTATATGTTTTCTACCATTAGCACCTAAAGTATTTCTTAATTTTTCGTTATTAATTAATTTTATCATACTGTTAGCAATTTCTTCAATATCCCTTTGTTTTACAAGAAAACCTGTTCTGTTGTTCGTAACAATTTCTGGTATTCCAGCATAAAAAGTAGAAATACAAGGCTTTGCACATGCTTGGGCTTCCATCAGCACTACTGGAGTGCCTGTTTTAACACCACTTTCATTTTGAAATGCAGTATGTAAAAAAACATCACAGTTTAAAATTTCATTCAAAACAACTTCACGTGGATTTTTAGCTACAAAATTGTTTATAAAGATTATTGAATTTTCCAAATTTAATGAATTTACTTGATTCTTCAAGCTATTAACATATGTCCCATCTCCAACAATATGAAGTTCAATATTTTTATGAATTGAATGAACTTTTTCAAATGCAGAAATTGCATCCTGGGCTCCTTTAAATTTATGAAATCTTCCTACAGTAGTAAAAATTATTTTACCACTTTCCTTTTTTGGTGTAGGTTTAAATAAATCAACATTTACACCTAAATGTAACACTTCAATTTTTTCAGAAGGAAAACCTATATTAATAAGATCATTTTTCATATCATTACTTAATGCTAAAAATAAATCACCCTCTTTAATAAGTTCTTTGTATAAAGTTTTTAAAAATTCTTTATGTTTTCCAACACCAACATCATATCCATAAAAATAAGTTACTAATGGTATGTTTAGTTTCCTTTTTAAGTCAAGGGATGCTACACCGGTTCCACCAAAATGTGCATGTATCAACTTTGGATTATATTTTTCACCATGAGAAAAAATAACTTTAGATATGTTATTAATTGTTTTATTGATACACTTATTGCGAGGATATTTTATATATTGCGGTCGGATTACATCTGTATTATTATAGTTTTTTATATATTTATTTGATTTTGGATGATACTTAAATAATTTTAATCCTCGTAATAATAAAGGAATATATGGAGTCGGTGATATGACTATTGATCTCAAACCATTATTTTGCAAACCAACAACTTGTTCATAAACCCATAATGAATTACCAGGATTTTTTTCATCAGGATAATATTCGCAAATAGCAATTAAATCATATTGTTTTGTTTTAATCATAAATTAACCTTCTTAATCCTTCAGATAGATCAATTTTAATATTCAAAGATAATATATCTTTTATTTTTGTGGAACTACCAAGCATATTCCATATTTCATTTTTACGGTAAGGAATTGCGCCAAAATTAATCTTTGCTTTAGATGGAATTAATTTTTTGATTTCTAATGCTAATTCTCGCAGGCTTATGCTTTTGCCGCTACAGACATTAAATATTTGATTATTGGCATTTGTATTTGTCGTCATATTAATTAAAACATCAATAACATCATCAATAAAAACAAAATCTCTTTTTTGTTCCCCTTTAGTCATATCAAAATCCTTATTCTCTTTTAAAGCATTTATTAATTGAGGAATAAAAAAATATTCCAGCATGTTTGGTCCATAGATATTGAAAAGCCTTAATATAGTATAGGGTTTGTTATAGATATTTGAATAAGTTTGTATTGATAATTCAGCAGCGGCTTTTGACAGCGAATATGGTGATGTTGGTTGCATAGCCAAATCCTCTTTAAAAGGAATTTTTGTTTGATTACCATAAACTTCACTTGTGCTTGTAAAAATAAATGATGAATAATCTATCTCTTTTAATGCTCGAAGAAGATTGTTTGTCCCTTTCAGGTTTATATCTAATATTTTATCAATGGTATTATAATCTCTCGTTCTATTTAGTAATGCTGCTAGATGATATATTTTTTGAGGTTTTATTTGGTTTGTTAGTTTATATAATAAATCATCATTAAGAAGACTAACATTGTAATAAACTACATCTTTAATTTGCTCTGACTGAGAAGCAATATCAAATACAAATACTTTAGCATTAAGCTCGTGAAGTTTTTTAACTAATAAATTTCCAACATAACCACAGCCACCGGTTACTAAAATTCGTTTGTCTTTCAGCGAGTCCATACAACACCTTTTTTCTGAGCATCATTAATATATGAGATCAAGTCATCCATAGTATTTATAGATTTTGTTTGATAGAATGCTTTATACCATTCAATCGTTTTCTTAAGCGTCTGTGAAAAATTCCAAACAGACTTCCATTTCAGTAATTTATTTACCTTAGAACAATCAAGCATCAACAGATTTGCTTCGTGAACTGAATTATTGTTTTTAATCTCTGTATAAGATATATCATTCCAGTATTTTTTCGAGTTATTAACAATTTCTGAAACTGGTACATTATTTTCTAGTTCTGGTCCGAAATTCCATCCGTCAGCAAATTCTTTTTTACCTTCCAAAAGCCTCCAGCCTAAAGTTAAATAACCACTTAATGGTTCCAATACATGTTGCCATGGTCGTGTTGCTTTGTGATTTCTAATTACTACCTTTTTTCCTATAGATACTGCGCGTATAATATCCGGAATAAGTCTATCCTGCGCCCAGTCTCCTCCGCCAATAACATTTCCTGCCCTGACACTTGCAAGTAAAGTGTTATGTTTTTTACCATAGTCATCCAGGCTAAAAAAGGAATTTCTATATGAGGATGTTAAAATTTCAGAACAACCTTTTGAAGCACTGTAAGGATCATATCCACCCATAGAGTCACTTTCTCTATATCCCCATATCCATTCTTTATTCTCATAACATTTATCACTTGTAACATTAATAATTACTTTTACAGAATTAGTTTTTCTGCAAGATTCAAATACATTTACTGTACCCATAATGTTTGTTTCAAATGTATATACAGGATCAGAATAGGAATCCCTTACAATCGGCTGTGCAGCAAGATGAAAAACTATATCCGGTTTGTATTTAATAAAAGTGTCACTTAACTTTATTCTATCTCTTATATCACCAATTATCGAAGTAATTTTTAATGGTAATATTTCAAAATGATTTGGTTTAGTCGGCGGCTCAAGAGCATATCCTATAACATTTGCCCCTAATTCTTTTAACCATAGTGAGAGCCAGGTTCCTTTAAATCCTGTATGTCCTGTAACTAAAACTACTTTATCTGCATACATATTATTAAATAGTTTTTCCATGATTACCAAACTTTCCAAAATGCTTTATTTTCATTCCATAATTTATTTAAATAAACAACATCTCTTTCATGATCCATACATGCCCATTTTCCTGAATGTTTATAAAGCATTATTTCAGATTTTTTTGCTAGTTCCTCCAGAGGTCCTTTTTCGAAATCACATTTATCATCCGCCACTAAATAATCAAGGAGTTCCCTATTGAACACCATAAAGCCACCATTAATTGATCCTTTTGATGATTCTGGCTTTTCCTTAAATGATATTACTTGATTGTCTTTTTCTAAAACTTCTCCAAAACGTGCTGGTGGATGTACACCAGAGATTGTTATAATTTTGTTATGTGCTTTATGAAATTTAACTAGTTCACTAATATTTATATCAGCAACTCCATCGCCGTATGTAACCATATTAACCTTATCCAAGTACTTCTCAACTCTTTTTATTCTTGCTCCTTTAAGAGTATCTATTCCTGTATCAACCAAAGTTACATTCCAATCTGATTCATCATGATTATTCAGCAGGGTAATCTTTTTTGTACCAAGATTTATGCAGTAATCATTATTGTAGATATTGTAATTGTAAAAATACTCTTTAATAACCTCTGCCTTATAGCCGAGGCTTACTATAAAATCTTTATATCCATAATGAGAATATATTTTCATTATGTGCCAAATAATTGGCTTGCTACCAATTTTCACCATAGGCTTTGGAACTGCCTCAGTAATATTGCCGAGTCTGGTTCCATATCCACCTGCTAAAATAATTACTTTCATTTTACAAAACTCCAATTGTTTTTTTCCAAACATTCCTCAAACTCATAAGTAACTTTAAATCCAAGCATTTTCTTTGACTTCTCAATTCCTGTAAGAGAGTGTTTTACATCGTCAACTCTTGCTTTTTAAAAAGCTAGTTTAATCAAAAGAAGTCCCAGATGATTGCCTCTAGTAGTTAATTTTTCATACTAATATTTTTTGATTACTCCAATTTTTCCGGCAATGTAAAAAACCTTAATTTTTGTCATGCTCGAATATATTATTGTATATTTCAAGATAATTTTTTACAATATGAGAACAACCAAATTCCATTTTACCTAATTTTGCTATTTTTTTTCTATTCAATTTAATTAAATCATCCATTACTTTTTCATCAATATCACTTATATCATCTATCAGTTTTCCGGAAATATCGTTTGAAATGAAGTTATTAATCATACAAACATTTTTATTTGCAATCACAGGTAGTCCACAACAAACATATTCACTAAACTTAACAGGAGATGCAACATTATTAACAATACTTTCATCTCTTAATATTATTCCTATGTCAGCTGCAGATAGATATTTGTACATGTATTCGTATGGCACATACATATTAATAAGATTTTTATTATTCTTATACTTTTTATTAGTTAGTATTAAGAATTTTACTTTATTGCCAAAATTAGAAAAATAATCGATTATTTGATCAATATTATTCCATTTAGTACTTCCTACAGATGAAAATACTATTAATTTCACATATTTACTGATATTAAGTTTATTTCTAATTAGTTCTCTTTGTTCTTCATCATATCTGAATTTTTTACCTGCTAACGAAGGATTTTTATATACATAATTAGAATTATTGTTTAATTTAACAATATAATTTTTCATTTCATTACTTACAGCTGACCAGTACTGTATCTTGGGATAATATTTACGTAATGATTTTAAATAGTGAAGTTTAATTTTTTTTAAAATTGGATTAAAATTATAATATTCCTCTATTTCTTCATACAATGCTGCTCTCGCATCAACAAGTAAATTACTAAACTCTGGATATTTCTTATTTAGAAAACGATAAACATTAACACCTACAACATCATATCTTACATGAACGATGGTATATCTGTCTATTCCAATATCTTTAAAAATTTTATATAACTGCCTATAAGTTAATTGGGTAATTAAAGGATAATCTGGGTAAAGTTTTAATATATATTTTTTCACTTTTTTATTTTTTAAATAACCTTTATAATTAGTAATTAAATATACTTTATAATCATATTTTGCTATTTCATTTAGTAAGTCTATTACCTGTGAAGAAAAGACTGAACTATTATATCCTATATATATTAATTTCTTTTTTCCCATCTGTTATGTGAATAACCTATAAAATCAGTAACTATTTACATATCACCATCAATAAAAAAAAATCTACTTTAGCTTCTTTTGCTCCAATCTTCCACCCAATTGCAGCATTACAATCACCTGTAGTTTGAAAAATTTTTCATCATCAAAGCTATTTGCTCTTTCAATACTATTATCAGTAATTTTTTTTATCAACATAAATTGCTTCATAATTTGATAGCTTATTGTATTTTATTGTATCAAAAACACCTTTAAAACATTTAGTAAGCTTACAACCTTCATTGCGACCGATGAAATCATTTAGAAGATATCCCCCTTGCTCAATTTAGTTGTTCTAGCCCAATATTTAGAAAATTGAAATATATAGTAATAGAAAATAAAGCCATCCACATTCCATATCTTGTTTTATACAGATAATTCAGAAACAATTGTACAAGAGCAAGACATATCGACAGATCAATACAACGATAAGCCATATATACAGAAACATATTTTTTTGCTTTGCGAGTGCGTGATTGACCTTTGGTAAAAAAGTCTATTAATTTATTGGTAATATTTTTTTTAACTTCCATTATTTATTAAATTAATTGCCTTTTTACAATTTCTGCAACATTATCAAGTAAATATTCTTTTTGAAATTTAATTAAAGCTTCTTCAAAATTTCTGCATCCCAGCAATTTTACTTTTTTAACTGTATCTAAAAGGGATTTTTTATCATTTGGTATAAACTTTAGTCCTATATTATATTTATCCACATAATAATTATATGGTTTTTGGTCAGGAACAATAACAGGTCTTCCCTTCAGCAATGCTTCTAAAAAAGTTCCGTTGGAAACTGTTGATTTAGATTTTTTATCAGCAATTAGAATAAAATGTGATTGAATGAATAAATTGTGATATTCATTATCAGGGATAAAACCCTTTTTCCTAATTATATTGCTTGCATTTATTTCTTCTATTTTTTCATCAAGTGATTTACCATATACAGACACAGAGTTTCCTGCTATTATAAATTTAACATTTTGATTTTTTAAAACTTCAATCGAAAATTCAAGGTTCTTCTCTTTTCTTATAAAACCGACAGTTAAAAGTGTAAATTCTTTATTCAATTTATCAAATTTGAAATTTGATAATTTATTCAAAGTTCGTTCGGGTCTTTCAATTAATCTATTAGGTTCTAAACCTCCTGATATAAATTCTTCTTTTATGAATTTATTAGAAATGAAAAATTTAATGCTTTTATATTTCAAAATCTTTTTACGTAAAACAATAGCCTTAAGCTCAGTATAAGGATTATTCTTAATAGCGAAGTGCGGTTGAGTAAAATAAAATGATCTTAAACCCCAATAATAAATATTTTTACTTTTTGTTTTTAGAAAAAAAAGTGGAAAACTATCTGTAGTGTAAGTCCCAAAATAGAAATTATCTGATAAATTTTTTATTTGTCGGTAAATTTCCTCAAAAAATTTATACCTGTGATAATCTAATATTATTTTCTTAAAAAATCTTTTTATTTTATTTTTTTCGTTAATAATATAATGCCTGTCAGGAAATTTATAATCGGGGAATATATTAATTACATCATACTCTTTATCTGCATGATATTTATTGTTTTTTATATAGTTTACAACAGCTATTTTATATCCAGCAGCCTTAAGAATTTCCGTTATATTTTTTAAATCTGAGGTATAATGTGCCATACACCAATAAATAGGTTCAATTAAAATAAAATCATATATTTTATGTGTCATTAATAGATACTCCAAAATATACAAATTTAATATTTTCATTCCCATTTTTTATTAAAAAGTGTTCCATTATAGATGGTATCCGTAAAAAATTATTTGGTTTTAAATCAATGTTATCACCATTTATCCAGCATTCTCCTTTTCCTTTTAAGAAAAAGAAATACTCATCCATTGTAGGGTTAATATGTTTTCCATAACCTTCTCCTGGTTTTAGTTTCCCATAAGCAAATTGAGTAACATTTGTTGAAGTATCAGCATTAGATAAAAAAGCCTGTTTCAATCCTGTCCCATGAGCAGTTGAAACAAGCTTTATACTATCTAATAATTGTGAAATTTCATCCTTCATTTGTTTAATTCTTTTGCTTGATGGTTAATCCAAGAGAATGTTTTTTCCATTCCCTTTTTGAGAGGATAATCCGGTTCCCAACCAAGTTTTTCTTTGATAAGACCATTATCAGAATTTCTGGCTTTCACTCCTAATGGACCATGTATATGTTTTATGGATAGTTTTTTACCCGCAATATCCATAACCATATCAGCTAAACCATTAATTGAAATCATTTCTTCAGAACCAATGTTTACAGGTCCATAAAATGTTTCTGAGTCCATAAGTCTTCTAACACCTTCCAAACATTCATCAATGTATAAGAAGGATCTTAGCTGTTCTCCACTGCCCCACATTTCTATAGTATCACCATCTTTTGACATGGCAACTTTTCGGCAAAACGCCGCAGGTGCTTTTTCTCTGCCGTCATTCCATGAACCCTCTGGTCCAAAAATATTATGAAATCTGGCAACTCTTACATCTAATCCATAATTTCTTCTAAATGCAAAATATAGATGTTCACTAAATAATTTTTCCCACCCGTATTCACTATCAGGATTTGCTGGATGGGCTGTATCCTCTGCTGTGGTTATATTGTCAGGATCTACTTGATTACCTTTTGGATAAATACAAGCAGAAGAAGAATAGAACATTTTTTTAACATTTCTTTTATGACAAGCTTCTAAAACATTCAAATTAATCAATGCAGAATTATGCATAATATCAGCATCATTTTCACCTGTAAAGACGAAGCCGGCTCCACCCATATCTGCAGCAAGCTGATATACTTCATCAAAACCTTTGTCTACAACTCTTCTTACAACATCTTGCTCTCGTAAATCGCCGACAACAAAATCATCTGCTTCTGTAGGTGCAAACGGAGGATACTTTAAATCTACACCACGCACCCAAAATCCTTCATTTTTCAATCTTTTTACTAAATGTCCACCGATAAAACCACCTGCGCCACAAACTAAAGCTGTTTTTTTTGTTTTCATGATTTTTTTCCTTTTATTTTTTTTATTAATTTAATATTGTTAGTTCATTTTTGCGATAAATTTTACATCACATCTTATGTAATCATCTCTGTTTATGTTATACGGATGACAGGCAATTACTTTATATCCTCTTGAAAGCAGTTCGTTACATAAATTTGTGCCGATAAAACAGATACCACCTGCTACTAGAATTTTCATAGTTGCTCAAATTTAATTTATTAATTTTTCATTTTTTCTGAAATTTTATTTGCTAATTTTAACGGATTAAAAAGCCAATACAAAAATTTACTTTTTTTTCTAAGTTTATAGGCTTTTGTTGATAGGTGCAAAGATTTTATTTTTTTAGATATAAAAATATTATACCTAAAATTAGAATGTTCATTAAAATAATTCAACAATTCTATCATTTGATTATTGACAAACTCAGCATTTTTTCCAATTCTAACAGACAAGGATCCCTGATTTCTTCTATAGATAGACATTACTTTATCTATATAACCAATCTTACCTTTTACAGATAATAATAACTGCAATGCCCAATCTCCATTATAAATATCTTTAAACCAACCTGGCAAAGGCATAATATTTTCTTTCCTAAAAACCATACTTGCCGAAGGTATAAACCATTTTTCAATTACATCTTCAACTGTTGCAACTTCTTTTTGATCTTTTGAACAGAAATACTTAGGAGGAGTTGATTTATCTTCCCATAAAATAAGAGCATCATGAAAACAAAGAGAAAATTCGGGATTCGCCTCCAAAAAATCCACCTGCTTTTGCAATTTTAAAGGATCTATCCAATAGTCATCACCTTCACACATTGCGATATATTTACCTTTAGTACGAGGGAAGTTAAAAATTGCTGATCCTCTTCTTCCCTTTACCCATTGATTCTCCTTTTCATAAAGAGATTTGATTATCTCAGGGTATTTTCCTTCATATTCTCTGATAATCTCTTCTGTTCCATCTGTAGAGGCATCATCGTGGATAAGAATTTCTATAGGGAAGTTGGTTTTCTGCATTAGAAAACCATTAAGAGCATCTCTAATGTATTTCACATGATTAAATGTTATGCATGATATTGAAGCTAATGGCTCAGACATCTTGAAACCCTTTATCATAGGCTATTTTTTCAAAATCTTCTCTAATAACAGACATAGTTATTTGATTTTTAAATTTACTTGAATTCTGAAATCTATTTATAAAATTTTCGTCTTTTTTAAAACCGTTTTTTTTATAAGCTTTAATTGCAGCAATATTATTTTTATTTACAGTTAAATATATCCTTTTCAGACCATATTCGGAAAAACCTATTTTTAAAAGCTTATGTGTTGCAGATGATGCAATTCCCTTTCCCCAAAGTCTTTTATCACCAATAAAAATATGAAACTCAGCATCAATATCTGAAATTTTTAATAATTGTATATTACCAATATAATCATTTGTTCCGTTAATACAAATCGCAAAACGAATCTCATCATTATTAGATAAAACTTTTTCTAGCCACTGTTTTTCAATAATTGGTGTAACTTTGACATCAGGTTTTCTTCCTGTATATTTCCAAACTTCCGGATCATTTCTCCATTGGTATGATATAAAAGCATCTTCAGGTATTAATGCTCTTAAATAAATTTTCATTTTCTACCCTAATAAGTTATTAACAATTTCTCTCAGTTCATTAAGACCATATCTCTGATCAATTGGCAAAGGTAGTAAATACTTTGTCATCATATATTCTACTGAATCTCTTGCTACACAATCAAAAACACTTGACCAATAAGTTGGTATGTAGATTTTTTTATTAATTAACTTTTCTTTAAGTCCATCTTTCTTACATAAAAACGGATAAATCATTGGAGCATTTAAATCAGAAACTTCTATTTCCAATGAGTTCAAATCTTTTAATTGAGAATGCAGAAAAAGAAAATTTCTCTCTCTTTTCATTTTTGCTTTTCCATAATAAATCGAATCAAGTATTCTTTGCGTAAGTTTTGACATCTTTTTTATCGGTTTATTAATTAAATTGTAATTATTTTGTTGAAAATCTTTATATCCTTTTGTGGCAGATTCATCTATTCTTTTTAATAAATGTTCCATTCTAGAGTAGGATTCATCTATTTCAAATTCTTGCTCTAATATTTTATCTATAGAAAGATATCCACCATCAGCAACCCCAAAGAATTTTCTTGCAGAATAAAATGTATCTACTCCCTCTACCGGCAAATCATAAAACGCTTGGCTATTATCTACAATTATATTCTTATACTTTCCAGTTAATTTTCGAATACTATTATTCTTAATTCCAAAGTAGTTATTAACCAATATAGATTGTTTATCTTCTAATACTCTTTCAAATATCGGATCCAATTTTTCATCAATATGATAATACTCAAAATTAACATGGAGTTTTCTTAATGGTTCCAGTATTACTTCACAGGTAAAATAGGGTATAAATATTTTTTTATAATTTCGGATTCTTAGAATATATTCCAGACAGTTCCTTCCTGTATTAAGCCTTATCAGGTCAGGATAATATTCTTTTCCTTCATCTAATTCAAGCCCGAAGTACCCGCCGATTTCTATCATTTAACAACTACTTTCACGTATTTATTAATATTATTCATTATACTGTTCATTTCAATTCTGCTGTCAAATTTGAGTAATAAAATACCGACTGTATTATTTGAACCATTAAATGCAAAAATATCTTCTCCTATTTTTTTCATTATATCTTTTTTTAAAATATTTCTTTCGATAACTGTATCAATTTCTACCGAGTGATATTTTCCTTTTATCATTGAATGTATTACATAATAACTAAAGAATCCAAAATTTTCTTTTAATATAAATTTAGTATGTATTCCCAAGGCAATATCAACAGTTCCTTTTATCATATCAAAATTAGTTATTGATTCTATCAATAAGGGAATATGATTCCCACCATTTCTTGGTCCAACTTCCATTAAAAAAATATTTCCACTTTTATCAATCATCACTTCAATGTTTATTGCACCTTGTTTAAAACCTATACAAATAATAAGTCTCTGTAAGTTTTTTATTATCCTCTTTAATATATTATTATTAATAACTGTTGGAAATGTCGTTGCTACTGGAGTAAAATTTTTTTCGCGACAAGCGAACATATGATCTCCAAGAAATACTGAAACTATTTTGCCGTCTACTACAAATCCATCACCATGTATTTGAGATCCTGTTCTATTTATATACTCTTCAACAATAACTTTCTTTGACCTAGAAAATTTTAGCGCGTACAGAAAAGCTGTTTCAAATTCACTCTCATTACTAACTTTAGAAACCCCTTTACTACCAGATGAATCAGTCGGTTTTACCATTAATGGAAATCTGAATTTATCAAAATCCCATTTTACATCTGCAAAAGAATAATAGCTCTTAAAATAAGGGAAGTTGAATCCATTTTTCCGTAGAAATTCTCTATATAAATCCTTATTCGTCATGATATTTACAGATTTATAAGAATTTCCTGGCAATTTTAATTTTTCTGAAACATAAGCAGCCGTAGAGGCAGCTGGATCAGAAGCATAAGCCACAATACCATCAATATTAAGTTTCTTAGCTAATCCTAAAACAGCTTCTTTGTCAGTTGTGCTAATGTTATAGTATTCATCAGAAAATTTATGACCTGGATTATCAGGCAAATAATCAACAGTTACAACATAATATCCGGCATCTTTTGCATATTTAATAGCTGGTATTTGAAAATATGAACCACCTAACATAAGTATTTTTTTCATATTCATTATTTAATCTTAATATATGCAATTATTCTATCAATATCTTTAATTTCTAATTCTGAATAAATTGGCAAACAAAGCACTTGTTCAGCAATTTTATTTGCAATAGACAAATTACTCTCACAAGCTGAAGTATTTTCTTTATAAACTGGGAAATTGGAAATCAGGGGATAGAAATATCTCCGGGAATAGATATTATGAGTTTTTAATTTTTCGTATAATTCATCGCGAAACAATCCATATTTTTCTTTATCAATTAAAATCGGAAAGTAAGAATAATTATGTTTAACGTTGGGCTTAATTTTTAAATAAGTAATTCCCTCTATTTCGGCCAATCCTTTGCAATAATAATCTGCAATAACTTTTCTTTTTTGGATATTTTCTTCTACATACTTTAGCTGAAGCAAACCGAAGGCAGCTTGGAATTCATTCATTTTACCATTTGTGCCTACAGTAACAACTTTCGTTTCATCAGCAAAACCAAAATTTTTTAAGTAATCGATCTTCTGTTTCATCTCTTCATCATGGCAAATAATTGCTCCACCTTCTATAGTATTGAAAACTTTGGTGGCATGAAAACTTAGAATCGAGAGATCGCCCCAATTCAGAATGGAGTTTCCAGCTTTCTTTACATTAAAGGCATGAGCCGCATCGTAAATTACTTTTAAATTATTTATTTGGGCAATTGCCTGAATTTTTTCATTATCACAGGGATTTCCATAAACATGCACAGGAAGTATCGCTGATGTTTGAGGTGTAATTAATTCTTCGATTTTTGTGGGATCTAAATTATATGTTTGGGGATCAATATCACAGAAAATCGGTGTTGTTTTATTCCAAACAATTGAGTGCGTGGTGGCCACAAAGCTGAAAGGAGTAGTTATCACTTCGCCGGTAATATCCAAGGCTCGGAGAGCCACCATCAAAGCAATAGTGCCGTTATTAAAAAGGCAGATATGATTAACACCCAGAAATTCAGCTAACTCCTTTTCCAATTGTTGGTGAAATTGTCCGTTATTAGTCAGCCATTTCGAATCCCAAATTCTTTCAAGATAGGCTATAAATTCCTTTAATGGAGGAAGAAATGGCTGTGTGACAAGTATTGGTTTCTTTTTCATCTTAAAATCCCTTCGCCACAAAGGCACAAAGACACATAGTAAAAAATTAGAAACATGATGAATAAAATAAACTTAAATAGCATCTTCATTATCCTTTGCTTCCCTAATCTTTTGTCGGGGCATGTGTGTTGAGTATTGCCTTGGGTTTTAAGTTCATGTGTTTTTGACGATTAATAAATGAGAATACCCAAAAATATACAAATGCATATAATAACATTGTATTGGTGAACCAAAAAAAGTTGGCTAAAAATTGCTCACCAAAAATACTCGCCATTAAAGAGAATAGACATACACCCTCTATAAGTACATATTTATCCTTAGTATTTCTAATAATAATAAATAGTTTAATTGCTGGAAAAATCATTATCGCTAACAGGAAAATTACGCCAATAATACCAAACTTACGGTAAATATTAAACCATACCACATGATCAACCATATAAAAAGGGCAATCTGCGGTTATTCCTAAGTTTAACAATCCTTTACCCAAAACTGGTGTATTTTTTAGAGTTTCCAAAATGAATTTTACTTCAATAGCACTTGATCTGTTAATTACTTTATATATATCACCTTCTTGAATGGCTGAAGATGATTTAGTAAATCTACGAACAATAACCGAGTTTGATAAAGCATTATTCCAAATTGAAAAAAATATTATTAACAATACTATTAAAAAGGGTATATACTTTAAGGATAGCTTTCTTTTCAAAGTAAAAAAAAATATAATAGAAATAAAAAGAAATGCCATGGCAACAAAATATTGTCGAGATCCAGAAAAAAAAGCATATACAAATGTTGCCGATATAACTGCAACTGATAATAATTTATGTGTCTTATAATAAAGAAATGAAAATGAAAGTAATAAAACAAGATAAGTACCTTTTCCAAAACCATAAAATAGTCCAACATTTCTAACATCTTCAATATCGAATATACCTTTTGCACTAAATAAATTCCAGAAAAAATCTTCTTGACCAATAATCTTGAGTATTTGAGAAAAAACATTAATAAATATAGTAAAACAAAATACTTTAGCCATTTTTGCACGGAATAAATCATCATATTGAAAATTAACTAAAATCTTTAGCAGCATAATTACTAACATAACATTAATAGAATTATTAATAATTGTAAGAGGGGGGATGAGAGAGATATTATTTGTATAATCAATCACATCTTTAGAATAAATAATTCCTAAAATTATCCCCATAAACAAAAAATAATATAGATAAATTAATTTGGGAGATAATTCTTTCCATGATATTATATGTTTTGAGTGAATTTTACTTTTTAATTCCATTGCCAGCCAAACAGAAAATACTAAGAAACCACACAATTGTGTATGAATCTGAGAATTAGGTGAAATAATTGAGATTGGACTATAAGTAAAAGGGATCATAAAGAGCATAATTAAAACCGCTCTTTTATCTTTGTTATTCATTACAAGATAGAATAAAAATATCGAAAAGAATATTGTAAGAAAAAGCACCTTCATGATTTATTATTTTATACCTTTTTTTTTGTTTTAAAAAAATTTACTATTTCATTTAACTCTTTATAGTTACCAATCTTTGCACTAACCGTATAAACAAGAATTCCAGACATTATACCAATCAATAGCTTTGCAGCATCATTATTCACAATTAACATTGATCCCCATATACCAAAAGCCATTAATAATGCAATTAATGCTATTGGCATAATATCTTTAATTTGTTTCCAAGTACCATAGTTAATCATTTTCCCTGAGTAATGTGTATTAATAAAAAAAGCAATAAATGAGGTAAAAATTTGTCCTATCACCATAGCTTTAACCCCAAACGAAAAAGTAATAAGTATAACAATTGTAATTACTATTTTTTTTATAATCTCCAGTTTTAAAAATAGGTCAGATCTTCCTTTTACATTTAAAATATTCAGATTTATAGCATGAACAGGAAACATCATTCCCGGAATACATAGTAATTGTAAAAGAGGTACTGTTGGCATCCATTTCTCAGTAAGCACTAAACGAATTAATGGTTCTGCAACAACAGCAAGCCCTATCATCAGCGGAAATACCACAAATACGGATAATCTTATAAAGGTACGATATGCATTTAAAAGTTTTTCATCGTCATCTTGTATTGAACTCAATACAGGGAATGTTACTCTTTGAATTATCCCTGTTATATTTTCCGAAGGCAGTTGCTGAAATTGTTTTGCCCTTGTATAAAATCCAAGTTCTCTTGCACTAAATATTTTACCAATGACAATAAGATATATATTTCTATATATAGTATCTAATAAACCTGCTCCGAGTAATTTTGACCCAAAAGAAAAAAGTTCTTTAAAAGAAGTTTTAGAAAAACCACCATTAGGCACCCATTTTGACAGTAACCAAAGGAATAATGTATTCAATCCGTTTCGTAATAAAGATTGTATTACTAAAGCCCAAACACCATAACCTTTATACGCCATTGCAATGCCAACGCAGCCACCTATAAACACAGATGCGAATGATGCTTTTGCCTGTGTTTTAAAATCTAGCTTTATGGTGAGCTTAGCACGTTGTACTATTGCTAATGAGGTAATAAAAACATTTATCCCAATAACTTTTGTTAAAGATGAAAGCTCAGGAGTATCATAAAAATTTGCAATTAATGGTGCACAAAAAAAGAGTATCAGATATAAAAATAATCCAACGCCAATATTAAAGAAGAATGCAGTTGAATAATCCGTATCATTTCGGTTTTTTTTTTGTATTAAAGCAGAAGAAAATCCGCTATCAATTAATGTTTGTGAAATAGCAAGAAAAATAATAAGCATGCCTACCAAACCATAGTCGGAAGGTAAAAGCAATCGTGCTAAAACCAATCCCATAATGAATTGTAATCCCTGCACAGAGAAACGTTCAATGGCACTCCATAAAAATCCTTTGGCTGTTTTTTGCTTTAAATCATTCATTTGTCTCTACATTAATTTTCTGAAAGTAACCGCAAATAATTCCCATACTCGCTTTTACCATATTTTTTTGCACATTCACAAAGTTGCTCTTTGTTAATAAACTTCATACGATAAGCGATTTCTTCCAAGCATGAAATTTTTAATCCCTGTCTTTTCTCAATTATTTCTACAAATTTCCCTGCTTCTAACAATGATTCGTGTGTTCCTGTATCAAGCCAGGTAATTCCACGACCTAAAGGGAAAAGTTTAAGTTTTTTTCCATTTAAATATTCTTGGTTCACGGAAGTTATTTCTAATTCCCCTCTTGCAGATGGTTTTACATTTTTAGCAATTTCAACAACATCATTATCATAAAAATATAGCCCTACAACTGCGTAGTTTGATTTTGGTTTTTTGGGTTTCTCCTCAATAGAAATAACATTATAATTTTCATCAATTTCAGCCACACCATATCTTTCAGGATCATGGACATAATATCCAAAGATATTAGCTCCTTCTGTTAAAGAAGCAGCTTTCCTAAGAACTCTAGGTAATTCCTGACCATAGAAAATATTATCTCCAAGGATCAAACATACATTATCTTCACCAATGAAATTTTCACCAATTATAAATGCTTGGGCTAAACCATCTGGACTTGGTTGTTCTTCATACTCAAACCGCATTCCCAATTTTTCACCTGAACCAAATATATTTTTAAAACTTGGTAGATCTTGCGGAGTTGAAATAATAAGAATTTCTCTAATCCCAGCTAACATCAAAATTGAAAGTGGATAATAAATCATTGGTTTATTGTAAATGGGGAGTAGTTGTTTAGATATGCAAAAAGTTAATGGGTGCAAACGCGAACCTGCACCACCAGCTAAAATTATACCTTTCATTTTATTACTCCTAATCTTTCTTGCTTGTATTTTTTATTCTGAATATCTCTCCACCATTTTTCATTTTCCAAATACCACTCAATTGTTTTTCTTATTCCTGAGCTAAAAGATTCTTTAGGTTTCCAATTGAATTCTTGATTAATTTTAGTTATATCCATTGCATAGCGGAAATCATGTCCCGGTCTATCTTTTACAAATGTTATTTGCTCTTTATATGAGTTACTATTTTTTTTAGGTCTAATTTCGTCGAGTATATCACAAATATTTTCTACAACTTCTAAATTTTTCATCTCACAATTGCCACCAATATTATATGTTTCTCCTATATTACCTTTATTTAGTACTTCATAAATTGCATCACAATGATTTTCTACATAGAGCCAATCACGAATATTATCACCTTTACCATAAATAGGTAATTTTTTATTAGACATGGCATTAATAATCATTAAAGGTATTAGTTTTTCAGGGAATTGATATGGACCATAATTATTGGAGCAATTTGTTATTAGAATAGGCAAACCAAAGGTCCTATACCAAGCTCTTACAAGGTGATCTGAAGAAGCTTTTGAGGCTGAGTAGGGAGAGCTGGGATCATATGAAGTCTTTTCCGTAAATTTTCCAGTATCTCCCAGTTCACCAAATACCTCGTCGGTTGATATATGTAGAAATCTAAATTTTTCCTTCTTATTGCCTTCCAGTTGTTTATAGAACTTATTTGTTTCTTCTAATAATACAGAAGTTCCAACAATGTTTGTCTGTATAAAAGCAGAAGGTCCTTCGATTGATCTGTCAACATGAGATTCTGCTGCAAAATGAACAATAGTATCTGGTTTAATCTTTGATAAGCATTCTGATATCCCTTCTCTATTACAAATATCCCCTTTAATAAATTGATAATTATCATTCGAGTTTATTTGATTAAATTTAGTTAAGTCACCCGCATAGGTTAAATTATCAAAATTAATTATTATATTATTAGTTTCTTTTAATTGTTTAAGAATAAAATTTCCACCAATAAAACCTGCGCCACCTGTTACTATAATTCTCTTCATTTATTCTCCCTGAATTCCTGCATAAGGATACTCATCAGTTAAAAAAGGAAAATAATCAACTATCCCATAATATTGTTGTTGTGATGGTTCCACATCATTTTTATCATAAATCAGTTCTTGAATTTCATCTTCATTTATTGTATAAAAATAATTATTTTCCCCATTTATATCATTAGTAGTATTATATCCATATTTTATTAGCTGAATAGCATATTTATTACAACTTAAATTATTATAAGTAACTCGAATAGTATTTGGTGCATTACATTGATAAGCTACAAAACCATAATCACCTTGTATTTCATTTCTATAAATTTCTGGATATGACCCAGCATGAGTATAAACTCCTTTATCACATTCATATATTTCATTATTATGAACATCTGGTGATGAGCCATAAGAAATATCAACACCATTATTACAATTACTAACATAATTATTTTTCAATTCAGGATTACTATGATTATAAATTTTAATTCCATTTCCATAATCATTAATAACATTTTTTTCAATACAACCTTCAGTGACATGCGAAAAATAAATACCACCTTCACTTTCATTATAAATCTTCTCGCACAACAAATTACTACAAAAAGCAGAATCCACATCCTCTGCTTTAAATCCACATTGGCTATCTTTAAAAATACAATCCGAAATCTCAAATCCATTTACATGGTTAAGCAATCCAGTTCCGGCATGGTCAAATTTGCAGAAGGAAACTTGTTTGTTTAAGGAACCCGTTAGTTCAACGCGGTTGTAAAGAGCAATATCTTCCTTTAGAGGAGAAGATAAAAGGTTAAAGGTAAAAGGTAAAAATGACAGACTGTCATTTGCAGTAAACCATATGAAATCGTATTCATTACCAACTGCGGTTAGGTCTCCAGAGATGGTGAGTTTTACTCCTTCATTCAATCGTATCACTGCACCGGGTTGAATGGTAAGTTCATCATCAATAATTATATCTTGTCCAATAATATAATGATGGTGGGATTCGAAGGTTGTTGCTGTGGTAATGTCTGCGTTTATTACAGTCTCAGGATACAATGTCAAGTCTATTTTTGCAGTTTGATCTTTCGAATCCAATGTAGAATGAATAATGGATAATGAATAATGTGGGGAAGAAAGAGATTCATTTTTCAACTTGCATTCTTCACTATTCATTTCGGAATTTCTATCGGTTTCTTCAAAACAATCGTTAAGGGGACTTCGTTTCATTAAATTTGAAAGTGAATTGTCACCATCAGAAATAGAAATTTCGTATATGTATTTGAATCCAAATCCATCTTTGATCGCAACGACATTGTAATTCCCTGTTGGAATGTCATTTATTTCAAAATAACCAGATGCATCGGTTTCTCCTGTTTTAACTAATGTACCAAAGCGGTGATCGAATTCAGTATGCTGATTAATTATTACGCCTATGTGAGGCCATTTTGTATTTGCCTCATCTATGTCTGGGTCTAGAGTTGTTAATTCATAAATACCGATAATTATTCCGCTGTGGTCGGCTTCTCCGGCTAATTGCACAGTTCCAGTGAGATTTCCTGATTGTGGTTGGGTGGTACATGTAATAATTAATAGAAAGCAAAAAGAAAAAAGTAAAAAGTAAAAATATTTTTTCATCATTTAATCCTTTTTTGCATTTTCCAGGTTTTTCTTTGAAGTAATTAAGCTCGAACCTATTAAGTTCATTGATTCACGAAGTAGATTCAAAGCTTTATTTATTTCTTTTTCTGTCAGATAATCACTGAAAACCAATAGATACAACCAATATCTTGTTTCTGATGATTCTTTCATTGCTATAGAAAGCTTTGCTATAAAATCCTTTTTCGATTGTCCTGCAACTGCTTCATTTGAATTTGCGCCGACAGAAGTTCCAGCTTTTAATAGTTGTTTCGACATTACATATTCATGCTTTTCTTTAGTCAGATATTTGTATAATCTTATAATCTCAAGTGCCAAAAGAAACGTTTTATATAAAAGTGAATTATTCTTTATATGTTTATCGAGTTCCATAAATTATTCTTTTTACTTTTTACTTTTTGCTTTTTCTTTATATGATCATCAAGCTCTAATTTTTCAGTCATTCTTTTATCTTTCCCTGACCCGCCTGTCCCATGAAATCTTTCTTTTTATTTCTTTGGGGTGAAATGCTTTTATCTGTTTATTTCACCCTGTTAAATATCCCGATAATCGGGATCCCGAAGGGATTTAACATGGTGAACTGGGTTGATTTTTAACCCAACAAATCATCTATTCCTATTTTTTCTATAACAAATAATTTAACTTTTTTAGCGACTTCATAAGCATCTTTTGCTTCATCTAAATTCGGGATATAAAAATCATCGGGATATCGCAATTCAACCGCATAATCTGTTAATTTTATTGCTTCTTCTAATTCCATAAAAGCAGTATCAATTTTTATGCATAATTTTAACAAAGAATCAATATTGTGTGTTTTGCTGAAAGATTTTTGTTTAAAAAGTAAAAAAGCTTTTAGATATTTTTCAGCAGTTTGTTGAGCATGAAAACAAATACTATCAGTAACTGGTTCATTCATTGTTAATTCATGTTCTATAGTTAATAAATCTCTATTCGCTTTTAGAATCCAACCGTTTACAATGTTTTTTAATTCTTTTTCCATAAAACTATTCCATCACGGGCTACCTCATTAAAAATAGTCCCAATATATTTGTTTTGAGCATCAAATTTTTCGACAGTATTCAAAACAAAATCAACATTAATATTCTGATTAAAAAATTGTTTCCTAAGAGAATACAAGATATTACGTTTTAGGACTCGAGTTAATTCTGATTTTATAAGAATCATCAGATCTATATCACTTTCTTTAGTATAATTTCCTGTAGCATAAGAACCAAATAATATTATTTTCTCAGGTTCTAAAACTTTTAATATTAATTCTATTAATTTTTCAATATCTTGTTTTGAATACATCGTTATTCCTTTTTTGAATAAATTAATTCTTTATAAATCTCAATTATATTTAAAGAGAAATCGAAAGTTTTTTCTAAAATTATATTTTCTTTTTTTCATGATTTTAATCAATTAATTGAAATTTTTCAAAAGTATTCAAATTTCATTATACATTTATCATTATACATTAGTTTTTGTGACGATGTCGGGGTCGAGAGTTGCTAACTCATAAACTCCGATTGTAATATTTGAATAGTCAGTTTCACCCTCTAAGTGGATTGTTCCAGATAATGATCCTGATTGTGGTTGGGTGGTACATGTAATAATTAATAGAAAGCAAAAAGAAAAAAGTAAAAAGTAAAAATATTTTTTCATCATTTAATCCTTTTTTGCATTTTCCAGGTTTTTCTTTGAAGTAATTAAGCTCGAACCTATTAAGTTCATTGATTCACGAAGTAGATTCAAAGCTTTATTTATTTCTTTTTCTGTCAGATAATCACTGAAAACCAATAGATACAACCAATATCTTGTTTCTGATGATTCTTTCATTGCTATAGAAAGCTTTGCTATAAAATCCTTTTTCGATTGTCCTGCAACTGCTTCATTTGAATTTGCGCCGACAGAAGTTCCAGCTTTTAATAGTTGTTTCGACATTACATATTCATGCTTTTCTTTAGTCAGATATTTGTATAATCTGATAATCTCAAGTGCCAAAAGAAACGTTTTATATAAAAGTGGATTATTCTTTATATGTTTATCGAGTTCCATAAATTATTCTTTTTCCTTTTTACTTTTTACTTTTTACTTTTCTTTATATGATCGTCAAGCTCTAATTTTTCAGTCATTCTTTATCTTTCTGCTTTCCCTGACCCGCCTGTCCTATGAAATCTTTCTTTTATTTAATCAGGGTGAAATGCAGAGCATATTTCACTGGGTTGCTTTCTGTTTTTTCAAAGGGCATTTTTCTTGCTCACATTAACCATCCGACCAATCAATTGAATAAATTCCTTGAATGTTCCTAGTTCATTTTGAGCTATTTCTATTACACGTTTATTATCAACTTTCCAATACAAATGGACCAAAAGATTTCTGAATTTTGCCATCTCAGATAATTTATCTGATAATTGTTTTTCGATAATATTATTTTCTTGTAGTAACTGAAAACAATGTGAATAACTTTCCGGTGCAACGCTAAATGATTTCGCAACAATATGGGTGCACAATTCAATACATGCTTCAATAAGTACAATAAGTTGATACTTAATATTTCCGATTTTCTCAGGATCTTTAGCTAATATCTCGGAATCATCATCCTTATATCTAAAGAGTTGACCCAATGAGTATTGAGCTTTGCCAATGAGAGTAATTATTCTGTCCTTTTTTAGATTCATATCCTATAAGACATTCTGTAAATACATGTCCCTCTGATATTTAAAGTCAAAATACCTTGCCCACGATTGTGTAATGAAATCCACGCGAAGATCATCATGTCGGTTCACGATCAACAGTCCTGCAGAAATACTGTAGATGAGATGATCCGGTGCATTGTTCATGATTATTAAATCAACAGTATTTTTTGTTTCTTTCTCAATTTCAAGAGCTAGTTTTATGTCATATGCAATCTTTGAAGCGAGAATTTTTTTATACTTTTTTGGATCAATATAAATTGCTACATCAATATCGTTATATGTCACTTCTCCAACGAAAGAACCAAAAAGATATGCAAACACTATCTCATTTTTTCTTGCAAGCAACTGCTTTATCGAATCTTGTATTTCAATTCTATTCATAAGAAATTCACTCAGTCCTCATTGAGTATTCAATAAGTTACATGAGTTAACATTCATACTTAACAGCAATCTATATAATTCATTATCAAAAACATGTTCATTCTGTATATAAGCCAAAGCAAGAAGTTCGCGAAACCTCATTAACTCATGAATCAAACTTCTATTCTTGGATGAGTCAACAGTGAGATCAATGAGTTCAAAGGCACGTTCATAGCAATTTGAGACCTTTTCAAAATCCTTTTTTTCTGTCCAATTTTTTGCTCGGTTTATCTCATTTGCGATCATAAGGATCTGTTTATCAGGACCGAAAGTTACCCATTTTTCTGAAGTGAGATGAGTATGAAGCATTACCTTACCAACAACAGCTTTACCCTGTTAAATAAAATCTACGATTTTCCCAAAGGGATTTAACTGGGTGAACTGGGTTACTTTCATCTTTCATCATAAAAATTTCTTAACGATTTGAGAAATAAATTCTTTTGGATCATTCAATCTTTTTTTTATTATCTGGTGGACTAATGAGTAATCTATATCCCAGTAAATATGAATAA
>Ga0208771_1000247_pt1 | contig 34295 bp, 45 predicted proteins | sample AntAceMetag02UKX_FD_184775 | JGI IMG/M metagenome (GOLD analysis project Ga0208771, IMG submission 184775) | Saline lake microbial communities from Ace Lake, Antarctica - Antarctic Ace Lake Metagenome 02UKX (SPAdes) (version 2) | ecosystem: Environmental > Aquatic > Non-marine Saline and... | reverse complement strand
TTGATTTGAGTAGGGTAGTTCAATCTGTAAAATCAATTATTGTAAGGCCTTCATAAGACCATGTCTTACATGATGTTATAGACCATATTTGGGCATCATCTTCCCACACAATTTCGTTTAGCACATCTCCAACCCATTTAATCAAATTATCCAAGTCTTTTCTAGCAGTGTGAGGAGTTCCATTTAGTCTTACTTTTTTCTTCTCAGACCAGCTCTTAGGCATCTGAAAATAAAATTGAACATTTAATTCAACGGGTTGTTTAAAAGGTAATTTATTTATTATATGTCTATTTACTTTATCTTTAGAAAACTGGTCTTTAACCTCAAAAGCAAAGTTCTTTTTAGCTTCAAATTGTGAGTCGTAAAATCTCCCTTTTGAGCTTCTTGCACGTTGCAGGGGGATTGGGTTTCCTTCTATTATAAGCCTCACTAAGCTATATCCTTTGGGTTATGTATGTTTTTATAGGTAACAGAACCTCTAGTCTTTTTATAAATCTTCTTGGCATTCCTAGCTGAAATATTTTTCTCATCAAGAACTCGATATATTACAGGAAAAGACAACTTGCAAAGAGAGGCGAAGTCTTGAGCACTAAGGTTTTTATCTTTTAAATAGGCTTTTAATTTTATCAAAATAACTCTCCTTTATAGATAAAAAGATATAACACTTAACAAAATAAGTCAATAAATATTATTTTATAGAGTAATATAAAAATATTATCTTTTCAATTGACAGAAAGATAAAACTTTTGATACCATAAGATTATAGACAAGAAAAAAGAGCCTCTCATACAAGAGACTCTCACCACAGGAGTGTGTAATGAAAAAGATTGATTTAAGTTGTGTATACCATAGCTCCTCTATTTCAAAAAGGAGAAACTTTTGAGAGAAGATTTTAGCACCTACAAATTTTATATGATTATTTTGATGCTCATATTAGGTGTCCTTGCGTTGAGGATGTCGTTTATAATATGCGATTATCATTTTGAGAAAGTTATTAAACTAAAATTAACCGAAATAGACAAAGGAGCTAGCTATGACAGCAACTAAAGAATTTAATACAAAAGAAGAGTTGATGAAAGAAACTGTACGTGTTGGAAAAGAAAAAAAACCTAAAGAATTAAACATATATCAGAAGTTAGTCGAGGTTAGGAAATCAGTTGGCTATATCAAAAAAGAAGCTGAAGGACATGGATATACATATGTTTCAGAATCTCAAATTTTAGGATCTCTTAAATCAAAATTAGATGAGCATGGTATATGGATTGATTTAAACATGAAATCATTAGAGAACGTAACTGTAGCTGTATATTCTAAAAAATTACAAACTACGGTTCAAGTTGGGGGAGTAAGGGCTTCTTTTGAATTTACTGTAATAAATAGTGATAATCCAGAAGAGAAGATTGTTAGGACTCAGATTTTACAAGATACAGGGTCAGAAGTAAAAACAATTGGAGGCTTACAGACATATGCAAATAAATATTTTATGCTAAAGTTCTTTAACATACCTACAGATAAGTTAGATCCAGATAAATTTGATAAAGTTATTGAAAAAAGCACTTCTTCTGAAGTTAAAGAGCCTATAAAAGAAAATCCAAAAAAAGAAGAAGTACCAAAAACTATAACTAAAGATCAGATCGAAACTATTAAGAAGTTATTAGATGGTGATGTCTCTATTTGGAATCTGATTAAGAATAAGTTTAAATTTGAGAACGTACCATCTATCTCTCAAGACAAATTCGGAACAGTAGTAACTTTTATTAATTTACAAAACATGCAAAAGGGGAAATCTAATGTCAACTGCTAACTTATTTGGGTGTGTACAAGTACAACTCCAGCAATCTTCTGATGAATGGTTACTTTGGAGAAGATGCCATATAACTGCAACTGACAGCGCAAAAATCGCTGGGGTTTCTCCATGGTCTACTCCTTACGATTGCTATCTAGAAAAGATTGATGGCAAAAGAGCTGTAATGAATCCAGCCATGCAACGTGGAATAGATCTAGAGCCAGAGGCTAGAGATTTTCTTATCCAAAAACATGGTAGGAATTTAACTCCTAAGGTCTTTGAGATGGTAGATATACCGTATTTTGGTGCGTCGCTTGATGCTATTACAGATGATAACTCTTCTGGGACTGAGATAAAAGCTCCCGGGAAAAAGACGATGGAGAAAGCTTTTAGGGGAGAGGTTGCAGAGGTTTATAAATGGCAATGTCAAAAGCAGATGTTAGTCATGGGATGGGAGAGAATGTCTATCTTCTATTATCAGGATGAGTTTACTAACATAGAACATTTTATTGAGAGAGACGAAGCCATGATTAGAGAGATTATCTCTAAGGAAACCAATTTCTTTAACAACTATATCCTCACAATGACTCCCCCTCCTCTTTCTCCTAGGGATTTTAAGGCTTTTGATGGTGAAACGATAAATAACCTTGCTCTGAGTTGGATTGAGCTTAAAGATTTCGAGAGAGAGAATTCGGTTTTGCTAAAAGGTATAGAAGCAAGGATCGAAGAAATAACAGGTAAGGTCAATTGCACCTTTCCTAAAACAGGCTTGAAGAAAAGCATTGTTAATCGCAAAGGTTCTATCGATTGGGAAACATTATGCGAAGAACATCTAATTTTTGAAGAAGACAAAGAAAAGCATAGGAAAAAAGGTAGCTCTTATAGTAAGTTTACAATTGAAAAAGACTAAAGTTTTTTTCTCTTCCACCTTAGCCTCGGGTTTTCCTCTCGGGGCTTCTTTTAATCAGTTAAAAATAATAAGCCCCTTCAAACAAACGTTGCATTAACAAAGCCCTTAAAAACAAAATAAGAAATCTACAACGTAATATTAGAAGAGGCTTAAGCCTTGTATCATAGTATATTGTGAGATAATTTTAAAGAACAATACAAACATACCTAAGAATTTAATTTAATTTAAAAAATTCTTTAGGTATATTCGTAGAAAGTAAAACAAAAAGAACTAAGAAGTTGTAGCTACTTAGTCCATAAGAAATAAGAGATAATAGCTCTTATAGGTGAAGATTCTGCAGTATACTGCAATTAATGAGAATACTAAAGATTATTTTAACCTTCAAGTCCTTTTCTCTTAGATTATTACAATCAATAATAAAACGGAGAACTCATAATGTCGTTAGATATCCAAGACCAAATAAAAAATTTCATGGACTCAAAAGGGCTTCCATTTGATGGAGAGGTCATTTTTGATGAGCAGATACATAAATATTCTTGCCGAGGGAATCAAAAAGACAAAGCAGAGTGGTATATAGCCAAGAACATAGAAGAAGGGAAACTAATCTGTATCTTTGCCTCATGGAGAATGGGAGAAAAGTATATTTGGCGGTCTTATGAGAAGAGCGAGCTTTCCGATGAATATAAAAGAATAGAGAGGATGGAATCTATTATCCTTCAAAAAGATATTGAGATAGAAAAGGCACAAATAAAAGTGGCTATAGACATATATAAAAGCTCAGAGCCTTGTCTCACACATCCCTACCTGACAAAAAAGAACATTAAGACACATGGGCTAAAGTTATATAAAGGAAGCCTTGTAATTCCATTATATGATATCGAAAACAAACTTACGTCTCTTCAATTTATAAATAACGATGGGAAAAAACTTTTCAAGGCTGGGATATCAACAAAAAATCTATTCCATGTCTTAGGGAAGATAGAAGGGAGTAGCCAATTTATAGTATGCGAAGGCTTTGCTACAGGAGCTTCTATCTATGAGAACACAGGCATCCCGGTTGTTGTGTCCTTTTCTGCTAACAACGCCTTGATGGTAGGTAAAACTCTTCAAAACATCTATCCTAATAAAACTATAGCTCTAGCTGTTGATAATGATAAGAAGGGGCTTGAAACGCTTGAGAGCTGGAAGGCGTTTATAAGTCCTAACTTCTACCTTCCGACTACAGAGGGAAGCGACTTCAACGACTTATATAATCAAGAGCCTAAAGAGGCGGTGGATAAAATATTCTTCCCTGTTAGCTTGAAGGGGCAGTCTCTTTCAGAAATAATGAATGAAGAGGTTAAAGAGGAAGATTGGATAAATTCTATTATCTGCGAAGGTTCGTTTAATATCATCTATGGTCTGGGGGGAGTAGGGAAGTCAAGGATAGCTTACGAAATGGCTTTCTCCATTTGTGCTGGGGAACAGTTCTTATATTTTACGCCTAATGGAAAGCACAAGGTTTTATATGTAGATGGAGAGATGACAGCGTTTGAGATAAAGACAAGGATACAAGACCTGATATTAAGACACGATACAGCAGACTTTCCACCAGAAGCCTTTCAGATAATAAAGACTATGGATCTATTAGACAAAGGACAGGAGGAAATAGACCTGTTCCAAGATGATCATAGGAAAAGACTTGATAAGGCTATAGAAGAGTCTGACATCATTTTCTTGGATAACTTTGGTAGCTTAACAATCCCTCCAAGTGGGGATAACTTCAAGGTAGATAAAATCCAGTGGATAAAAATGTTTAATTGGATAAAAGCGTGGAGAGCTAAAGGCAAAACCTTTGTCCTGATAATGCACTCGAATAAAAGTGGTCAACTTGAAGGAGTAGCTAAGATAAGGAACGATGCTGACTTAGTGCTGGAACTAAAGAAGCCTGTAGATATTGATAAGAATGCTTTGTCTCATATTGAAGTCTATTTCGATAAAGCAAGAAAGATCCCGATATATAAGCAAAGGTCTTTTGCCTCAAAGTTATTAAAGAACCAGGCTAAATTCTATGGTTGGGATTCTTCTATATTATGAATGAAAGATTGAACTACCCTACTCAAATCAAAGATTATGAATAGAGATTCCTAATTCATTGAGAGTTGCTTTACTCAAGTTTACTTGGGCAAAGTCTTCCACTCTCTCCAAAGGCTAACACCGTAGTCCCTACGGCTAATATATTCTTTGCTGCATTTATATCTCGGTCTATATTGCATTTGCAATTTGGACACTTCCAGTTTCTATGAGACAGCTTTAGTTTATTATTTATATATCCACAATGATTACATCTTTTAGAAGAAGGAAACCAACGATCTATCGTAATGAGATCTCTTCCATACCATTCTGCTTTATATTTAAGCATACGGAATATTTCTCCCCAACTTGCATCTGCTATCATTTTAGATAGATTTTTATTCCCCATCATTTTTTTAACATTTAAGCTTTCAACAGCTATAACTTGGTTTTCGTTAATTAGCTTTGTTGTTAGCTTTTGGTTAAAATCATTACGACAATCTGATATTTTAGCATGTACTTTCGCCACTTCTACTCTTGCTTTAACTCTATTCTTCGAGCCTTTAACTTTTTTTGACAGCTCTCTTTGTTTTTTTGCTAGCTTATCTTGATACTTTTTAAAATATTTAGGAGATGAAGTCTTATCTCCATCTGATGTTACACAAAGATCTTTTAACCCAACGTCAATACCGATACTCTTTTTTATTTTCTTTAGTTCTTTTACCTCTTCTTCTGTTTGAAATGATGCAAAATATCTACCACTAAAATCTTTTGATACAGTTACCGAAGAAGGGGTTCCTTTCATCTTTCGAGACCATTTAATTTTTAATGGTTTTTTGTTTTTAGCTATTTTTACAACGCCATCTCTAAATGTGAACGCTGATTTATTATATCTAACCGACTGCTTTGAATTTCTTTTTTTGAATGTAGGGTATTCAGCTTTTTTTTGGAAAAAGTTTGTAAATGCTTTGTCCAAATCTCTTAAAGTTTGTTGTAAATTAACACTAGAAACATCATTAAGCCATGTAAATCCTTCTTCTTTCTTAAGGTGCGTTAGTAAATTAGAAGTTTGATTATATCCAACTTTTTCCTTGTTTAAGTAATAAGAGTCTGTTTTTACATTAAGAAATTTATTATACACAAATCGAGAACATCCGAAAGCTTGAGCAAGTTGTTTTTCTTGCTCTTTTGTAGGGTAAAATCTAAATTTATATGCCATATTTATTTTTTTCATGACATCATTGTAAAAAAAACATACAATTAAATCAATAGAAAAAGACACTATCTATCTCCACCTAAATCAAAGATTATAGATGGAGTATTCCGTGTCGTTCGATAAATTTCGTGCCACCTCAGTGGCATTTATCTTTAAAGAAATTACGGTTGACAAGGAAGACAGCTCTGCCTGCCGGCTGTATAGAATCAAGTATTGGCGGGCAAAGCGACGGACTGAGGCCGTCGTCTTGCTGCACTACGATTAAGTCATCTGCGTGCCGCCAAACGTATTCTAACCTCCTAGCCGTTTCTTGTCAACCTAAAAGTTTTAAGAGGAGAAAAAGAGGATGAGTATTAGAGACTTAAGAAGTAAAATAATTAAAAAGAAAGAAACAACATTAGATCTTTTCAGGTCTAAAAAGAGTAAACAATTATTGTTGTTAACAGATAAGAGATCATGGAAACAGATCCAAGAAGAAAGAGATCTAACATCTTTTTTTCAGGCGAAAAGAAATAACAATGAGTTTTTTAAGATCTATCAATTAGCTCTTAATTATGTAGAACGTAAAATATCAACCACTCGCAATATTAATGTTCCGCCGTTTTATCCGAAGCGAGGCTCAAAGGGGTTTCTCCTTAACGACAGGGATATAAGTTTGTTCGATTTAAATCGACAAAAAACGATAAATAACGTTATAATTAATTTGGGTAGCAAAATAACTCTCATCGGCGAGAGCCTTTATTTGTTACCCACAAACACTTTTAGATTTTTAAAGGAGTAGTAATGAAAATACGAAATATTACAGTTAGTAAAACAAGCACTAGAGTTTGTTATTTTGATTTGATAATAGAGGAAATAGTTGTGTTAAAGTCGATTAGACTTGTAAGGATAGGCGAAAATAAGTTTATGTTGGGAATGGTTTCTTCAAGAAGAGAGACTTATTTTTCTTGTTCTTTCTTAAACAAAGATAAAGAAGACGAAGTGATAGAAGCTGTTATAAATGAAATACCAGCTGAATGGATTGAAAAATGTTCTATCAGTAAGTTTGACCCGAATAGAATTGAGAACAAAAACAAAACCCTTTTAATAGAAATAGATTTATAACAGGAGATTAAATCATGAAAGTTTTAAACGTAAAAAGAATAGACAAAGGTGTCCTCATCTTAAAATGTGATGTGGAGTTTGAAGAATGGGGCTTAACAATCCGTGAGTGCGTTGTTATGAATGGTAAGAATGGTATGTGGGTGTCTTTACCTTCAAGGCAGTATGAGCAAGATGGCGTGAAGAAATATTATAACCTAGTTATCTTTACTAAAGAGAAGAAGCAAGCCTTTGATGAAGGAGTTTTAAGAAGACTTAAAGACGAATTAACTCAGGGAAGTAGCGTTAACGATTCAGAATGTCCTTTCTGAAACAACTAACCGAGGTAAGATAATGAAAGTATTTTCAAAAAAAAGCATGGAAGATCTAAATGAAGCCATAAACATAAAGAAGGTCATTAAAAGTTTAGGCATAGATGCCTATGAGTGTAATACAGCGTTTTGGGAGTGTCCTATATGCAAAGAAAAAAAATGCCTCTCTATAGACACAGAGAGAAAGAGGGTTTATTGCTCTGAGTGTAATTTTTACGGTGATGCGATAGATCTTATGACGTTTAAAGATGATCTATGTTATGACGATACGATCATGAAATTAGCTAAAATGTTTTTTGTAGAGATGGAGTATCAAGAGCCTAAAACCCTTGATAAAAAACCACTTGAGGTTACATTAGAGAAAAGAGTTGCTAGACTAGAAAAAGACTTAGAGGAGTTTAATGAAAAATATAAGCTTTTAGAGAAAGTTGTTTTTGAATTAGTCTCAAAAGATCTAAACGATAGCTTAGAGAAAATAAACAAGAGGTCTTGATGGAAAATGATGGTTTCAGTAGATATAAAAAACATGAGCTTACAAATACAGAGAGTGAGGGGTGTAAAGCTGAGAAGGCTTCTAAGGCTTCTAAGGCTTCTAAGGCTTTAAGGGAAAGATGCTCAAAGCTAGAAGAAAGGCTTGAAGACCTAGAGGCAAAGATAAAAAATGGAGAGGCTTTAGAGGGTTATTTGATACCTATCTGTAAAGCTGTAGATGAGAATTTTAGAGAGCTAGATGGAAGGTTAAGACAAGTAGAACCAAGTAGGATAAGTGATGGATCAGGAAGAAAAAGAAGTTGAGATAACATATAAATTCAATCTGTATAGCAATGCAGATGAGTTAAAAACCTTTCAGAACGCTGGCAAATACGAAAGTGCGTTGAATGATATCCATAACGTATGTAGGCGAGTGTGGAAGTATGAAGAGAATCCATCAGATGATAAAGTAGCACTAGCAGAAGAGATCGGTAATTTAGTGTTTGGGGCAGAATCAACAGAAGTTTAACAGAGAGGATTTTATGGAAGAAAAAGTTAAAGACCTTTGGAATTACAAAGAGTTGATGTTTATAATGGATAGGTATCTAAAATCTTTGCTTGATGATCTGGAGACCTCAGATACTGTGAGTCGAGCAGCTCAAAGAGCGAGAGTTAAGACGATTAAGCTTCAGAAGATGTTTAAGGCGTTTCGTAAAGAAAGTGTTAAGCACTTCAAAGAGGTGAAGGCTAATGATAAGGACTAGGTACAGGTATTTTCTAAGAACAGGTAGCTACTTAATGGGCTTTAGAGGGTTTTTTGATTCGCTTGACGAGGTTCAAGATAAGATCTTTAGGCTTATCAAGAAAAGCACGACAGCAGAAAGATTTTATATCAAAGAGCCTACATTTGAGTTCTCGAAAGAGGAATTAGAGATATCTATTTATGTGATTAAATTAGATCTGGATAAAATAATACCCGGCTATGAAGACATATTTTTGGAAGAGCATTTAAAACCTATTTACAGGCAAGTGCGTTAAATATGGGTATATCTCCGGAAGAAGCTGAGCCTTTTCTAAAGAGAGGCTCTTCAAAGAGAAGAAGCGTAAAGATAGTAGAGAAAGTGCTTTACTCAAACATGTTGAAAGATAGAAACGGCTATGTTGTCGATAAAGAATGTATGCCCCCCCCCTATGAATTGGTTAAGCTCAAACTCAAAAATAATAAATCAGCTTATGGGTGGTGGACAGGGTGCGAATGGGAAGGGCGATGGGTTAAGTCGGGCGATGTTAAAATGTGGAAGAGGAAGGGCTTTGTTAATTAATCGTAGTCATCAGAAGGGTCGTAAGAAGGTTCTTTTTTGGTCTCTTTTATTATTTCAATTGAAACTAAATGTTGTGGATTAATAGCACTATAGTTGCCAAGCTTCAAAAGGATTTCTTTTTTTATACAACAATTTATTTTATCGATAAGCTCTTCAAAAGAAAAATCTATACTAGAAATTTCACCTGTTAGACCATTATCATAAATAACTTTAACGGAAAGGGGTTTCTTGCTCATCTTTATTCTCCTATCTAATAAGGGAAGTGCTTTAACACCTCCCATGTTTATTTATTCAGCTTCTGGTTTTTCTAACATTTCCATAACAGCCTCAGCCGAGACTAAGATGTTTCTAGGGCTAGACTTATAAGATTTAAGCTTCCCATCTCGGATATAACGTTTAACGGTCTCGGGGTGTAGGTGCAAGAGACTTGCAACGTCTTGTATTGAATAGAACTTTAGTTCCATGTTGTTTCTCCTTTGATTCGTTTTTTTATTTCTTGGTCTCTAAGTTTAAAGCCATTTTCTAGATCTTTCATAAGGACTTTCATTCCTGCCTCTGGGTCTTGGAAATGCTTTCTTGTTATGTGACTCATCAATGTAAAACAGTCTATGATTAGATTAATCATTACATGTCCTTGGCTATTTGGTCCTTCAACACGCCTATCTAAATAAGACGTAATTTTTTTCATTAGCTTCTTAGAATGGGCTCCCCTTTCTTCTTCATTCATTGTGTTACTCCTTTAGTATTAAAATTGAAGTTAATAAACTTTTTAGCCTTAAAAGAATCATTTTATTAGCTGAGACATAACCCTTTACATAACCTCTGTCTTCAAGGTCTTTATCAGTTAAATTTTCTAAAAGACATTGATCTCTCTTTATATCATTCTCTGTTAGAGCTATTTCTATTCTTACTTTGTTTTCTATTATTTTTAGTCTGTTAGTTCCCATGTCTATTCCTCACAATATTCAAAAAGGTCATTTTCTCTTCCTTCTGCATAATCTTTAGCATAAGATTCGATGTTATAATCATCAAACCGAATGTCTCCGTGGTTATGTTCTATCATTTCTTTTGTATGCTTTGCGAAAGCATCTATATCAACACACCTATCTTCGTCAAGATCACACTCGCTTAAATAAGCGTTGAATTCTTCTTCAACTAGAGATATTAGCTCTTCTTCTCTTTCGTCTATTTGGTTTGTGTTCATGGTTATTCTCCTTATGCTTCTTTATTTTGTTCATGTAGTTTCTTTAACTCGGCAAACTTATCAATTATTTCACTCATTGAAGAAGGGGTATAATCAAACATATACTCAAACATTGATTCCGATCTTTCCTTTGCTCCTTTCTTATGTATAGCTTGACGAACATCAACTGGTATCATTTCTTTATCTCCGCTTTCATAAAAATCATTTAAATAATTAGGATGAATCTCTAATATTTCTTTTAACAAATTGTTAGCGGTATCAAGGCAGATACAATAGCTCTGCATTAAATCTCTTACTGCCTCATCTTTTTTAAATTCTTGTATGTTCATTTTGTGTCTCCTTTTGTGGGTGGGGTTCAGTCTTACTTTTATTAATATGTTACGAAACTCCCCTCTATAGTGAGGGTGGGGTTAGGTCTCATTCTTCTCCTCCATCAAAGTTATCATGATAAGTGTCTATCCACTCAATGATTAAAGGTTTTGTTATAAGGTCTAAATCCTCATCATCTTTTAGATCGGTTTTCCTACGGATTGCCACTTCTTCTAAGACTCTGTCTGCTAGGACATCGCTGTTAGGGATTACACTATAGATTTGCTCGTCAAGAGTGACTACTTCATGAAGGCACTGTATGGTAAAATCTTCTAATGCTTCGTATATTTCTTTTTGTGTGTTCATCGTTATTCTCCTTCTGAAATAGATTCGTAAAGTTCTTGTATGTCAAAGCAAGGTACGTCCCTGTTAAAAAACTCATGTTCGATATCAAGATATAAATCATCTAAGTGTGAATGAAGTAAGTCTTGATTATCGTCTTTGCAAAATGAATAATATTCAGTTCCTTCTAAATATACTTCTGCTAAATAATTTCTTGTATCGTAATCGTCTGCCCATACGTCAAAGGCTTCAACTAGTTTCTCTGTTAGTCTATCGTTTTCTAAGTTGCTCATCTTGTTCTCCGTGGTTTGTTACTTAATATGACTATATAATATCATTTACGACTATTTAAGACAATAGATAAAAGCATCTTTTTTTTCTTGTTTTTATAAATCACTGACTGATATATGTTTAAGACGTAATTAAATTAAAGAGTTTATGAGGATATAATGGCTGCAGCGAAGAATAATAGTTATGTTTTAAATAGAAAACTCCGACCTCAGTATACACAAGCACAAATTGACGATATTATAACAAAACTGTTGGAATGGGCGTATGCTAGCGATGAGATTTACATGGCTGGTTTTGTTTATAGAGAGTACAAAAGATCTAAAACATGGTTATATCAACTAGCGAGAGCTCATAAGGATGTAGAAGAAGCTCTAGAGACAACACGCCAATTAATAGCAAATAAGATTGGAAACCATTCTTTTTTAGGCGATAGAAATTCTACGTTCGGAGAGAAGATTTTACCAATGTATTGTAAAGACTTTAAAGCACTTAAAGAGTGGCAGGCAAGCTTGAATAAGACTCAAGAAAAAGGGGATACTCTTACTATACAAGATATTATAAAGCTCTCTAAAGCTGGAGATCTTTTAAAAGCGATGGCTCAACCAGATGAAAATAAAACCTCTTAAAATATGGGAAGCATTAAAAAATATGCTTGTGATTCCATACTATATTCTTCTGTTTTACATGATGTATAGAGTATGTGAGCATTTAATCATAATTAACGCTTACTGGAATGGACGAACACCATGAGATACTTAATTATTTTATCAATATTCAATACTCTCGGGATCTATTATATGGTTCATGAGCTAAATGCTATAAGAGAGTTGCTTAAAAAGGGAAAAGATGAAGATAAAACCTCTTAATCTACTAAAGGCTCTAGGATTAACAATTCTATTCTTATCAATAGTAGCTCTTATTATTTTTCTAGCTAAAACATTTATCACAAATGGTTTTATATTCTGTTGTGTCGTGGCTTCCATCGGTGCTTTTTTAGTAATTTATGAATGTGTTAAATGGGAAAATCTATAGGTGCAAAGATGATAAAACCTCTTAAGATCCTCAAGGCTCTATTGCTTGCAATTCTCTTATTCTCTGCTTTCATAGGAACACTTGTAGCAGCTGCAAAGTTTCCCCTTGTTAGCTTGGCTATTCTTTGTTTGCTCGCTTTGGTAGGGTTAACCTTTTTATTTTACGATGTTATAAAGTGAGGCTAAATCTTAAAAAACATGCTCCTGTACATGGTATAACCGCGGTCTGCAAAACCACGAAAATCAGTTCGATTCTGGTCGGGAGCTTAATGGATAGATGGCAGAGTGGTTTAATGCACGTCTTTGCTAAAGACGCATGTTGCAAAGCATCGAGGGTTCGAATCCTTCTCTGTCCGATTCTTTAAACAACAAGACATTAAGAGTAGCTTATGAGCAATGATATAAATAACCTAGACCTATTATCAGATCAAAAGTGGAGGCTTAATCATCTCTACCGCATCATTAATAAGGAGGGAAACTCTATCCCTTTTCGTATGAATCCTGTTCAGGCGGCAGTCTTAGAGGGCATGCACAATAGGATGATAATTTTGAAGAGCCGGCAATTAGGAATGTCGACATTTTCCGTTTTATATATGCTGGACGAAACCATCTTCAACAATCATTTAAGCTCAGGGATTGTTTCATACTCGAGAGACCACGCAGAGCATATATTTAAAAAGATTATCGGTCATGCTTTAGATGAGTTGCAACCAGCTATTAAACATTTCGCTCAAATAAAAAGACGTTCTATGAGTGAAGTAATGCTTGCTAATGGCTCAAGTCTGAGGGTTGGTACTACTCTTAGAGGTGGAACTTGCCAGAACCTTCTAGTGTCGGAGTTTGGTAAAACATGTGCTAGAGATCCCATGAAAGCCGAAGAGGTGATGACAGGAACTCTTCAAACTGTTCCTATAAATGGCAGAGTTATTATAGAAAGTACAGCCGAGGGTTCCGAAGGGTACTATTCTGAAATGGTAACAAATGCCTTCCAAAGAGGAAACGACAACCTCTCTCCCTTAGAGTACAAACTCTTCTTTTTCCCTTGGTATTTAGAAGCGAAGTATACCTTAGATAAGGATATGGAAAGAGACGACCTCTTAAATAAATATCTCGATAAGATAGCTTTTGACGCAGAAATAGAATTAACCGAAGGGCAAAAGAATTGGTATGCCTTCCAGAAGGCTGTTCTCGGAGACAAGGTAGCACAAGAATATTGCTCAACAGTATCCGAAGCGTTCCTCTCTAATTCAGATGCTTATTACTTCCAAGCAGGAATACGAAACGCTTATAATGAAAACCGATGTCTGAAATCTCCCTTATACGATGGTGTCGAACCTGTTTATGTCGCTATGGATATTGGAGCTACTGATTTAACATGCCTAGTATTCTTTCAGGTAATACATGGAGAGATTAGAATCATTGATTATTATGAGGACAATAATAAAGATGCAGAGTTTTATTGCAATTTCTTAAAGAAAGACAAGATTTATATGTATAGAACTATATTCTTGCCTCATGATGCAGTTAATAAAAACAATGTAAAAGTAGACAACCCATATGTTAGAGAATTTGAGAAACATTTTATTCACACGGATACAGAGGTGCTAGTTCTCAAACGCACCGACAAGAACTTGAATATCAATAACGCACGAATAAAATTAGATAGATGTGTTTTTGCAATAACAAAAGTAAAAACCTTATTAGAGCAGATGGCTAAATTTCGCAAACAATGGTCGGAGCAATATGGGAAGTATCTTGACAAACATTTTCACGGCATTGAGAGCCACGCCAACGACGCTTTTATCTATAGTATGCAGGCTGTAACGCATATTGAAGTTGCAGGTGATAGTATGAGCGTTGAGAAATTAAACGAACTTAAAAGGAGAGCTAGGTTTGGATACTAAAGAGGTCGAAAAAGAGGTTATTTGTTCAAGGTGTTTCCTTTGCGAAACTATTATAATAAAAGAAGGGGAAAAGATTCCTGTTGGATCTTATGAATGTGAATATTGTAAAAGCCACAAAGATATGACAGAAGTGGAGTTGCTTGACAGGTGCTTTTCTATTGCAGGAAATACACAGGTTTCCGACTTCCCTAAAGTAATGAGAAAGCTTTGGGCTTATGTGAAAGGAAAATAGGAGAACCCTTTATGACTAAAAAAGACTGGGCAGATGAGGAGTCGAAAATAAGAGAGATGATAGAAAATCTTTTCTTGGTGGAAGCTAGAAATCTTGAAGAAGCTATTGGAGGACATCGATTTAAGACATCACCAGTTAGTAGTGGTTATTTTAAAGTTATTGTCAAATAAAAATTTTATTACTATCTTTAGCAGTATAACTAAAGGGCTTTGCTATGACGATAATAACCAACGGATTAAAGGGTTTTCAGAATTATTATGTTGATGATGACAAGGATATAAAATCTTGGATTCAACAGATACAGAATGAGAACTTGTCTTTAACCCAACAGCTCTGGGCGCAACAGTCATTAGACGAACGATGTTATGCAGGAGATAGTAATATCTGGAGTGAAATCTACCCTAACGTACCGCTTAAAGAACTTAATAAGTTTAACATCAACAAAGTAAAACGCTTTATTAATATAACTTCAGGTTGGCAGAGAAAGAACCGCAAGTCCTTGAATGTTGTTCCTAGAAAGACCTCAGGCGACACAACTTCAAACCAAGTCTCTAAAACACTATCATGGACATCTAAATACGCAACACTAAACGATACTTTCTCAGATGCATGTCTAGGCTCTTTAATAACAGGAATGAACCTAATGTCATGTTGGGTAGATCATAGCTTAGACCCGTATTCAGGCGACATAATGATAGACAATCTTGGCTACAATAGCTTTATGATTGATCCATTCTTTAAGAAATTAGACTTGTCAGATTGTAATCATGTCCGAGTATGCAAGTATTTAAGCATAGAACAGATCATATCCTTATTACCTGAAAGAGAAAAAGAACTAAGAGCAATGGGGGAAAGTGACTACAGAAACAACACCTTTAATTTCTTGCCAGAATACTCTAGTGCTGCTCAGAAAGGGCTGTATTCCTATGAAGAGTTTTGGTATTTAGACTCTCGAAAAGCCACAATTATAATGGATCCTGAGAATGAAGAGGCACTCGAATGGGACGGAGCCGAAGAGAACCTAAGATTATTCCTGATGAGATATCCAAGACTTAGAAAGAAACAGATCCAGAAACAAACATGTAAGCTAGCGATTTTAGTAAATGAGCGTGTATTTTATAACGGGCCTAACCCAAATAAGATAGATAAATATCCTTTCATACCTGTTATGGCATATCATCAACCCGATTTACCATATTATGAGTCTAGGATTCAAGGAATGGTTCGTGGTCTCAGAGACATTCAATTCATTTCAGATAGAAGACAGCAGATACTTTTAGACACTTTGGAATCTCAGATAAGCAGTGGCAAGAAAGTGATGGAGGATTCCCTTGTAGATGAAAAAGATGCTTTCAAAGCTGGTCAAGGACAAGTTCTATTCATAAAGAAAATCGCTCCTCTTGGAATGGCTTCGGTAGAAAACTTACCTGCCCCTGAGCTTTCCCCAGCATTTATGAGTGTGATAGAACTCCAAGACAAAAACATGATGGACGTATCGGGAGTGAATGAGGAGCTTCTCGGTAGTGCTGACGATGACAAAGCAGGAATCCTCGCTTCTCTAAGACAGGGGGCAGGATTAACAACGCTTCAAGTTCTATTCGACCATGCAGATATAGCCTTAAAGAACATTGGGAAGTTACAGGTTGATTTAATCCAAGCTAACTTTACCAAGGCTAAGATAAGACGAATCATAGAAGAAGAACCAACAGAAGAATTCTTCAACAAGACGTTTAAGAAATATGATTGTGTTGTAGTAGAGGGAACAGATACGCCGACACAGAAAATGACAGCGTTTAAACAGAAACTATATCTAAAAGAATTAGGCATACCGATATCAACTGAGGATTTACTAGAAGAAGCCACATTCCAGAATAAAGGTAAGACTATTGAGAGGATTCAGCAAGCAGAGCAACAGCAACAAAAAATGGCAGAGCAACAGCAACAACTTGAAATGCAGAAGATTCAAATGGAAATGGCACAGATGCAAGCAAATGTGGAATACACAAAAGCAAGGACTACCGAAGCCGGAGGCAAGTTTATAAGCAACATAGCTCTAGGGGAAGAAAGAAGGCTCGAGGCTGTGAAGGATTTAAACCAGAGTGAACTAGATAAGATAAGAGCAATAAAAGAGTTACAAGGAATAGATTTAAGCCAAATACAGCAAGCTATACAAATAATGCAGGCTTTGAAACAACAAGAAGTTGAACAGGTGAAAGAAGCTAGCCCATTACAAGAGGTGATAGATAAATCAGCCCCAAGTTTAAATATTTAAAATAATTACTTGTCATTATAAGGAGAGAATACATGAAGAAACCTAAGCCTGTTAAAAAACTAAGACTGAATAAGAACAAAGAAGCTTGCAAAGAAGGTGGATTGGGTTATGGCAAAGGTGGTGGTAAAGGACAGGGGAAAGGTAGACAAGCAACGAAGCGAAGTTTTAAAAAAAAGAGTTGATAAATAAAACATTGTTTTTTATAAAGATAGTGTAAATTAGAGGGCAAAAGCATGAAAAGTAAAGCGGTTAAGTCTGCGAACAAATCTAAGACAATGAAAGAAGCTAAGGTTACATATACTTCAAGATATAACGATAGCACAGATTCTAAAACAATGAAGAAAGCTAAAACTACATATCCTGACAGATATAAATAAACGATAGTGCCTCCAAGCGAGGCATTTTCATACATTCATTTTAGGAGAGCTATGCTTACACCTACAGGTACATTTCATACTCATATCAAGCAAGATGAGAACGGAAACGAGATCGCAAGATATGACGTTACTACTTCCGAGTCTTATATAAATATAAACGATAGCTTTATTGAGGCGTGGGATCTGGCAACAGCGATAAAGGAAAAGTATGAAGTCAGCTTAGACAAAAGCATAAATGACGGTGGCAAATTCGATAAGCCACTCCTTTATTTTATGGTTATAGTTAAGAAGAACCCGATAGAAAAGAAGAAGATTCATATCAAAATAGGCATTAGTGATACACCATTGTCTAACAAGAAATATGAAGCAGTAGATTACTGGTCTTATGATTATCGAAAGAACAAGTTACATCTTATCTGGTCTGTTCCGCATAAGACAGCGATGAAGCTCTACCTGAAAGATCCCGAAAGATATGATAAAGATTTGGTTAGATGGACAAGAGAATTTATAGCACAAGAAGGCTTAGATCTTAAGGCTTTAGAAAGAAAGAAGATAAAGATCTTATAAGCATCCACTTTTTTTAATCTTAATTAAAATTTTTATTTCTATATATTAATTAATTTAATACTATCAAAGAAAACATACGTTTGTTGGCGTTAAGACAATAGGGCGATTTATCGTACCTTTAGGCGTAACGGGAGTAGTTATCCCAAAAGGAGAATTTAATGACCGAAGAAGAAAATAAAGACGTTCTAACTCAGGAAACCGTCGTACCTGATGATACTTCAAAGGTAAGTGATGATGGAGAGAATCCTTCCGAAACTCAACCTGAAGCTAGTGCCGAGGAGAAGAAATCCTCCAAAGATTATAACTGGCGAAGAATGGAAGAGAAGCAGAAAAAATCTGATGAAAGGAATGAGATTCTTGAACGTCAAGTCGAAGAACTTTTAAGAAAAGATCAGGAAAGAAATGCCCCTCCTCCTATAGAGGAAGATGAGTTAGACGATTTAGCACCAGATGACATTTTGACTGTTGAACAATCAGACAGACGAAATGAAAAAGCCATCAAAAGGCTAATGAAGGAAGCTCAACTAAAACAAGATAAGGCGTCATTACCTGAGAAAGCTCGAAAGAAGTTTGACGATTTTGACAGCATCATGACTAAGGATAACGTTAAAAAATTAGAGCAACTAGAACCCGGCTTGGCTGAAGCATGTTCTAAAGCAACTAATCCTTGGGAAGCGACATATAAGCTGTTAAAGAAGTTTGTTCTACCGCCTGAAGAACGAGAAAGTTCACAGTCTGAGAAGAGGTTAGATGAGAATCTATCCAAACCCGGCTCGATAAATTCAGTTGGTAAGACAAAGCCACTCTCTAACGCTAATATGTACTCAGAAGCGACTAAGGATAGACTTTATAAAGACATGATGGATGCAGCAAGACAGGTTTAACTTTAAAGGTTAAATTATGACTGTAATTACACAGACAGATATGCCTCTTGGAGTACAACAAAATCTTTTAGGTAAGGTTTTAAGTACACCTGAAGCACGAAGAATATATAGAATGGGTGCTACAACCTATCCTGTTCCACAACATACTGGCGATATACTTAGAAAAAAAAGATATCGTAGAATTGAAACAGTTCCAGTTCCTGTTGATCCAGCAATGAACAACCCCCCAGCACAGCTTTTAGAAAGAGACTTCTTAGATGTTAAGATTCATTTCTTTGCTACTTATATGGTAATAACTGAACAAGTAGTAATGGTCGATCAAGACAAAGTCTTAAACAGAGGAGCGAAAAAATTGGAAGTCTGCCTAGCGGAGACTGAAGATCAATTAATTCGTGATATGCTCGAGAGTACAGCCTCAGTTCAAAATTGTACTGGTGGAACTAACGGGGATAATCCTACTGAGCCAACCTATGCCGATGTTGAAAATATCAATGAAATTCTTCAAGGCAATGATGGCGAATACATGGAAAAATTCATGGAAGGCGAGAATAAGTTTGGAACAGGTCCATTACGAGATGCTTATCTATGTCTTTCTCACACTGATATGACTAGACAATGGGGTAATGTTACAGGGTTCATTCACAAGGCACAATATCCAAATCCAAACGGAACAGTAAACTTAGCAGAGATAGGCTCTACTGGGAATCTTAGAGTTTTCACAACTTCAAGAGGATCAATAACAGCCAACGCTTCTGCCTTAGGAGCTGATGTCTTCAACAATATTGTAACAGCACAGGAAGGTTATAGCTGTACTGAACTAGAGGGTGGAAAAGTCCATTTGACTTACCAAGCTCCGGGACAGGGCGATGACGTGTGTCATTTACGAAGCAAGATGGGATTTAGATTTACCTTTGGTACATCTATAGACCAAGATTTATGGGTACAAAACTTAAGAGCTACATTAGCATAGGGGGATAAAATGGGCGTACAATCTTTAATAGCTCAAGGTACTTTTACCTCTGCAGGTGTTGCTAGAGTAGTAGAACTACCGAAAGAGCCAGACTATTTCGTTGTAACAAACAGATCAACTTGGGGATCTAATCCTAATTTAGTTGTTAAATCTTTTTGGTATAATGGATTTGGTGCAGGACAAGCTTCTAATGTTCACGAGAGTGGAGCAGGGGCTTTAACAGCGACAACAACAGCTACAGGTGGAGCCGGATTTACTTTTGTAGATCTTTCAGCTCAAAGCCCAAGTGCTTTAGTTGCAACAGGAACTGCGATAACAGCAGCTTCTCCAGCCGTCGTATCAGATGCAGGGAATCCTGCAGTTGGTGATGTTGTTCGTGTGTATAACACAACTGGAATGCTTCAAATAGCAGGGCTAGACTTCACTGTGACAGCGATCACAGCTGGTGTTAGTTATACTCTTGGTTATTTAGATGCTTCTGGTTTTGCCGCTGCAGGAACAAACGCTGATTATAGAATTATACCACAGCGATACTATTCTCCAACAAGACGATGGATTACAGGTGTAACAGCAGCAGCAGCAGCAGTTATAACAGTTTCTGTAGCTCATAACTATCTTGTCGGCGATAAGATCAGGGTTAATCTTCCAGCAGCGTTTGGAATGACTCAGATGAATAACCAACTAGCTACAATCACAGCGGTTACAGCAAGCACAATAACAACAGATATAAACTCTGCTGCATTCACTGCTTTTGCTTACCCGACATCTGCGGTTGCTGCGGTTGGAGTTACTTATCCAAGCATTACTCCAGTAGGAGAAGTAGCGACTAAATTAACCTCCCCAATAGATAACGGTGCATATTATGCAATGGGATTAGGAACGGCTGTTGTCGGTGCTAATACTGATGTTATAGATTGGATGGCTTTTAGTAGAGACTAGATCGTTAAAAATTAAGGGGGGGTAAATCCTCCCTTTTATTAAGAGGGAACTTATGAGCATAAAAACATTTAACTTTGTTAGAAAAAAAGCATTAACAGAAGCACAGAAGAAAGAAGCCAAGAAAACGATAGCTGCACAAAGAGAGAAAGACAATGAAATGGTAACAGGCATCTTTAAGAATAGGACAGGCGAAGGAAAGATCTCTTTCTCTTATGGCAAATATAAAGAAGATGGAACTTCGATTTATGAATTTGAAGAAGGGGTAACATACACAATCCCTAGGATGGTTGCTAATCACTTAAACCAAGGAACTTCCGTAGCTAAAAGAGAATATGGGATAAATCCTGATGGCACACAATCTCTACAAACTATTATAAGAAAAAGAGAGAAGAGATACGAATTTATATCTACTGACTTTTCTTAGAGGCTAAATAATGGCATTAAATGATTTTGATTATATAAAAAGGAAGGTGCGAAAGATTACTGGTAGACCTAGCACGAACCAGTTAAGCGATCTGGCTTTAATAGATTATATTAACGCCTTTTTAGTTTACGATCTTCCGTTACATACTAGGTTTTTTTATAACAGGAAAAAATATTCGTTCCAGCTTACTCCGAAAGAGTCTGTTTATTCTATAGACTCAATAAAAAATGAGTACACGAATTTTGAGCCTCCAGTTTATATAGATGGCTTTGAGGTAGCGTATTATCAAGATGAACAAGCTTTTTATAGATCATTTCCTAGGCTAAAATATTCTACTACTCTAGCAACAGGAACGGCGGCGATAGGAGCAGGGCCATATAGTGGCACATTAAATTATACTCCTATAGAGCCTTTGTCTCTGGTTATCAGCACTGTTGATACTGCCGGCAATTCTCTATTAGCTATAGATGATGGAAGCGGAGGTTTTGTTGATGAGGATAATGTTGCTATAGCTGGAGCTACTGTAGATTACGAAACAGGAGCAATAGCAGGAATAACTTTTACTGCCATTGTGAATGTAGGCGAGACTATATTCATGGCTTCAAATAGATATGTCACCGGAAAACCTTATGCCATGCTTTACAGCAACAATGAGTTTCGATTCTATCCCCATCCAGACAGAGCATATACAGTTGAGATGATAGCATATCCTAATCCATCTGCATCCGTTTCAGGTGGAGGGGCTTCTTTCCCCGAACTTAAGCAATGGGCAGATGTTATCACTATGGGAACAGCCTTAAAAATATTCTCTGATAATTTAGATCTAGAGGCTTATAGCAAGGTTAATGTCCTGTTTAACGAAGCTGTTACTTTAGCAAAGAGAAGAACACTAAAACAATTATCAACTCAAAGAATATCGACTATATATTCCACTAATGGAAGTAGCCGGGGTTTCTTTGGCTTTCCGAATGGAGGTTAGTTTTGACGTATAACGATGCGATCCCACAGGGACCAGATTATCTTTCGGATAGTCAACCAGAAATACTAGAGAATTTCTCTCAGTTAAATGCAGTTTTTAACGAAAACCACGTTAAATTTAATGATGTAACAGTTTCAGATAGAGGAAAGCACACTAATGTTCATCTGATAGAGCAAGCCGATTCTCCCGGTACTGCCGCAAATGAAATGGCTCTATACACAAAAGAGACTGACGGAGTATCAGAGTTATTCTTACAAAGAGAAGGCTTGGCAGCAGCAGGCGATGATATCCAAATGTCTGTAGGCACGCCTCTAGTCGGAGGAAATGGCTATACTTTTCTTCCCGGAGGAATAATCTTTCAATGGTGTTCGGGTCTAGCCGCTCCCGGAGCAGGTGGAGTTATCCCTTATACAATGCCTTTTCCCAATAATGTATTCGGAGTCACATTGGGTGGAAGATCATCAGGACCTCAAGATTTTGTAATGCTTGTTCCTAACCTAGTTAACGTAACGGTTATTTGTGAAGGTGGCTCTCAGCTTTGTTATCTTTTTGCTATAGGTAATTAAATGAGCCAACCTATCTCAGTAGTTCCTATAAAGACGGGTCTAGAGAAGGATAAAGAGCCGTTTATATTAGAGAACGATGCTTTTCCTGTTCTAGATGATGCCTATTTATACCAAGGTAAGATAGTAAAGAAACAAGGAAACCAACACTTAGGCAGACTTGTTCAGGTCGATACTGATTTAGCCTTAGGTGATACTGGTGCTTCTCCCTTTACAGCGAATATCATAACAACATTACCAGCGGCAGCGTTAGGGATTTCCCCCGGTTCAGCTACTATAGATATCGCAGCTCCAGTAGGGCCATTAGCATATACTGATGATGGAGAAGGAGTTTTAACAGCTCCCGGTCCATACGTTGGAACGATAGATTATGTCACAGGGGCCATATCAATAAATCACCCAGCAGCAGCAGCTTCAGCGGTTACTATCACCTTTGAATATTATACTGGCAGACCTGTTATGGGGCTTTCCGTTAAAGAGAAAACAACAACTAATATAGAAGACCTCGTAGCTTTCGATACTGTAAAAGCGAACATCTGGCATAAGGGGACTAACAAGTTTGAAGATATCTCGGTTGATACTGCAGGGGCAGTAGTCCAATGGACAGGAAGTGATAGCCAATTCTTCTGGGTTAATAATTATTATCTCGATACATCTGGGAACAAGCTCCTTTGGGCAACAAACAATAAGCAATATTCTGTTTCAGGTGGTGGCTTAGATCAAGATGGAATCTCAATATACAATGGGACTGGGTGGGAAGTACAAACCCCTCAATTAGATGCTGGAGGAACTAGGTTTTTAAATGGTTGTAGGTTACTTGTATCTTATAAAAATAGAATGTTAGCTCTAAATACCTTAGAATCATCTGCTGTTTCTGGGGTGGTAGCGACAAGACATAGCAACAGAAGCCGATGGTCACAGAATGGTGTCCCATATACTGATACAATCGGAGGATTCCAAGCAGACAGTTGGTACGATGTCCAAGTAGGCAAGGGCGGATATATAGATGCTCCAACCTCGGAAGCTATAATGTCTTGTGGCTTCTATAAAGATGTTCTTATAGTTTTTTTTGAGAGATCAACTTGGAAGCTAACATACACAGGTGAAGCGGCTCTTCCTTTCATCTGGAATAGGACAAACACAAATTATGGTTGTGAATCAACTAACTCTATAATTAATTTCGATAAGGGAATAATGGCTGTTGGAGATAAAGCTATCATTGCTTCTGATTCTTATAATGTTGAAAGAATAGATGATAAAATCCCTCTTGAAGTATTTAAGTTTCACAATCAAAATGATGGACCAGCTAGAGTCTATGGGATCAGAGATTTCTTCTTTAGATTCGCTTACTGGACTTTCCCCAACTTAACTGGTGCTGGGACATACCCTAACAGGATTCTTGTTTTCAATTATGATGATGGGTCTTACTCTATTTTCAATGATTCATATACTTGTTTTGGTTACTATCAAGCTTCTGAGGATTTAACGTGGGAAAAAGCTACCTTCAGTTGGGAGTCATCAAGTCGAAGGTGGAATTCTAGTGCTTTTCAATCTGATTATCCAGCGATAGTCGGAGGAAACCAAGTTGGTTTTGTTAATATTTTGAACACTACGACTACACAAGATATATCTTTATATGTAACGAATATAACACAGGCTGAAGAATGTATTGTGACAGCTCCTGTGAATAATCTTGTAGAAGGACAATATGTTTACTTTTCATCAGTCCAAGGAATGACAGAGATCAATGGGATAACTGGAAAGATAGTAGCAGTACCGGGAGCTACGACCTTAACCGTAGATATCGACACCTCAGGGTTTTCTGCCTATACAGCCTCAGGGTTTTTAAGCGTTAAAAGCAATATAGAGATAATCACTAAGAGGTATAACCCATATTTCGCAGGTGGAAGCAACACCAGATTAAAATACCTAGATGTTTTTGTTAATAAAACAGACTCTGGAGAATTTACAATGGAGCTTTACATAGACAGCTCTAGAACAGCTCCGATAGATACAGTAATAGTTTCTACAGCTCAAGACTATGGACCAGACATTCCAATGGAAAAGATGTGGCAAAGAGTCTATTTAAGTGGAGACGGACAGTTTGTTCAGTTCAAGATCACTATGAGCGAGGCCCAGATGAAAGATGTTAGCAACCAACAGGCAGAGATAGTTATCAATGCTCTTAACATCTGGTTATCACAATCAGGCAGCCTCATGAGTTACACATAATGACATCTTCACCTGAAAATAGCATAGGATTTTATCTAGAAGAGAACTTCACATATACCAAGGATAAAGAGACTCTTCCTAACCAAATGAATGATATCTATCAAAAGATAGCCAGAGCTTCTAACGCTAAGGAAATCGGAAGATATGAAGAGATAGAGACATTAACTGGGCAAAGATTCCCCGGAGACACACCACAGACGAAGAAGAGCGTCTATCGGAAGATCTTTTCTTTTGGGGCTATTGCTAGTGGGGCTACCTTGAATATAGCTCATGGGCTAACAGGTGTTACTTCATATACTAGGGTCTTTGGAACGATCACCGATGGGACTAATCACTATCCGCTACCGAGGGTTTCTGCCACGCTTATAACAGATCAAGTCTCTTTAGATATAATAGGGGCGAACATAAGAATTATTAATGGGGCTACAGCGGTTGCTGTTACCTCTGGCTATGTTATTTTAGAGTTTACGAAGCAATAATGGTATTGCTAAAAATTTAAATAAAAGATTTACTATAGTAAGCAAGAGAGGAGAAGAAATATGAGCAAATTTATGGATTCATTATTTGGAACAGCAGGAAGTATAGAAGCTCTTCCTACAATGAGTGGGCAACAAGGTGATCTATTTAGTCAAATGCTTTCTATGATGCAAGGTCAAATGGGGCAAATGGGAACTAATCTTTCTGATATGCTTTCAGGGAACGCAGAGGCTTTTGAAAAACCAGCTATGAGACAATTTGACGAACAAATAGTGCCGGGAATCGCAGAACGATTTAGTGGAATGGGTTCTGGTTCGCAAGACTCCTCAGCCTTTGGGCAACAACTTGGAGGGGCAGGAGCTGGTCTCGCAGAGAATCTAGCCATGCAACGTGAAGGAATTAAGCAGCAAGGCATGAGTCAATTGATGCAAATGTTAGGAATGGGAGTTCAAACACCGACACACGAATATATGCAAATCCCGGGGCAAGAAGGTGCTCTTAGCCATATATCTAAAGGGATAGGGTCTGGTATCGGTCAAATGGGTGGAATGGCTGGTTCTGCTTGGCTAATGAAACTACTAGGGTTCGGGGGTTAAAATGGCTTTACGTTTACCTGCTAGTATTAAACTTCCTAAAACTAGCCTTTTAGAATCTCTTGGAAAGGGTCTAGGCTCAGGCTTTGAAAAAGGCGTGTCAACTGGCTTAACAAATGTCTTGAGTGATTATAAGGCTAATCAAAAGCTTAAAGCGGCAAGTCTTGTTAAGAGCAATGAGGCTCAGCAGAAAGCTGTAAGTGGCTTTGGCAAATCCTTACAAGATTCATTCAAAATATACAGCTTAGATCCCGATGACTTCACACCTGAACAGAAAGCTGAGATGATCCAAGAGGGACAAGCTAGGATTCAATCTGGTGAAGACCCTACAGCTGTATTAAACGACACAATATATCAAAGTAATGAATCATTAAAACAATTTAGAGAGAAGCAAGAGGGCGATAAAGACACAGCCAATTTTGTCTTAGGCGAAGAGAACGTCAAGAAACTAGACCAGCAACAACAACCTCAAGAAGCTTCTTTATTCAGTCGTATCTTTGGCAAAGGACAACAAGAGCCTTTACCAAGAGAACAAAACCAGATGCCTAAAACTCCGGGTTCTTTGCTTCCGATACAAGCCGACAAACAGAAACTAGCAAAAGAATTTCAAGAAGGAACTAGAGAATCTGCTATTGGAAGTGTCTTAGGACAGCAATTAACCGATGACGAAATGAAAGAAATGGGTGGTAAAAACTGGAGACAATTGATCTCTAGAAAGTCTGGTTCATTTGTTGGCGATGCTCCTTTAATAGCTGTTGGATCTTATCTAGGCTTACAAACTGGAAATCCTTTGATGGTATATCAAGGGGCTATGATGTTGCCGGCCTTAGTCAAGTCTACAGCTGATGAAGTATGGAAGAACGTTAGAGACGAAGACAAGTTTACACTAGAAAAAGGTGGGGCTTCAGCGGCTAAAGTTGCTAAAGATGTCGCTAAATCCTCTATCAACGCTACTCTATTAAGCAAAATCCCCGGTCTAGAGAAGACACTTAAACAAGTTCCAGCCTTAAAGAACATATTAGAAAATAATGTAGCTAAAACTTTATTGGGCAAAAGCTCAGAAGTAGGGATTCTAGGAACAGTAAATCCTTTATTAGAAGGACGGATGCCTACAAAAGAAGACTATGTAGATGCCTTAGCTACAGTTGCCTCTATATCACTTATTGGCTTACCCGGAAAGCTAGGAGCTAAAATACAACAAGATGCTCTTAGATCTGGTTTTAGTGCTAAAGAGTTTGCTCAAAAAGTAAAAGATGGAATGGCTAAAGCAAAGGTGTCGGTTGAAGACGTTAACAATAAAAAAGGGTCTGCTTTACAAAAAATCAACAGAATAGTCACCGACATAACAAAAGAAGGGCAATTAGCAAAAGAAGGCAAACCTACTGAGACACAAGAGGGACAGACTACTGAAACAAAGAAGGGTCAACCTACTGAGACACAGAAAGGTAAACCTACTGAAAATTCTATTCATAATGATTTAAAAAATACATTTAAAGGTATTAAAACAGGAAGAGTCCAATTTGCAGAACAAGAGAATACAACAACAGTTAAAGGCGTTAAGACAGTAGAACCACAGAAAACTATATTAATGTTTAGTCCAGAACATAACGTAACTCTTTATGGTACTGGAGAAACTTGGGTAGAAGCTAGAAAAAATTTAATAACAGAGTTTGAAGAGAGTGGATTTAAAAAAAGTAAAGCTACTGAAACAAAGAAGGGTCAACCTACTGAGACACAAGAGGGCGAAAGCACAACTCAAAAGACAAAGAAGATCGGTCTAGGAACAGAAAAAGCAGAGATTGGAAAAGAGCAACTAAAAGAAAAAGGCAAAATGGAAAAGAGACAAGTCCAAAAAGCCGCTAAAAGTCCTATCGTAGAAGAGGTTTTTAAAGAGAAGAAAGAAGTTAAGCATAGAGAATCAACTATAGCTAAAGAAGAATCTAGGATAGCCGACCTAGAAGAGAAGATATCCCCTATAAAAAAAGATCTGAAACGGAACGCAAGCGAATTAGTAAAATTAGAAATGAAAGAGAGAAACGCAAAGACAGAAAAGCAACGAACTAAGCTACAGGAGGATATCTCAAAGACAAAATGGCAGAACAAAGAATTGGTTAAAGAGATAAAGGATCTAGAGTTTGAGAGAAGACATAAAACAAAGCCTAAGTCTTATTTAGAAAGAGCTGAAGACATAAAAACAACAATCGAAAAGATCAGAGAAGACGTAAAGAGTCCTAAGGAAGTTGATGTTAAAAAAGCAGAAGAAGCTTTCGCAAAACATAAAGCCGCTGTTGACTTAGCTGACTCTATCTTAAAGAGTGGTAGCGAATTAAGTCCTGAGCAATCAGATTATAACCTCAAGCTAAAACGTCAATATGCAGAAGCCTACAAAGATGTTATCAAAGAAAATAATGATCTTATGGATAAATTGAGGCTAAAGAAAACAGCTAAAGCTAAAAAAGCTGTGGCAGAAGCAGAGCAAATGAATAAGATTCTTGAGCAACGAATAAAAAGAGCCGAAGCCGACATCATCAAGCAACGGAACAAAAGAGGTCTCCAAAAGTTGACGAAGGGAGCCAAAGGTGCTTTCATGAAAAAGAGCTTGGGAGAGCTAAGAACCGACATAGCTTTATTGCAAAAGAGCCTATTCAAGCAAAATAAGATTAAAAGCGAAGCCGAGTTTAAGTCTAGTCTAGTTACAAAGAAAGCTTTTGAAAAACTGGCTAAGAGTCCAACAGAATCTGTGGCTAGAGATTATTCAGATTCTATAGGTGAAAACTATGAGACTATCAGCAAAGATGCCAAGAAAACTGTTGAAGGAATTGTAGGAGAAAATGTTTCTGATTCTAAGGTTGAGGCTAAAGTAAAAGAATATGTTGGAAAAATAGCTAAGTCTAAAACCTTTGCTCCAGCTGTTATTGCCCTCAATAGATGGTTGAAAAGCACAACTGGTTTTGGTTTTCCACAATCATTCTTAAACTCAACAATTAGAAGAGCTCAAAAGATAGGGACTGTTGAGCAGGCAAAGTTGACAAAGAATGTTGAAAAGTCAAAGCAACAAGAAGCTCCAGCTCAAAAGACTACTACTGTTTCAGGTCTAACTTATTTAGCCATTAAGCTATTTAAGCAATTCAACGACCATAAGCGAAAAGAACACCTTAAAAACCTAAAGAGTGCCTCCGAGAAATCTAGTTATAGAAAGCAATTGAAAAACAAGGGGCTATCAACCGCTAGGATAAACAAGATAACTAAGAAGGCTAGGGCTGCTTAAGCTTTTCGACTATGTTAAGAGTCTTACTTGCTAAAAAAAGCATTGTCATTTTAAATGCAAGGTTAGCAAAGATTTCGAATAATTCCATAATTAACCTCCTGTTAATACTTCTATTTTATATAAAAGAGCTGATGTTTGTAAACTACAGAGATTATTTTAATGGGGTTTAACAAAAAAAGCCCGAAAGTATGACGCTCTCGAGCTTTCTTTAAAAGCGATTATTCTTCTGAAACGGTAGCTTCCGGCTTTGAATCTTCTTGTGAAGGAGCTTTTGCTTGATTTGCTAGAGATGTTAAGATTTGATCTCTTAAGAAAGAAATTTCCACTAAATTTTCCTCTAATTTATTAGTTAAAGGAAATTGGAAATAACAAACCTTAGTTCCATTTATAATAGTATATTGACCTCTACCTTCTGAGTATATTTTTTTTTCTTGTGGTGGAGCTTCTTGCTTTATTTCTAAACTCATGAAAATTTCCTTTTTTATATTTAGCAAAGTTTGTATTTAACTGCTAAATTAAGCAAAGTTACTATTTTTAACAACTAAAAATTTTAGTTGATAAAATAATTATTATAGACCATTGTAAAATAAAAAATTCAGGAGAGCAATAATGCCCTTTATAGATAGAAGTCCACTAGAATCTCCAATTAATACAGCCGTTTCCTTAAGAAGATGGAAGGACACGAGAGCGCCTACCGTAGCCGATTATAAACAATTTAAAGAAGGCGATTTCTGGCTTCATAGTAATGTTGCCCTTGGAGATACCACGTGGTATATCTGTGCTTATAAAGATGCCTCCTCAGCGATCTGGGAACAATTTGCTTCTACGACAGGGACTGAGAACTTTTTAACTGACGATGGCTTACCAGCTGTGGAGCCTGACGTAACAGGACAGATTGATATCCTTGGTGGTGAGGGAATAGACGTTACAGGGACAGGACCGGGTAATATTATTACAGTTGCTGGAGAAGATGCAACGATCACGAATAAGGGAATCGGAGAGCTATCCACAGATTTAGAAACAATTGACGGAACGCAAACCGATAATCATTTTATTAATCCTTCCTCATTAAAAGCCAAACTTGGTGTTCAAACAGCGAAGGCTATACCTTATGGAGCTGGAACAGCTGCTGCTATAGCGTGGACAGGAGCTTTAGCAGATGGAGAACTCATAATCGGGTCAACTGCTGGAGTACCTGCAACAGCCAATATTCTTTCAGCTGGGGGAACAGTAACAGTAACAAACTCCGCCAATGCAATAAATCTAGAAGCAGGGGGCGGTGTTCCAACAACTTTCACAACCGATGCAGGAAATGCTGTTCCAGCACTAAATATATTAGATGTTTTAGGTGGAAATAATATCAGTACAGCAGGGGCTTTAAATGATGTTACTATAAATCTAACTGGCACAACAGCTAGTTGCGTACAGGTCGGAAATGCAGGTGGAAGTCTAACTTCTATCGGTGCAGCCCTAACAGGAGAGCTATTAATAGGAAATACTGGAGCAGACCCTGCTTTTGGAAGCACAGCTTATGGCGACTTTGCTTTTTCTCAGCTCGGAGTCGGAGTACCTCGAACCTTTTCAGTAAATAACACCGATGACAACGTAGCCTCAACAGCAAATATCATGGTATCTGTTCCAGATGGTGGAGCAGATGGCTTTGTTAGTTGGGAAATAATGGGAACTAGATTCTATTCTATGGGACCCGATAATTCTATAGCAAACGATCCATTAAAAATAACGAACTCATCTAATCCAAGTGCAGGGACAGCATTACTTACATTGAAGACTGGTGGAGACATCACATTCAATGAAGCCTATGAGTTTCCAGTAGCCGATGGAAATGCAGGAGATATTTTTGTAACAGATGGAGCAGGGAATATTGACTGGGGAACATCTACTTCGGCTTTAGCTGATTTAGATAATATTATTTATGTAGGTAAACATGGTAACGATGCTAACGATGGTAAAAATCCATTTGCGGCTAAATTGACCATCCAAGCAGGTGTTACAGCAGCGGTCGCAGGCGATACAATCATAGTTTACCCTGGAACTTATACTGAAACAGTTACTCATGCAGCTAGCAATGTAACTTTAAGAGCAGAAGGCAAACCGACAAACGTCATCATCACTCAAGCTGATGCCAACGTAATTGATTTTGCTACATATACAGGCATCCAATACAAATATTTTGGAATAAGTTGTACCGCAGCTACTACAGCAATTAACACAGTCGAAGGTTCAACAGGAGGCTGTACATTTAAAGAATGTCAGCTTGAGATGACCTGTGCAACAGATATAGCAGCAGCAATACAACCATCAGTCGGCTCAATTACAGGGGCAGGAGCTTTAAAAGTTACGATTGGTAAGGTAACTTATGCCCACACAGGAAATGGTGGTGCTACAGCTCAAAAAGGTGCTTTCAGAGTAGCAGATGGTGGAACAGTTACATTACAACGGATAAATGATTTATCTGTTTCATGTAGCGGAACAGCTCTAGTTACAGGTGTTGGAATAGACACAGCCTCTACAGGTGTTTTTGAGCTGAACGATAACAAAATAACAGTTACCGATCCAAACTCCACAATAGTCACAGGTCTTGCCTATCTTAGTGGGACAGGGGCAGAGCATGAATTTTTCAGAAATACGGTTCATGTAGTAACCACAAACAACACAGCTTATGGTTTCTTCTCTGCTGATACTGCAACAACATCACGATTCTTTTACAACCATTTACACGTTACAGATACAGCAGGAGCGAGTTATTCCTTTCTTATAGGGAACGGAGCAACAGTCATTAGCCATTTTGATGATCTAATAGCAGATGACGGACATTCTCTTGTAGCAGGGGGAACATTCACAGAGGTCTCATCAGAGATGGACGGAAGCTTAACAGCTTCTGATACTGTTAATGCAACAACTTTCGACACCAATATAGCTGCAGCAGGGGTAACTCTAGCAGGAACTACGCTCGAAGCCGATGGCACAGATGCTAATATTCCGATAAACTTTATTCCAAAAGGCACAAGTGGTCTTGAAGTTGATAAAGCTTCTGGAGATTCTTTCATACACTTCACTAGCGGAGTAGGTGACGGAGTATTTGTTGGCCTTGATGAATCAGATGGAAAGCGTTTTAAAATGGGTAATGGAGCCGATCCTTCAGCATCGGCTTTCTTTTGGCAAGATCCTTCTTCTGGGTGGATGTGGTTTTTAGGCACTCAAGCTGGAACAAGTGCAGCAGAATGGCATTTTGAAGCCTCGAACGCAGGACAAACTAATAGATTGTATGTTGCAAATGATGATAATACAAACGTAGCTTCAAATGCAAGCATAGGGGCGTGGACTCCTAGTGGAGGCGGAGATTGTTTTACCCAATGGCGTGTAGCTAGTGTTAAATCTTACTCAATGGGGATTGACCAATCTGATGCTAATTCCTTAAAAATAACTTATGATAGTGCAGGAGGTCCCTGCATATCCCCTTCTAGCGGAGTGGAATTTTTGAAATTTACTACCGCAGGGGCAATGACTATAAATGAAGCCTATACATTCCCAACAGCAGATGGGTCAGCCGATCAGGTACTAACAACTGACGGTTCTGGAGCTGTAACATGGGAAGATGGAGGTGGAAGTAGCGGAGACACGGTACAGACCTTAACAGATGCGGCATCTATAGCGTGGAATATAACTTCTGGAGAAATAGGAATCGTTACGCTTGGTGGGAATAGAGCTTTAGCGAATCCGACCAATATCGTAGCAGGTGGAAGGTACACTCTTATTGCAAAGCAAGACGGAACAGGTTCAAGGACATTGTCTTATGGAACATATTTCAAGTTTCCGGGGGCGGTTACTCCAGTTCTTACCACCAACGCAAGTGCGGTCGACATGGTAGAGTTTATCGCAGAAAGCACGATATTATTAAGATGTGTCAACGTAATTTATGACAGCAAATAGGTGATAGATGTTAAAGACAGACAGCTTACAGGCATATTGGCGATTTGAGAAACCAGAGAATTTTTTAGATTTTGATGGCTCAAATGATTATGTTAATATTACTAATAATGCGGATTACCATTTCGGTTCTGGAGATTTTACGATCGGGGCATGGGTTTATTTAGATGAGACAACTGGTACAGCCGTAAGAGCTATTCTTGGTTGTGGTGGTGGAGTAGCAAATTGGGGGACTTCTGGGCGTGAATATATTATATTCTTATATTCAAATGGAAAATTATACTTTCAATGTAATCAAGGGGCTAGTTTATCGGTAATATCTACAAGTGCAGTTAACCTTTCTTATGGATGGCATTATGTTACTATTTCGAGAATAAGCTCTACAATCACAATGTATTTAGATGGTGTTTCGATAGGTTCTGGATCGATTTCGGGTGCTATTATTGAAATAACTGGAGGCACACCTCATCTTGCTATAGGTAATATGGCAACATCAAACTATTACTGGAATGGACTAATAAGAAACGTCCGCCTTTACAAAGGCACTGGGCTAACACAGACTCAAATCCAAGACGTAATGCAATCAGAACGCCTAGCACCGACAGCAAACCTTGTTGGATATTGGCAGATTGATGAAGGCACAGGCACAAATGTCGTAGATGATAGTGGTAACAGCAACGATGGAACGATATCAGGAGCGAGGTGGACTACAAGGATTCAAGATGTCTCAAATGAGTGGTATCCTGCTGAATTATCTGGAACATCATCAGTAACAACAGGGGGTAAGTTCGGAAGCACTTATTATAATACTGGAGGAACAGGCTATGCCACGGTGCCTGGGGGAATAACTCTTGTAAATGATTTAACCATATCATGTTGGGTAAAGACTGCAGTTTCCACCAAAAGAACGATCTTTTCTTATGGAACAGATACAGCAAGTTGTTTTGAATTAGAAGTTAGTGGAGTATGTGGCTTTTATTCTGTTGGAGTTGGAGTAATTATTCCAGGAGTTTATACAGCATATACATCAATCAATGCTATTTATTTAAATGTATACTCTCATATAGTTTACACAAGATCAGGAACAGGTAACACACATAAAATATATGTCAACGGAGTCCAACAATCATTAACCACAGCAACCACAGACGCTTATGTTTCCACTACAAACGCATCTTTAATTGGAGGTAGGACAACCTCTACTCAAATGTGGCATGGGTATATTGACGAGTTAATGTTGTTCAACAAAGCTCTAGGACTAACAGACGTAAAAAGATTAATGATGGGATTACACCCATTAGTAAACTAAGGATTGATATG
>Ga0208771_1000246_pt1 | contig 34367 bp, 25 predicted proteins | sample AntAceMetag02UKX_FD_184775 | JGI IMG/M metagenome (GOLD analysis project Ga0208771, IMG submission 184775) | Saline lake microbial communities from Ace Lake, Antarctica - Antarctic Ace Lake Metagenome 02UKX (SPAdes) (version 2) | ecosystem: Environmental > Aquatic > Non-marine Saline and... | reverse complement strand
ACATTATGCTTATTAACAAAAAAACAGAAAAGATAAAAAATACATTTGAATGTTTCCTCATCGTTTTTTTCTCCAAGTTGCTTTATTCAATTGACTACCACGTTCCGGAGTCAATAATATCAAGTCTTCCTACATCTCTCATTTACCACGAGCGCTAAAATCCCAAACCTTTTCACATACTGAGTAATTTTCGCAACTTAAAATCATTAAAATACCATTCGACACAATATTGTGTTCCCATAATAATGAATATACTTATAAACAGCCATTTTAAACAATTGTTTTTTGTCATGATTTCCCTGCAGTAAAAATGTGAAAAATTATACTGAAATTTTACTTCAGCCATCTTTCCCAATTGGAATCAAAAATCTCATCTCTCGCTGTTGAATGAACAAGTCGCATATCCCTTCCACCTCGCAAATTGACAAAAACAAATTCAATACCGCCCTGCAATCCGTAATAATGCCATATTTCGTGTGCTTTTTCGTCCGGCTTTTGTAGATTCTTTTCAATATCATCCGGCTCACCATAAATAATCAACACCCTGCCTTGGTCTGTTTTCCAGCCTTCTTTATTTTGCAGAGAGTATTTTTTATTGGCTAAACGAATTCTCTCAAAATATTGAATTCTAAACTCATTTTTCTCCGTTCCCGGATCGAGATCACGTTTTTTCCAGAAGTTTCTCCAGAATATTTTTTTCTCGTCATAACCAAGATTTTTAAAAACATTACGTTCTCTTTTCGTTGCAATATAGCTACATTTATCGAATTGACGTTCTAACTCAGCCTCGTCCATAATTTCTCCACTATGCTCGATTGCGGCAATTGCTAATCCAGACGGTAACGGTTTTGAATCTTCGCTCCCGGGAACAACAAAAAGAATATCATACCGTTGATTTGTCTTTTTCCTGCCTTCCTTTTGATCCCGGTTTATAACCGAATGAACATTTTTTCTATCAGGAGAAATTTCCTTTCCATAACACACATTTACGTAACCATAATAATTATCTGCTTTAGCTTCAATAAATTGCATCTGTTCAAAAGAAACCCCAACCAGTTTGATTGTTGCAGTACCATTTTCATCAGTCGTTGACTTGTATTTTTCATTAACATAAATTTCTACTTTTTTTTCCGGTACAGTAGCAATGTTAAAAGTATAGCTGGCACATTTATTCAATATCACGAGTAAGAATAAGCTACTAAAAACTAAAAATGCCCTCTTCATTTTTGTGCTCCTTTATATATCAAATTGTAAATCAGATATTTTTCGTGATTCATTTGAAAATATTAAAACCGCCATTTCAAATTCAAAGCCATTGCATCAGCCTGTGGATGTTCAATGGCAAATTTCAAGGAAACACGGTTTCCATGATTACCATCAGTATATATTTCCCGCCAGCGACCTTTAAATGCATACCCAATTAATGCACCTGCCAAATAACCACTACCAACAAGTCCCAGTCTCGTCATCAAGGGCAAACGATAATCCTTTTTGACAACTTTCATCATTTTGGTCCAACCAATAACATTGCCGAACGAATTAGCTGATGTAGTAAAATAATATGTGTTATCAATTTCCACTTTATCTTTATGTAAAAATAGAACCGCGGTACCGCCTATAGCAGCACCTATTAGTGAACCGAAAAAAGCATAATTTCCAGTGGATGTTTTTATTGACCGGATATTTTTCAAAGGAATAAGCTCATCTTCGCTTGTATATTTTTTTGGCACAAAAACACCCTGATCGCTTTTCACAGTAAGGTATTTTGGTTTCAAAATGTTTCCATCTTTCATATTAACTCTGCAATTTCCAAATAATCTCCCATCTACAAAAGCTAATTCATCCAGATGGTCATATTTATTGTGAATACTATTCCAAAAGTCGATGCTTTGTGTCTTGATTAACCTCTCTGTCCCTGCAATATTTTTAAACAATAAATCTCCAGGCAGAACTTTTATTTCTTGTTTTGAATACGATGTTAAATAGCATTTCGCATCTTCAACTGTTTTTACAACGCCGATACCAATAGAAAAGGTATCTTCTTTCACAATCCTTTTAACATCATAAAGCCAGTTCTTTTGAATACCCTGCAATTCACCTTTATTAGCAACTAAAAGCGATCCACGATTTTCCACAACATTCAGTACATCAACTGATTCCTTTGAAAACAACAAACTTGAAAATAAAAGAATAAATAAAAGAGATGTAATAATAAATTTAAAAATTTTCATAAAACTTCCACAGTATTTTTATTTAATCCATTCACATTAAACAATTAATGAATAGCTATTTCCGAAGTGAAAAACACATTAAATAGTGGCGCTTGTAAAACATACCAGTTATATTTCTCAGCCAGATCATCATTGCGAGTATAATCAATTGTGTACTGAGCTCTCATGAAATTATCATTGCGGTTAAAAATATTATTTACATCAATTCGAAATATTAAATCAACTTTTTTCATTTTTTTTGTAAAGCTTAACTGTCCGCTTAAATCAAGGAAATAAGGTAATTTCGCTGTAGCGACTGTGCCATCAGCCCTAATATATTTATTGGAGTATGTGCCATAATATTCGTCCCAATAATTCAAGCGAAATCTCAAGCGATAATTATGCGTCGGGTACGGTTCAAAGCGGTAGCCAAATGACGCTGAGAACATTTGTTCAGGGGCAAATGGAACAACTTTTCCGACAACTTGCGCAGAAGGTGTGCCAAATATTTCTTCGACAGCAATGTTTTTCCACCGATTTTTCGCCACCGTTGCCGTACCACTAAAATCAAACACATCAAATTGCCCTTTAATTTCCAACTCCAATCCATGAAAAACGGCATTCCCCGCATTCATTGTTCGACGCTGCTCGTTGATATCAACAACAGATTCTATTTTATCGTTATAACGGCTATAATAATAATTTAATTTCGTGTTCAAATTTAGTGAATTAAAACCAATACCACATTCAATACTGGTTGCTGTTTCCGGCTTCAGTTTTTTTCCATTATAAACTGCTAATAACGGACCTTCAGCAAAGTCATACCAGTCTAAAATAGCCGGTTCTTTTTTCGATGTTGCGAAATTTGAGAAAACATTTAATCTGCCCGTTAAATTATAATTACCGCCAATCCATGGCGTAAAAAACATATAATCTCTTTTATAATCATCGGCTGTAAATTTTTGGATGCCATCCAAATTTATTTGATCTGCTGATGTACGATAAGCGTCCTCGAAAAAAATGAAACTGCCAATATCCAGCAAACGAATCGGATTTTCAATTACTTTCATATTTGTAGTTGCCAGTTGTCCCCCTGCCTGAATAGTTAATTTATTGAATGGATTGAAATTTATTCTTGAAAAGGCAGAATAATTATTAACCTGCGTATCATAATTATAAAGTGACTGTAGTTGATCGGTCTGAACATTGTCACCCACGATATAATAAACATCCGTCCCTCTAAAATTAATACCGGGTGAAAAACGTAAATACCAGACTTCCGCTTCCCGGTGACCTCGCCAGATTCTGCCTTCCGCACCAGCAATAATTTTAAATTTATCATTCAGCTCATATTGATAATAACTAAAAAGACCAAACTGTTTGTGATCGCGTCGATTTCGCCGCTGCCAACTATGATCACGATTTTCGCTAAATAAATTAATTGCCGTTCTTCCTACCGACTCCCCTTTATAGCAGTGTTGATTAAGCGGATCCCACAAAAATTCATCATAATTCATCGGAAAATAATCCGTACTCAACAGTCCAAACTTTTCATATAAATAGATCGCCTGGGCACCAAATGACGCTATCGTCGAAGCTAAATCAGTTGGATGAAAATCAACATGACCGGTTTCCACATCAAACAAATCGTTCATCAATGTCTGATCTGTGCCGTTGCCAATCGTAAAAAAAGCATTGCTCACCAGAATATGTTTGTCCGAAATGTTCCATTCGTGTTTTAAAGACCAAAAGGGTTTTGAGTAATAGTTTTCCTGGTAGCTATGGTTTTTCCTGTTATATTCCCTTCCGATTGTTTTTAATAAGTCAATATCCTGCAATACAAAAGCCTGGTTATGTGCCTGTGGAGAAACAAAAAAACTAAACCGCAAATGGTGCCTTTTGATAAGGCTTTCGGCTTCAATACCAAGTGAGTAGCCGTCGTAGGTCGTTCCGTATATATACGAATCACCGGTTTTATATTCCAAAAATGCGCTTAAATTGAGTTTCCCATTATATAGTGGACCAGAATTTAATCGAAGTGAATAAGTATAATTTATCGCGCTTTCCACATTAATAAGTTCCTTCCCGGATAACGGATTATAAATCTGCCCGGAACGCATTCCTTTATCTATGCCAATTCTCTTATACATACCACTGGAAACCCGAAGTGATGAACCTGGGACTAATCCGACCCCCATCGTTTCGATATGAACCGAACCACCAAATGCTGCCGGACCATAAAGCGAAAAACCAGGGCCGCGATGCACTTCAATCGAATGTGCCGTGTTTGATAATGAAGCCCAATTTGACCAATAAACCCGGTTGTCCTCAGGTTCATTCATCGGGATATCGTTCACCATAAAACGAACTTTATCCGATGTAAACCCACGGACAATAATTTCTGACTCACCCAAACCGGCGCTCGAAGTCCAGACTCCGGGAACGTCCTGTATCAATTCCGGTAAATCGCCGGTTGTATAATTTCCCTTCAACTCTACTAGGTTAAGTTTAGTAAACGCCATAGGAGTCTCTCTTTCCAACGCTGTATTTGCCTCTGCTTTAGCAGTTACCGATACTCCTTCGCCTTCAACAACCGTAGGTCTTAATTCAATATTTACAGTTACTTTTTTGTCAAAATTTAGCTGTACGGATTGTCGATATCTTTTGTAGCCAATATAATCAATTTGCATTACATAATTGCCCGGATAAGAAATGTCAAGTTGATATATTCCATTCTCATCAGAAATAGTTCCGATTGAAGTACCCTCGATACTGATATTAGCATTGGATAATAGCGCGCCGGTTTGTTTATCCTTTACTGTACCCTTAATGATAAAATTTTTCCCATAACTGTTGTAGGAGTACGATATCAAAATTAACAAACTCAAAATAGAGATTTGTATTTTTTTCATGACTGTTTCCTATAAATAAACTAAGTTTGAACTGCTAAATTTTATTTGAAACGAACAGATGGGGTCTCTCATTAATTTTATGGATTAATGGGGTTTAACATTGACTCCAATATTTAGCCGATTATTTTACTTGTTCAATCGTTGTAACTCTTCAACCTTTTTTCTGGCTCGTTGATCGTAGGGTAATATTTCTAAACCATTTTTAAATGCTTCGATAGCAGCCTGAATTCTATTTGCCTTTTCACACATCATTCCCAAATTAAAATATAAATTAGCTTGCTGCGGTTGACTATTTATTGCGATTTGAATGTGTTCGATAGCCTTATTATAATCGTTAAGCATGTAATAAACCTGGGCAATCGTTGAATAGATGAATGGATTGGCTGCGTCCAAATTGATAAGTTTTTGTAAATTCTCCTTTGCCAATTCCCAATCCTTCTGCTGAATCAATACAGAACTCATGTTCAAATAGGCACTAAAATATTTATCATTAATTTTTATTGCCTGCTGGTAATAATTTAAAGCATTTTGCCATTGTTGCGTATTGGCGCTCTCTAATCCTAACAGCACGTAGGCTTTAGCAAAGTTGGGGGCAATAGCTATTGCTTTTTCAAAAAACTGCTTGTTTATTGTTAAATCCTGGTGGCTTATTAGATCAACATATTGAATGAGTGCAAAATCATTTTCAGGTTCTTTATTCAGCGCTTCCTGCATTTTAAGAACAGTATCTTCAATCCTTTCTTTGTATTCGGGACTTGTGGCAAACATGCGGTAGCTAAAAAAAGCAGCAATCAGATTTTTCATTTTTGTTTCATAAGCTAATATTCTTTTTCTTACAGCTTCCACTTCTCCAAACGCCTGATACTTTGTACTATATAACAAAACAGTTTCCCTGCAAGCTAACAATTCTTCATAAACATCCGGTGCCATCTCTTTTGTTGAAATATGACTAAATTCAACGATGGGATAATTGTCGCTATGACTTTGAACATCACCGGCAAATTTTCCCAACATCTTATGCCCACAGAAGAATGTTGAGAGAAGAACATAAGGATCAGCTAAGTGAATTTCAGCAAGACTCTTCTGAATACGAGGTAATTCAATGCGGTATTTCAACTGTTCCATGTCGATTGGGTAATATCCTTTAATCCCGCATAATAGCAAATGCTCAGGATTATTGTACCACAAACTGGAATTTGGGAAAACAGCAATAAAACTTTTCACAAGTGCCTGAACTTCTTCAAGGCTCATTCCATATATTGGCAGCCAGGCGACCATTTGTCCATCATCATTCAGTTTTGCCCGGCATAATCTATAAAATTCTTCAGTGTAAAGCGTCGGGCTGAATTTTGGATCCACTGAATTTATTGAAATCACATCATACATTTTATTGGTAGCAAGAATGTAATTTCTGCCATCATTCACGATAAAATTAAAACGCTCATCCTTAAAAACACCTTCATTCTCTGTTTTAAAATATTCAGCTGTTTGTTTTTCTTGTTTTACTAATTCAACGCAGTCAACTTTTTTAATCATATCATAATCTAAAAAAGAACGACAGGTATTACCAAAACCAAAACCGACCACAAGAGCATCTTTTGGTTCTGGAACCAATAACATGGGTAAATGCGCTAACATTTTATGTATAATCATATCAGAGTATGTCGTATGGGCAGTATTATGTCCGTTCACATTTAAATAGCGGACATTCCGCCCCCAGATATTTAGTTGCTCATTCTTTTCCAATACACTCACTGTTGCAGCAGCGGTATCTTTATGGTAAAGCAATCGCGTTCCCTGAAATCCGGCTGTGCTTAGAAATAGGGGTTTTGTTGTAAACGTAAATAGCGTGATTATAGCAAAAAAAATTATAGCAATGCCAGGCACAATAAATCGAAAATATTTACCACCATCTTTATATTTCTCTGATAAGATCAAAATAATCCCGATGAGTAGATTGACAATCGCCAACATCAAAATACTATTATTCAATCCGAGTAAAGGTAAAATAACAAATCCAGACAGAAACGAACCAAAAATAGAACCAATTGTGTTTGACATATAAACACTGCCTACACCCTGCCCAATCTTCTTGACATTCTCAACATAAATCCTATTAACAATTGGAAAAACAGCGCCCATGCAAAACGTGGGTATAATTAAAATTATAAATGCAGAAAGAAAAAGTAAAAAAGAGATGTGATTCCAATTTTCTGGCTGAACAAAAAAAAGTAATTTATTTTGGATTGAAGTCAGATTGAGAAATAGCGGAATAGTCAATATCGCGGCAAGCGCAATAATAGTTTCAAAAATACCAAACCATAATAGTAAATTTTTTAACCTGTCAACCCATTTTGACAACATAAAACTTCCCAGCGCAATTCCCAACAAAAATGTTGTCAAAATAATAGTAAACGAAAAAGTAGTTGAACTGATGAAAAATATTAGTACTCTTGTCCATAAAACTTCATAGGCTAAAGAAACAAATCCTGCCACGCCAAACAGCCAAAGCACTAATTTTGCAACTCCCGGATTGTAATTACGGATGACCGTCTTTTCTTTAAACTCATCACTTTGCTTTGTTTTCTTATTTTTTATTTTCTTTTTTTCAGGCGCTTTTGTTTTCTTCTGTAACTTATCTAATAATACAGCGAACAAGCCAATGCCAAAATTTAAGCTAATAGCAATCCACATGGTAATATTTACACCAAAAGCGGCAATTAAAAAAAATCCTGTTAAAAAAGCGCCAATAACCGCACCCAGCGTATTGATCCCGTACAACCTTCCTAAGCGTGAGCCAAAATCATCAGGTTTTTTAATAAAATATTTGCTAATAACAGGTAATGTTCCCCCCATTAATGTTGTTGGAATTATCAAAACTATAATCGACAGCAAAAATCTAACAACATTAAAAATGAAACTACTATTGCCTATAAACCCATAAAACCAAACATAGATTGAATCTGAAAGAGAAATGAATAAAAACAAGATTGCAATTGCTGAAGCGCCAATGCCAAACTCCAAATAACCATAAAACTTTAGAGTTTTTCTAATTTGATCCGCATGTTTTCCGATTAAATAACTGCCCAGGGCTAATCCACCCATAAATGCAGTTAATATAGCGCTCGTCGCATAAGTAGTGTTTCCAAAAATGAGGGCTAATTTTCTCATCCATAATAATTGATAAACCAACCCGGCAACGCCGGATAAAAAAAACATCAAATATATGTAAAAACGTTTCATACGTGCTATTTTTCCTTCTCGTCAAATTCATTGTATTGTTTTTTCATCAATTCCTGCCTAATTTTGTTGGTTTCAGTTAAAGCATTTTTCTGAATTTGTCCGAGCACATTTTTAATTGCCGGATTTATTTCGCTCAACTGTTTCAAATAACTCTGTTTGGTAAAATCGAATTCAATTTTATAGGCAACGAAATCATAAATGCCAAGCGCTTCACGCGTCTGTTCCAAGGTTGGATACTTAAGTTGTTTAACACCGGGAAATACGTCGTTGTTAACCAGAGTACGTGCCAGAAAAAGCGCCATATAATAATAACCGGGTTCAGTCGGATGGACATGATCCAATAACAGTGAAGGTTCCGGATAATACTTATGGGACATCTGCCTGTAAAACAAATCAGTGTCCGCAAAAATCACGTTCTCTTTTTTCGCCACTCTGCGACAAATGTTATTGATGAAAGATTTTGCTCGAAATGGCAGAGCGTCGAGATCAACGGCTCTGCTCAAAGCAAGATTAGCGATTTCGTATTCTTCTAATTTTGCATAGTTCATTCCTGTGTAATAATGGACATCAGCAAAAGTTGAATCAATATCATATAATTTTTTCCAAACAGTTAGCGCTTCATCATATTTGCTTAGATCATAAAAGCGACTTGCCTGAACACGAAGGGTGTCCCAGAGAGCCTGTGTTTGAAAATTCAGCGGCTTTGAAAATTTACTGACAAACGGCGGAAAGGTTAAATTGGTAACAGGCGTGCATAAAACAACTTTAATGCCGGCTTTATTTGCCATTTGAATAAGGTCGGTCAAATTTCTCTCATAATTTTTTTTTACTTTTTCGTTGTACTCATCATTAACAGAAACAGTATTGAGTAAACTCCATTCTGCATAGTCTTTATATTCAACTTCACCCCGCTTTAATATTTTTTTTAACACCCAGCGCAATCCCTGGTAAAGATATGTCTGACGCACATTCAAAAAACCATGGTTAAAAAATTTTTTGTTGTAAATTTTGTTCGCAGTTCGTGAAAGAGCAAATTCATTGGGACCAAAATACTCATTGTGTCCCGTATATACAATTAACAGATCAGGATCGTATTTTTTTACATCATCAAATACTTTCAAAACAGAAAGGCTGTTAAATGCATTACTACCCAGGTTCAACATTTCAATTTCAGGCAGATTTTTATTATATTGTAAAATGGCTCTTAAATAATTGGGAAAGGAAGCAGGACAATTATATTCCGGTAGTGTATTATAAGGATAACCTGCAGTGGTTGATCCACCGAGTGTGAAAATTCTGAAACGATTGCTTTTTTTCTTATGAATCGCTCGATTTGATATCGATGAATTTAAATAATTTTCTAAATCATACAAAAAAAAATCTGTAAAATAATTCTGATTTAAATATAAGCTATTTTTTTTTTGATCTACACTCAGCGGGTCAAAACGGTGAGTAATAAAGTTGGCAATAAACTCAAAACTTAACCATAGAATAATCGGTAATAATACTGCTATTATATTAAATAAAATCTTATTGTTAACATTTTTCCTTTTCACTACTCATAACCATTAGATAAATTTACAACTATTTTTTCGCTCTAAATGCGATTAACTGTTCAAAGGGTTGGGAAATCATAAAATAAAAAAGACCATCTTTATAACAAAATTTATGATACCATGGTGAATAATACTCTGCCGCAACAGTCATTGTTATCGGCTTCGCAAAATTATATGAGGCGATAAGATCAAAATTAAAATCATACTGTTCAATGAGATCGAAAACGACTATTTCATCTGTGCTCATTTTTTTATCAACCCGGATGACAAAAATACCATCTTCATTCACGTAAACATCTTCTGTTAAAGTTCCCGGTGCGCCGTTTTCCAATTTGTATGGTTTTAATTTTGATTTTACTTTTTTTGCAAGAATTAAATTACCATCAAAATCATAAATAAATCCACTGTCAACAGTTGCTGGCATGTAAATTATTTTGTTATCGTTCGTCAACCCTGTAAATCCAAAATCTAATATTTCTTTGCCTTCCTGTGAACATCTCGGAGATCTGAATGTGCTGATCAATTGACCGTCTTCATTATAAGTTTCGAGGCATTTACCTAACCGGAAAGAATCATACATACGATTGATCACAAAACTTCCATTCTGAGAAACAACAACATCCCCTCTGCCTCGTAAAAAATGTCTTTTAACTGGTTTGCCTGTTCTGGTAAAAATTTCAATTAAACCAATGGTGTTTATTGCATATAAACTGTCCACAGGTGTAACTGAGCAAATTGCTTCATAATTGCCGCTGCCATAACCGGCAATATTATTAATAAATTTACCGTCCGAATCAAATCTTAATATACTGGGACCATCTATGTCAACAACAACGATTTCATCGTTAGAAGTTATATCAACATCAGTAACCCGACTGAAATATTTATTAACGTCAACATTCGGTATATTCAAAGCAAAGGAAGTAACTTCTAATTTGTACGACGGAACTTTCTTGCCACAGCCTGAAAAACAAATTAGAAAAAAAACACTCATAATAAAAAAAACAATAGTTATTCGACTTTTCAACATAAAATTCACAGTCCTTAAATTTTAATATAAGTAATGAATTAAAAAAATGGGGGACTCTGAGTTCCTATTCAAGAGTCCCCCAAATAAAAATTTACATACTAAATGACAACTATGTTCTCAAAAACAAAATTAGAATTTGAATGTCAGTGAGAAACGATTAACGTCATCCAGAACTTCAAATTGTGTCCAGGTATAATCGATGACTAACTGATAGTTATCATAGGGAATCTCCAAACCAGCGCCAAAGGACATTCCTTCATCAGTACGATTGTAACTCTGTTTGTTCAACCATGAAGAACGTGTAACCCCTTCATTGATATAATTAACATCGCGTTCCAGGTATTCGTCTGTAGCACCCTGGAAGTTGAATTTATATCCACTGCGGACAAACAGATTTTTGTACAGATTCATTTCAACTGCACCAAGAATCATCTGGTCGCTATCCAACGTTTTTGCAGCATCTAAGTAACCCTTGATTCCAAACATATCAGAATCAATAATACTATAAGATGCACCAAAACTAAAAATCAATGGCAGGTTGACCGGAATATAATAATATTCATACTCCTGACCAAGATTTTGAATTCTTGCGCCAAATGTGAGATCCTTAAAACCAACTTTATAAATCGCACCAAAATCCATGGCAAGCGCAGAAACACCAACGCCGTCAATTGTTTCACTGTAGTATTTGGCAGTTGCGCCGAGTGACAATTTATCAGTGAAATTGCGAGCCCAGCTTAATGCGATATAATTGGAATTAAAGTCAAATGTTGCGTCATCAACGTAATCCACACCAGAAAGACCGGGCTGGATATCACGGTTAGCAATAATATCACCAACTCCTGACATCATACCACCAAGTGCGAAAGTACCAAGATTGCCAAAAGAATGAGCAACAGCAAACGCATTGTGGCTCAAACCAGCAATCCAGTCATTATAGGAAAATGTTACTTGTGTTTCCCCAGCTTTCATAGCAATACCTGCTGGGTTCCAAAATAACTGGTTAACGTCGCCTTGCGTCGTGGTCATTGCACCTGCTAAAGCAGTTGCTTTAGCGCCAACCGAGACTTTCAAAATCGAGGCACCTGACGAACCAGTTTTTTTCATTTCCTGTCCAAACCCGCTACTTACAAACAGTATCAACGCAAAGATAAGCAGCGTGGAGATTATTTTATGTCTCATAGAGCATATTCTCCTAATCTAAGTTTCTTAATTAATTATTTATCATTAGCGCATAATTGCTAAATAGCCGGTTTGTTGACCGTCTGGATATTCGGCAACCCAAATGTAAAGACCACTTTGAACTTCGGGACCATCTTTGGTGAACATATCCCAGAAAATGGTTCCATTATCAGGATCAAAACCGTAATACTCGATTACATCCATGATTTGACCGGACAGATCAAAAATGGTGATCTTTGTATTCAATGGTAAATTATAGAATACCACTTTGTGTTCTAATCCGACATCATGAGGCGCCTGTACTTTGTATGGATTGGGTTTAACAGCAATTTTTAATTTTCCACTGACAAGATCTGCTGCATCAGCGCGCGGTAAGTTGAGCACAAAAGGAGCGCCCATTTCTTTCAGCCCTGCTGCATCAGTCGGGAAACCAGTTGCTGCTGTAGCCCATGGATAAGTTCCCATCCATGTACCCCAGCGTCCGTCATGGTTTTCTTTTCCACTTTCCAAGCTGGTGAAAGATGTTCCACCAATTGTGCCGCTTTCATTATCATAAGCAGCAACATAGTACCAGAAAGTGTATCCAAAACGGGCTTCACTGGATTCATCAACCCATTCATAAGCATAGTCGTCATCACCAGTATTAGCATGGTTACCCAAATCTGATTTGGGAATGTAAGCCATTAATTTCCATGGTCCATGAGTACCTGCATTCCATACACGATTATAGCCTTCAGGAACGCTATTGTTTGGATTGATTGGTTCACAGTATTTTGTTTCTAATTCATCATCTGTTGCACCAATATCGTCCGCGCCCTGGTGATGATATCTATCCATAAAGCGTGTTCCGAGTATACCTGAATCATATTGCGGATAAGCAGTTACACGGTAGATTTTGTAACCTGCAAAATCCCCGGCGCTTTCAGCACGATCATCCCAGGCAACTCTTGGTTTTACAGTAATACCGCCTGGTTCTTCGTATTCAGTTGCTGTAAGGCTCATATCAGGCATTGGCGGAGGAACCGGTACATTCCAGTCGTTTTCATAAGCAAAACGAGCTGCTGCCACTGCGTTTCGAACACCTTTTAAGCGATAACCACCATATTCAATGGCAACGATAGTCATTGTTTCACCAACTTCTAATGAGAAAGGACCTACGCCCACTGAAGCTCCTGAACCAAAATTGTAGCCATCTTTTGGAGTTCCACCTGCTGTCCACAAATCGGCATCAGGAATTTTTGGCTCTGGTGTTCCGGGGTAATTCTTTTCCCAGTTTTGAACCCAGGAATTCATGTATTTCATATCACCCAATGGCTGTCCACCTAATACCGGTAAACTTGCAAAAGAAACAGGATCACCAACCGTGTAAGGCTGAGATGTATCAAAATAATTGGGATCTGGTTTGAGTGATTTATGCAGGAACAATGCCGGGTCTTCAGATTTACCACCCTCTTCATAAAAAACTCCGGTTGCCATCAGGAAGTTACCATAAGGTTCGCCGATTTTGGTTCTGTTACGTGTTACATACCAGCCTCTTTCAGCGCCTTCACCAATGGGATGACTGCCATAAATGGTTTTTTTATCTGCAGCATTAGAACCACCATTCATGTCGCCTTCTTTGACAGCGATAAAATGTTGACCGTTCCAGATGTCAGAGAAAACACCAACGCGGGTACGGTAGCTGACTTTACGTTTTTCGTCAGCCGCCCAGCCATTTGCATCAACGTCACTCAGGGGGATTCCGGTTGCCCAGCAAAACGCCACATCCCATGGATTACCATCAGGATCAGGACTGCCGTCATATCCGGAAAGTCTGGAAGGCGGCCACCAACCGGTCCAACGAACACCACGGGATTTGAGAAGCATACTTCCGAAAGTACCATCATCAATCATCATAGATAATGCTTCTATTTTATGATTTTCGCGATCAATGGCACCATCACAATTGTTATCCTGGATACCAGTATTTGTCAGTTCGAATTCCATTGCAATGAAGTCGTTCATATTGGCTTCGTTGTAGCTGAAACCGCGAATACGACCCTTTACATCAACACCAATGTTAGTAGGCATGGAAAATTCGTAAACTTGTTGATAACGATCATCATCAGCCCAGGGAGAGCCACCATGTGAGTCACCGGTAGATGTGGGCGCAGTAGTAGAATTACCCATAGATTCCATCCAAAAAGCATTGCAGTAATACGGGTAATTAACTGAATCACTGGCAACAGATTCACGGTAAGCACCGATTGCTTCTGTTGGATGATATTCAGTCATTAAAAGGTTAGTATTCCAGGTTAAAGTAAAAATATCACCGGCAGGATAGTGAAAAGTTGGACATGTCCACTGTCGGTCAAAATTACCAATCCTGATAAGTAATTGATTTTTCAAAACATCGGTGTGCGATTCACTGTAATATTTATTTATGCCACTTGGCATAAAAGTTTCCCATAGATCCCCGGCGCAGATTACACCGCATCCGGGCCAGTCTGTTGCCAGCACTGATGAGCTCATACCCATGAGAAATATGATAATGAAAATTGCTAAATTCTTTTTAACCATTACGTTTCTCCTAAGTTTTACTTAATTGAGAAAGTCTATTATTCCATTAAAAAATTAGAAAGAGACTTCAAAACCAACGTACATTTCTCGTGCGATACCTGCTAACGGACTTCCGTATTGATCAACAGGACGATTTAACTGACCCCACGCATTTCCATCTCTTTCGTAAGCATCGTCTTTGAAGTAGTTTTCAAACGTCAGAATGTTTTCACGATCCAATACGTTTAAAATTTCAACAAAAAGACCACCGCGGATCCCGGCAATTGTCATATACTTGGTCAAACGCAAATCAAGCTGCATGAAAGATTCGCCGTCCAGTTTATTTTCGTAACGAGCATTCGTAACATCAACTTGTTGCGTGTATCGCCACGGGCTTTTATAAGTTGCCATAGTTGCCATTTTGACTTCAAATGGAAAATCCCACAATAATGACAATTTGGCTTTCCAGTCGTTATAACCGCGTGAATATGTTGGCCAGTAATCAACTATGCCCCAGTCGTAATCTCTGGTTGTTTTATAGCTAAGCGCATTTGTAAATGCTGTTTCCTGGCTGATATTGTTGCCATTGCTGGAAGTCTTGTCGTAAGAATAAGAAACACTCAAATTACCGGAAAGACCAAATACACCGAAGTATTTTTCAGGATTTGGGCGTTTCCAGAAATTTAGTTCCAAACCACGGCTATCGCGATATCCCCAATTCGTTACGTAAGTGTACTGTGAGAAATCAGTTCCGGTCACAGTTTTGTCCTGACCAATGCTGTATCCAAGTGCACTACCATTTCTGACATCACGATAATACGCAGTCAGGTCAACACCAAAATCATTGGTCAAAGCAACATTGATACCAATTTCATAGGCGGTTGCCTTTTCCGGATCCGGATCAGCATTCTTAATTGAAGGCAAGGAAGAATTGGCAAAAGATCCGTAACTGTGTAACCAATAGCCCATATTTGGCTGAGTAGTATAAATACCCCAGCTATAATGCATTGCAGCATTTTCCGTGATCGGATGAGAAATACCAATACGCGGGCTGAAATAGTAACGAGTTTCGCTGGCTTCAGTGCCATCCCAAACAGTTACAGCCTGACCATTTGAAAGCGTATCCCATGCGACAGGCTCATATTCATCCTGAAACATTTGCGTATCCATATTGTAGGCATCTAATCTCGCACCAAGGTTAACGATGATACCTTCGTACTCAATTTTATCCTGAACAAATGTTCCAAAAGACCAGGGTTTGACGTCAAAAATGATTGTTTCAAATTTGAATGAAGGATCGGGAAATCCCACACTTGATTTATGTGTGAAGTGATCCACATTATGCAATTTATACTCCAAACCAGCTTTTAATTGATGATGAAAACTGATCTGGTTAGTATAGTTTGATGCCAGGGTTAAAGTACTGGTATTCATATTTTCGTAATGATAACCGCATAAGCCAAAACGAATCTGGTTCTGGAAACCTGTAATCTGGTAATTCGGATCATTACCTGGTACAGTATTAAAGATTCGCGTTGCAGCAGTATTCAGATACTGATCAGCTTTTTCTGCTGTATCCAAAATCAGCCAGTCATCGCCGTAATTATCATACTGTAACTGATCATCAACCGGTTTGTAACCCCAGGTTTTTTCATTAGCAACATAACTGATGGTAGTTTCTAAAAAACTGGCAGGATTGAATGTATGCGTGTGTTTTAAATAAGAAATAACACCAGAGCGATCCCATACCGGCTGTCCTTCAAGCCAGAACTGGTACACATAAGTATAGGAGCGGTTTGTCCAGCCAAATAACTGACCCCAGTCATCAAGTTTGCCATAAACAGTGACGCGATCAGATTCGGTGATATCGTAATTCAATTTGAGAGACAAACCAAGATTTCTCTGAAATTCACCCGGGAAACGACCATGATCGTTCAGGAAATTACCAGCAAAAAAGAAATTTCCATTATCTGTTATTGGACCGCCAAAAGTGAATTCAGAAGACATTCGGGCATCATCACCATATTCGTAACTACCTGGCGTCCATTGCATTAAATCGGCTAATTCAGTATTACCAGCGTCCAACAATGTTTGTTTGTGCGCATTATAATAATCAGCAGCAGTTTTACCTTCAGCAATTTCAGTATTGTAAGCATCCGGACCTGCATGTGATAAACCGCCTAAACTTGATCGGACAAATAATTTTCCTGAGTATTGTTTGCCACCGCTTTTTGAAGCGATATTAATAACACCAGCGGAAGCGCCGTATTCTGCATTAAATGTACCTGCAATAACGTCGGCTTCTGCAACAGTACTCTGGGAAATTCCAACAGTTGTTTGAACCATATTTGATGAACGACCTTTAACATCAAGACTTGATTCGCCGTTAAATTCACCAGTAGATGAGCTCATTGAGTTAGTGTTTCGTTTAACGTTAGTGTAACCATCAGTTCCACCACCGGCAGAAGACATAATATCGGTAATATTAACACCGTCAATCACATAAGCAACACCAGCTTTGTTAGCGCCACGCATTGATTGCGTGGTTACTGAAGTTTGCAAAATTTCATTTAAAGAATGAACTGGAAGTACATTATCAACCATTTCCTTGCTAAATGAAATTTTTGTAGCAGTCATCGTTATATCAACTACAGGGCGTTCAGCAACAACAGAAACTGTTTCTCCCTCAATAACGGTTGTTTTTAGTTGCACATCAAGAGAAGTTGTAACATCCAATTGTGCTCCAACATTTTGAACTTCTTTTGTTGCATAGCCCATCATTGTAATTCTAAGAGTGTAAGTTCCCGGAGATACATTTAATATAAAATATTGCCCATCTGCATTAGCAGCAGCACCCATTGCCGTTCCGACAATCTGTACCTGCGCTCCAGCAAGAGGCTCTCCGGTTTGTTCGTCCGTTACTACCCCGGCGATTTTTCCTAAACCCGCAAAGGATGGTACGGCGAATAATAGCGCAACAATCAAGCCCATAGCAAATACTATGGGAAGTTTATTAATTTTTTTCACAGACATAAGAGTCCTCCAAATTAAATAAGATTTAGTGATTCGTTAAAACTTCTTCTTGAAAAATACGCTTTCTTTTTTCACCTCCTCTCAATTTTATTAATAATGAATGAGTTAAGTAAATAATGAAAATTTGAATATGGTATGTAATTTTTAAATTTCATCACCTCCTTCAAAGAACAAAAATTAAATTTTTTTTGGACTAGACAAAAAAAGTGTAAATAATTTACTATCTTAATCTAATTAAATTTTTAAAAACTGACAACATCCACTGACAAAAACAGTTATTACAAAATATATCATATAATACCAGTTACTTACCCCAACAAATATAATCCAAACGAAGCGACCATCATCGGTTGCGAAAACGTTTAAGAAACAAAATACAAAATAATAAACCTATTGTCAAGATTTTTTTTATTTTTCTTTAACTTTTTTTATTATATTGTAACTGTTCAGCTAAAAACAACTCTGTCAATATTATATGATAAAAAAGAATTAACTATAATAATACCAATTCACTAGAATGACTATTTTGGTTGCTGCTTCGCCGCATTATAAATTATTTTTTGCATTATGTATAATTAATCGTGTATCTACAAAAACATGTTTTTCTTCTTTTTCTTGTTCTTTGTTCTCAATAAGTTCTAAAATCATTTCAAGTGATTTCTTTCCCATCTCGTAGGGGAACTGATCAATTGTTACAAATGGCACACCTAAACGATGAACAATATTATTATCGCCAAACTCTGCAAGCAAAACATCATCGGGAATAGAAAGTCCCGCATTAAGAATAGCTTGTCCTGCTCCGAATGCAATTAAACCGCTAACACACATTATTGCATCAAATTTTAGACCTGAATTAATAACTGTTTTCATTTTTAAATTAGCATCATCTGCGGTAGTTTTACATTCTATTACATATTCAGGTCTAATTTTAATCCCGCTATTTTTAAGAGCGCTGCAGTATCCCTTGTATCGACCTTTTGCCACAAATAAATTTTTTAGCGGGCCTATGAAAACAATGTTCTTTCGCTTATCCTCGATAATATAGTTCATCAATTTCATAGAGGCTTTATAATCATCAATTGTTACTGAACAAAATTCTAATCCATCAACAATTCTATCAAAACACACAAAAGGTGTTCCTCTTTCTCGAATTCGCTTTATTAAACCATTATTAGTAATACTTGGAACAGAAGCGATAAGCAAACCATCCACGTTTAATGCTGACAAAAATTGTAGATTTCTTTTTTCAATGTTATCGTTTTCGTCATGGACCATTATAATAGATTCATATCCAAACAACCGTGCTGTTTCATAAATGCCTTGTGCCAATTCCGCAAAAAATGAGTGTCCAAGATCAGGAACAATAATACCTAAAATATGGCTGCGACGTTTAATAAGGCTCCTTGCCATAATATTTGGGTGATAACCTAATTCTTCGGCTTTTTCTTTGACTAATTTCCGTGTTTTTTTTGAAATATCAAAACTGTCTCTTAAGGCTTTTGATATTGTAGCAGGTGTTAATCCTAGTAGTTGGGCTATGGTTTTCAGTGTTACAGGCTTTTTAGAGTGAGTCATGTAATTTTCCTTAATAAATTTTGAAACTCACATATTTAAATGGAGAAGGTTTACATTAACAACTTAATCGTTTTCGAAAACCTTGTCTTAAGAATATAAATAAAAATTGACATTGTCAAGTATTTTTTTAATTTTTTATTTGAAAAAAACAATTTTAATTACTATATTAAGGCATTAAAACTAAAAGCAAAAAACGCAAAGGTGGAGTTACATTTAAAGCTTTTTTTCTTAACCTTAATCTTAACTTTAATCTTAACCTTTGCCTTTACATTTTTAATAATAAACCAACGAGGAAAACATGACAAATAAAAATCCTTTCAATGCCCGCGCCAGTTTTGCAACAGACAAAGGAACTGTGAGCTACTATCAATTATCAAAACTGGAACAGGACGGCATCGGAAATGTATCTCGCTTACCTTTCTCTATTAAAGTCATTTTAGAAAATTTATTACGGAATTGCGACGATTATGTGGTTACCAAAGACCACGTCGCTGCTTTGGCTTCATGGCAGGCAAAATCACCGAAAAAGTCTGAAATTCCTTACAAACCTGCCCGGGTAATTATGCAGGATTTCACGGGCGTGCCCGCAGTTGTTGACCTGGCAGCGCTACGGTCGGCAATGGCTCGAGCCGGCGGAGACCCTCAAAAAATTAATCCAATTGTACCAGTTGATCTGATTGTTGACCATTCGGTACAGGTCGATGAATATGGTCATCCCGGCGCATTAGAGAAAAACGCTGAATTAGAATTTCAACGAAACCAGGAGCGCTACGAATTTCTGCACTGGGGTCAGCAGGCGTTTGATAATTTCAGAGTTGTTCCACCTGCCAGCGGCATCATTCATCAAGTTAATCTCGAATACCTCGCCAATGTTGTTCAGACGCGCAATAAAAATGGGACAGTGATTGCCTTCCCCGATACAGTGGTGGGAACCGACAGCCATACCCCGATGATCAATGGATTGGGCGTTGTCGGCTGGGGCGTCGGCGGTATCGAAGCTGAAGCGGTTATGCTCGGTCAGCCGATTTACATGCTAATACCTGAAGTTATCGGGTTCCGGCTTAAGGGAGAATTAAAGCCCGGCGTAACTGCCACTGATTTAACGTTGACCATCGTTCAGATGCTGCGCGAAAAAGGAGTGGTGGAAAAATTTGTTGAATATTATGGTCCCGGTGTCAACAGCATGAGTTTGCCGGATCGAGCCATGATTTCCAACATGTCTCCTGAGTACGGCGCTACCATTGGTTTCTTCCCCATCGACGAGGAAACCCTGCGCTACTTACGCCTTACTGGCAGACCCAAATCTCTGATTTCGTTAGTTGAAAAATATGCCAAAGCGCAGGGACTGTTCCGAATGGATGATACGCATGAACCTGAATTTACTGATACACTGGAACTTGATGTCAGCGATGTTGTACCAAGCATTGCCGGACCAAAGCGTCCCCAGGACCGAATTCCTGTGGCTGAGGCAAAACAGGCATTTTCCGATATTTTGCAGGCGCCAATTGAAAAACGCGGCTTTGCTCTATCAGGCAAAAGTTTGAACAGCAAAGCGCCAGTTACAATAAATGGTAAAAAAGATGAACTTAAACACGGTTCGGTTACTATTGCGTCGATTACCAGTTGCACCAATACCAGCAATCCTTCGGTTCTGTTGAGCGCGGGAATTATGGCTAAAAAAGCGGTTGCATTAGGTTTAGAAGTAAAACCGTACGTAAAAACAAGCCTTTCACCAGGTTCAAAAGTTGTAACTGAATATCTTGACGAAGCAGGCTTAACTCCCTATCTGGAAAAGTTAGGTTTTTACACAGTGGGCTATGGCTGCATGACCTGTATCGGCAATAGCGGTCCCCTGCCGGAACCGGTTGTCGAGGCGATTACTGGCAAGGACCTGGTAGTTGTCGGCGCTGTCAGCAGCAACAGAAATTTTGAGGGCAGGGTTCATCAATACATTAAAGCCAATTATCTAATGTCTCCTCCGCTGGTTGTCGCTTATGCGCTGGCAGGCAATATGGATGTTGATTTAATAAATGACCCAATCGGTACTGGAAAAGACGGCAAACCTGTTTACCTGAAAGACATCTGGGCAACAAAAGAAGAGATAGATGCGGTGATAAATAAAGCATTCAATCCGGAAGTTTTCAAAAAAACCTACCGCGGCATCGAGCAGAGTAATGAAAAGTGGAACGCAATTCCTACTACGGAAAGCAATATTTATGAATGGGATCCGGAGTCCACTTATATTCAGGAGCCACCGTTCTTTCTCAATTTTTCAGCGGAAGTTCAGCCCATCGAGCCGATTGAAAACTTGAAAGTTCTGGTAAAAGTTGGCGACTCTGTTACCACTGACCATATTTCCCCGGCTGGTACAATTGCAAAGGACAGCCCGGCTGGAAAATTTCTCATTGACAGGGGCATTGAGCAGAAAAATTTTAACAGCTATGGTTCGCGGCGCGGTAATGACCGGGTAATGACACGCGGGACTTATGCCAATATCCGACTGAAAAATCAGATGGCTCCAGGAACTGAGGGCGGCTGGACAACTTACCTGCCCACCAATGAAATCATGTCCATGTTTGATGCTTCGCAAAAATATTTAGCAGACAATACATCTTTAATGGTCTTAGCCGGCAAGGAATATGGCACTGGTTCCAGTCGTGATTGGGCAGCCAAAGGAACATTGCTGCTCGGAATAAAAGCGGTGTTAGCCGAAAGTTATGAACGCATTCACCGCAGCAATTTAGTTGGCATGGGCGTGCTGCCGCTTCAATTTAAAAATAGCGAAAGTTTTGCCTCTCTCGGATTAACCGGCAAAGAGACTTTTACAATTCATATTGATGATACTCTCAAACCAGGGCAGGATGTGAAGGTCGATATTATTGATAAAGATAAAAATAAAAAAACTTTTGCAGTTACCTGCCGACTTGATACACCGGTAGAAATTAATTATTATCGAAATGGTGGAATTTTGCATACGGTTTTGCGGGGTTTTATGAAATAAGTTTAGCTGAGCAATAAGAATAAATACGATAAAATCGCATTAATTGAAAAAAGTCTTTTTTGATTGGTGCGATTTTTTTGTTGACATTTTAAGTTGGACGTTGTATATTATTTAACGTGATAAAGAAAAATTCATGTAAGGTATATTAATGAATTTTGAAATAATTGGAAATATTGAATCCATAGAAACAATAGCTGTTAGTAAATCAATAAAAGATTTTTCCCATATACGTAGGCAATATGGTCTCGGAAGATGGAGAAAAATGAAGGGTAAAGCGAAAATTCGCCTTATTAATGACTCTGTTGATTTATTCCCGAAAACCCTCCCGAAGGTTTCTGGAACAACTAAATATAGCGTATATAAAATATATTACTACCATATATTGATATTTCAGTTTTGTGAAACCTTCGGGAGGGTAGTTTATCAACAGAATCATTAATGGTTCAATAAGATATGCCGAATTACATTGGTATGAAGCACACGGTATTGGTAAAAAGAAAATTAAAATCAAACATTTTTTGGATTAAAAAACTATGAAAAAACAAATTGAACAAAAAAGGAAATTTGTAGGCTGTATCAATGATTCTGAGGCAGATTTAGAATTACGTAAAATTTACCAGGTTTTACCGGATAAGTCCGCTGCCAGGGATAATTATATTAGAATCATTGATGAATCTGGTGAAGACTATTTATATCCCGCAAGTTATTTTGTTTCTGTTAAAGTTCCAGATGAAGCAGAACATGCTTTAGCTATCGCTTCTTGATACAGGTTAATAAAATGACAATATTTTATAATAGTGAAGTGTATGCACTCTATTTAAAGCTTAGTAATAAAAAATTAGAAGGCGTTACTGAAATATCAAATGGTATAAATTTAGATATTACTCATGATGAAAAATTAGTTGGGATAGAAATTCTTGACGCTTCAAAAAAGTTAGACATTCAAACGATTTTATCGTATAATTTAGAATTAGATAAGAATATTTTATGGAAGAAAATTGCCTGATAAAATTTGAGCATTAAAAAATCGTATCCACTCAATATTTAATGGCAATTTGTGAAAATACCCTTTTCTTATAAGTTGGCTATAAAAATAGCAGAATAATTAATAGCAGAATTATTCTGCTACAAATCATTCTGCGAAAAAAATTCTTTATCATGCAACAAAAAAGAAATGATGTATTAACCATATATTCTTGAGCGGATACAAAAAATCTATGAACAAGAAAATAAAATACACAAATGAGCCAATGGATAATGTTAAGGTTGTTGCAGATTTTCTTCCATCTCCAGAAGAATTAGTCTTCAAGGAAGAAACTGTCAAGGTTACAATTTCGTTGAGCAAAATTAGTGTGGAATTTTTTTAGCAATTTGCCCGTAGAAATCACACCCCGTATCAGAAAATGATTCGAAGGTTTCTGGATGAATATGTCATTAGACAAAAACAGATGCTATGAAAAACCACTTGAACAAAAAACGAATTATTTTCATCGGTGGCGGCGCTGCCGGACTAATGGCTGCGGGTCAGGCTGCCATGGCTGGAGCAGAAGTAATATTATTTGAAAAAATGGATCAGCTCGGGAGAAAACTGAGGATCAGCGGTAAAGGACGATGCAACATAACCAATAGCGCTCCTATTATTGACTTTCTTGAAGAATTCAATCAAAATGGTAAATTCCTGCGCCAGGCATTTTCTCGATTTTTTTCAGACGATCTGATCTTATTTTTTGAACAATATGGTGTGCCAACCATTGTCGAAAGAGGAGGAAGAGTCTTTCCTGTCAGCGGGAAAGCTAATGATGTGACCAATGCTCTTACGCGTTTTATTAAAAAAGCTGGGGTGAAAATTTATTTAAATTCTCCTGTCAACAAATTAATAATAAAAAATAAGAAAACTGTTGGTGTAAAAATTAATGTTAGTAAATCATCCACCAAAAAACACAGCTTAATTGATATAGAAAAAACATCAGATTATTTTTCAGATGCAATAGTTTTAACAACCGGTGGCAAGTCATACCCGAGAACCGGGTCAACAGGAGACGGTTACTTTTTAGCAAAATCTGCCGGTCATACAATTGTTCCTACAAGACCAGCACTTGTTCCACTAATAACTTCCGGAAATACGGCTTCGCAATTAGATGGGTTAACATTGCGTAATGTCCGAATAAAAATACTGGTAAACAATAAAAAGAAAAATGAAACATTCGGTGAAATAACGTTCACTGATTTTGGAATATCAGGTCCGATTATTCTCACGTTAAGTCGCTTGTGTGTTGATGAGCTGAATCAGAAACAAAAGCTTGTTTTATCCATTGATCTTAAACCAGCGCTTGATGAACAAAAATTGGATAAACGCCTGATCCGGGATTTTGAACAAAACGGCAAACAGCAAATCAGGAAAATTTTAGTAAAATTATTGCCCCACAAACTGATTCCCGTCTGCCTGGATGAAATAAAAATTCCCCCGGATAAACCAGGTTTTCAAATCACAGCAATTGAACGTAAAAGATTGAGAAATTGGCTGAAGGATTTTCGTCTTGATATCACCGGTTATCGTTCTTTTTCAGAGGCTATTATTACTGCCGGCGGTGTCTCCACAAAAGAAATAAATCCACGAACCATGGAATCGCGGTTAGTAAAAAATCTCTACTTTGCCGGGGAAGTACTCGATATTGATGGGAATACCGGAGGTTACAACTTGCAATCGGCTTTTTCAACTGGTTGGCTGGCAGGGCGTTCTGCGGCAGAAAGTTTATAATTATAAATAAAGCATAACGCAGCAAGCTGCAATTAAAAATGCAAAATTAAAAATGAGGAGTTGTAATATGAAAAGATTAAACTCAATTCTAATATCATTCGTAATGTTAAATTTGTTGTTTGTATCAAATGTATTTACTCAAACATCAGGCGAAGGAGCAATCTCTCAAAAAATGCTCAAGCAAATAAAATCGTCATTAGTTTTGGACAGTGCAACAAAAGCCATGATAAATGCGGTCTCCAACAACAGCATCAAAAAATTGGCTTACAATCGCGATTTAGCTGGCAAGACTGATCACTTTTTTAAATATCGAGTGAAAGCCAAAGGGATCACTGATCAGAAATCTTCCGGCAGATGCTGGTTGTTCACCAGTTTGAATGTGCTGCGTCCCAAAGTAATTGAAAAACACAACCTGAAAGAATTTTACTTTTGTGAAAATTATTCTTTTTTCTGGGATCAATTTGAAAAAGCAAATCTATTTTTAGAAGAAATTATTTTAACGCGTAAAAAGGAAATTGACGATCGTGAAGTCCAGTGGCTGTTCAGGCATCCAATTCAGGACGGGGGAATCTGGAATTACACAGTCGAGTTAACGGAAAAATATGGTGTGGTTCCAGAAGGCGTCATGTCGGAAACTTACAACAGTGAGAATACCGGGATGATGCGCCGCTTACTCGGACGAAAACTCAAAGAACAAGGTATGCGATTGAGGCAGATGTCTGAAGATGGTAAAAAGCTCAAAGAACTGCGTAAAGTAAAAGTCAAAATGCTTCCCGAAATTTACCGCATGCTCGTCATTACTTTGGGCGTGCCGCCTGGGGAATTTACCTGGCGCTATAAAGATGCAGAAGACAAATTGTCAGAAGCGAAATCCTACACTCCGCAAAATTTTTACAAAGAATTCGTGGGTATAAATTTGCGGGAATATGTACAGCTTATGAATGATCCCAGCAAGGAATATTACAAGCTTTACGAAATAAAATATGATAGAAATATGAACGATGGCGCAAACTGGATTTTCGTTAATTTGCCCAATGATGAATTGAAAGAGTTTGCCAGAGCTTCAATATTAGAAAATGAAGCCATGTATTTCTCCTGCGATGTTGGCAAACAATTGGACAGGGATGGTGGTTATTTGCAAGTTGGCATTTATGACTACGACTCGATTTACGGCTTGAAATTCGGCATGAATAAAAAGGAACGTATTCTAACTTTCGACAGCGGTTCAAATCACGGAATGGCGCTCATCGGTTTTGATGAATCTGCTGACGGGAAGATCACTAAATGGCTGCTGGAAAACAGTTGGGGCAAATCAGCGGGGCATGAAGGTTATTTGACAATGACCGATGAGTGGTTTGATGAATACATGTTCCGATTGGTTGTAAATAAAAAATATATTTCACAGAACGTATTGAAAATATTTGATCAGAAACCAGAGGTTCTTCCACCGTGGGATAGGATGTTTTAAGGTAACCGATCACAGGGATAAATTTCTCACGCAAAGATTTTAATACTCGAAGGGTACGCGAAGCCGCAAAAATTACGCAAAGGAAAACATAAAAATATTGTATCCACTCAATAAATTAGGGTAAATATGTTTCTTTGGTCTAACTTTAAATTGAATATATTTGAGGAATCTTATGCAATCAAAAATTAGTTACTTTGTAATCTTCCTGCTAACAACATTTTCAACAAATGTTTTCTCACAGGGACTTTATCTAACAAATCATGATTATTATTCTAAGCTTGAACAGAGACAAAAAGTCATCGCCTCCGCCATCGCCAGCCAGGCATGGAAGCCGGGTGATGATTTTCGTGCACGAATTTACCTGGGCGTTGCAAAAATTGCCACTGGAATTGATAAGCAAAGAGGACTCGAACTGCTGCAACAAGCAGTCGATGACTCCCTGCATTGGGGGTGTTTTAATGTTTATTCCTTGATGGATGGGATTCTCCGCATTGGGGACCAGCTTCATCCCGCATTAATAAAAAAAGCTAAAAAACGCCTGGCAACTCATTTCGGAGAAGACAAGGGTTTCACTGAGAATCATAAACTCCAGTACCGGACAGCGCGCTATCTGTTCGGACAAACCTGGCCCGATTACTCCCGATTTGCTGACGGCACGACGCCAAGCGAAGCTAAAAAAGAAGCTGAAACCTGGATAAATGATTGGATCGAAAGAACAGTCACCGTTGGTCAACTGGAATACGATTCTGTAAATTACATGCAGGTATATTTATTGTGTTTCACTACGTTGTATGATTTTGCGGAAGATCCACTGATGAAACAAAAAGCCTGGATGATGATGCAGCTTTTACTATCAGATTGGGCGCCGGAATATCTCAACGGCAATTGGATCGGCGGACACAGCCGGGAAAAGTACAACCAGGTGACACACACAATTTTGAACTGCGGCGTGGCTGTACCGCTTGGCTATCTTTTCTTTGGTAACTCACAATTTTTTCCCGAATTGCCGGAAATGTATTTCTCAGGATTAGCAGCAATTCAGAGATTTCGTCCGCTTCCCCTGCTGGGTAACATTGCCACCGACCGCTCCCAACCATACATCCACCGCGAAACAAAAGCGCCGCGCCGGGGATTTGGCATTAATACCAGCGATGTCCCCACCTGGAAATATGATTATTTAACCAAAGATTATGCTCTCGGCTCCACTTACGGCGACCTGACCGCAGTGGAAAACCACCGCTGGGATTTAACCTGGGTGTCGGAACATGATGGTTCCACCTGTTTTTTTATTAATCCTTCTTATTCCAGGGATCAACTGTTAAAATATTTTGCCGATGATCCCGATAAAATTCTGGGAAATATTATCCACCAGCGCCCCTATTACAAAAATCCCAACAAATGGGTTGAAGGTTCACCTTATGAAAAACTGTTGCAGCACGAAAATACCATTATCGCGCTCTACAACATTCCCAGGAAAGAACGAAACAAACATGTCAACGGATTCTTCTCCAAAATAATTACAGAACGCACAGAAGAAAACGGCTGGATTTTTTGCCGCGCTGACTCAGTTTTTTTTGCAGTAAAAACACTGACTAAAAGCAAATGGTTCGAAGAAAAAGATCACTTCCGGTTGACTCTGAATAACCGAAAAACAGGCGTGATAATGGAAGTGGCACAAATTTCAGAATATCCATCTTTTGCAGCTTTTAAATCGCAGATAAAGAGTAATCCACTCAAAATCGACAGCAATCATTTGCAGGTAATTTATAAAAATTCTCGCGGCGACAAACTGGACTTTGCTTATCTAGATAAACGAAGTGTAAATGGAAACAATATTTCTTTTGATAATTGGGCTTTATTTGAAGGACCATTTATTAATGCAAAAAAGGGGAGTAAAATTTTTGTAATTCAATATCAAAGCGAGAAGGTTGTTTTGGATTTTAATGATTTTTCGGTGAGGTTTGACAAAATTTGTTATTAGCAGTTATCAGTTAGTAGTTCGATTACTAAATAACTTGGCAATAAGCTGTCATTGCGAGCAGCAGCGAAGCAATCGCCTGATTTTAAAAAGATTGCACCCAAAGGGCACTTTCAGCTTCGGCAAATAGCGCTCCGCAATGATGGAAAGATCATAAATTCATTAGTCTCAGTTCCAGCACTAGCAAATACTTTTTTTCGAATAAAAACATATTCTTAACTTATTTCTTGTTTTAGAATCGAATAAAATTTATCCATCGCCTGTCGTTCGATCCAGGGTTTATGCCCGCAGTTCTTGAGCAGGATAAATCGAAAGTTTTTAAAAATGGCAGACAAAGGCTTTTGAACGCCCTCTGCCGGATGGGGATCGTAGTCGCCGTGGATGGCAACCACAGGACATTTTATTTGTTTTCCTAATTTCAGAAGCTGCCCTCTTTTTCTCAGTTCAGCAGCCTCCTTCCAAACGCTTTGAAAAATATCAACCTGAAAATCCATTTCTGATTTGTCGGGTTGATTTTTTATTGGTTCAAAGGCATCTGCTTTTGAGAATAATTCTCCGAAACGCGCAAAGGCTGAACTTTTATCTTTTGCTGCCGGATTAATTAAAATTTCAAAAAGAGATTTAACTTCTGCTCTATCTGCCTCGATGAGACGACTTAACCTGGTCTCCTGAATTTTTGTCGCATATTTTTCTTCAAATGGTCCGCTTCCAATGAGTATCAGTTTTTTTACCAATGCTGGATAATTTGAGGCAAATAAAAAACTGAGCCAGGCGCCCCAGGAAAAACCAACCAGAGTAATTGGGATGTTTCCATTTCTTTCCAGGACAGCTTTTAATTCTTCGATCTGACCTTCGATTGAAGCTGCCGTCTGAATCGGCTCCAATACTCCCCAACCAGATGCGAGTTCTCGGGCTACTGGCGCCATCTCTCCACCCGCACCTGGACCACCATGCACAACAATGACGGTGAAAGGCAATTTCCCGTATATTCTTGGATTTTTCATAATTACGTATTATTTGTTAGAAGTATAAAAATATCATCAAGTCACTATTGCTTTGTTTAACGATCATGCCGCAGTCCCACCATTATGCCCCTGACCCATTCCTGATTTACGATCTTCCCGTTCTTAACGATCACCACGCCAAACCGGCTTTACCAATTAATCTTAATTTCGCCGTCAATCAGCTCAATCTGCCGCAAATAGGATTCACGCGTAAATATGATAAAATTCCTGAAAAATAATTCAAATTAGTTCCAGACACAAGTTAATAAGATTAACCAGGGGGATTAAACCATTCAGATAAACATTTTAATATCGCGAATAAGAGTAATCGTGGATAGAGTATATGTCCTTTCATGTTAAAAACATATATTTTTTGATTGACATTTGGATTGATGATTGTTGATTACACCACACACTTTTAATTGATAATTGACTCCTACCTTTTGTGTCTTGTTATCAGACTTTACAATATCACTTTTTTACAAATCAAAAACCTGAATAGCAACAAATTCATCACGTTACAAAAAAGCAAAATTTGAATATTTAAATTAATCTTTAAGCCAACGGTCCAGATTTTCCCTGACAAAAGAATCATCATTCATTTCAGGGTAAGCGCGATAGATGCGGTCTATTTCTTCATTCTGTCCAGGGGATAGCTTCTGGCTGGAATCCAGGCACCATATTCCTTTCATCAAACCCTGACGTCGCAACACTTCGTGTATTCCTGGAATACAGCCGACAAAATCATTAGCTGCGTCAAAAAAGGCGGCATTGGCATCAGTTACCTGGCTGGACATCACCAGCATCTCCGCTGGTACAGGCTCATTTTTTTTCGTTATCGAATGAATCTTTTCAAGAAGTTCAACTGCTTTTTTCGTCCACACAGCCCAATGACCAAGCAGTCCCCCGGCAATCCTTACCGACTTAGTTTTTGAAGTGCTGTTAAATTTATATTCACTAAGCAAATCCACCACGATATTGTCATCGTTGCCTGTATAAAGAGCAATCTCTTTTTCCCGTCCGGCTTCGCAAACAGCGCGCACCACATCAATCGTCTGGTAGCGGTTAAATGGAGCGATCTTAATAGCCAGTACATTTTCAATTTCTGCAAATTCCCGCCAGAACCTGTAGGGAAGAAGCCTGCCGCCAGCTTTCGGTTGAAGATAAAAACCGATAATCGGTATAACTTTTGATACTTCCCGGCAATGTGTAATTAGTTCTAAAATGTTTTCTTCTTGTAAATCGGCAAGGCTTAAAAGGCAGGAATGAAATCCTGTTTCTTGCGCCACCATTGCTTCCTTAACCGCTTGTAAGGTTTTACCGCAAACGCCAGCCACTTTTAAAATTTCGCGCCCTGTTTGCGAACAATAATCATCAACAATTTCCGAAGTTAGTGAAAGCACGGGCTTGTAGAGACCGATTTCCGGTTTGCGTATTTCAAATTGCGTTGTGTGCACGCCAACGGCAATACCGCCAACACCAGCGTCGAGATAATAACGTGTCAGAGCACGCTGATGTCGCTCATCCAATTTCCGATTTGAATCAAGCGCCATTGGGTGAGCCGGGATTACAACACCGCGTTTTACATTTTTCAGGATTGATGAAGGTATGTCCTTTATTTTCATGTTTAATATTCTCCTTCATTTTCTTCAAAGTGAGTTGGCTTATTCAATGAACGTCCGCCTAAAAGCAGCCAATGTGCCTGCCAGCGTATCAATCTTTCCAGAGATACTGAAGGATTCCCAAAAATTTTTACAGCTTTTGAGGTATCACTAAGAAAGTAGCGGTGACTTTCCTTCCCAGTAAAAAGGGCTTTTTTGCCCATAATTTTTGCAAATTCTTCAGCAACGTAACGTATGGAAACAGTTTCAGGTCTGGTCACATTCCAGATTGAAGAAGGCGATGCACAATGTTCAAGTAACAAAAGCGCCTGGTTATTTACATCTCCCTGCCAGATTGTATTAAAATATGCCATATTGAGATCGATCCGTTTCTCTTCTAAAACCATTTTGCCAATATCGTAAAGAACACCGTAGCGAAGGTCAACTGCATAACTCAGGCGTATCAAAGCGACAGCAGTGTTGTTCGTTTTACTGTAATAATCGAACACCCTTTCCCGTCCCAAACAGGATTGCGCGTATTCTCCCACCGGTCCGCAGGGGCAGTCCTCTGTACAAATATTGTCCGTGTCCACTAAAGGATAGACACAGCCTGTGGAAAAAACGGCGATTCGACTATTAGAAAAATGACGCGCGACATTGTTCGGTACAACAACGTTGATCATCCAGGTTAATTCCTCGCTGCCCTGTGTGCCAAATTTTCTTCCCACCATGTAAATAACATTTTTGACTTGAGGCAATTTTGCCACTTCTGCTGGTTCCAGCAGATCGCATTTTATAAGTTCAATGTCCATATTCTCAAAGCTTTCTTTGGATCTTTCTTCTGAAAACAGGTCAACTCCGACAACCTTCTTTTTAGTTCCAGATTCTTCAATAGCTCTAATCGCTGTCCAAGCCAGGTCCGGACCAATTTTGCCGGAGACGCCCAGAATCATTATGTCGCCGTCGAGACGCTTCATCATGTTGATGAGACTGGATGATGGCTTTGACAGTAATTTTTCTAATTCGGATTCATTCGTTATAATTTCGGGTAGATCTTGATTTGTTTCAAACATAATAGTCTCCTCTTATCATTTTATAATTGAAATAATTAACAGTAATTTGATTATAATCAAATTGATTGTAACCACGCCACCAGCTCTCTCGGTTCAAACGGTTTGGGAAGGTAGTCATCAGCCCCAAGCTCCAAACCCACAATTCTGTCAGTAACTTCTCCTCTGGCAGTCAACATCAAGATAGGCACGGAGTGTGTTTTTCTGATTTCTTTGCACACTTCAAAACCGTCCATGTCTGGAAGCATAACGTCAAGAATGATAATGTCCGGCTTTTCCCGTTCAAGGAATTCTAAACCGTCATGGGGATGGCTGACTGCTGTAACATTGAATCCAAATTTGGTCAGATAATCTGTTAATAGAATATTTAATTTTTCATCATCATCAATGACGAGTACAAATTTGTCCATTTCTGTCCTTTGATATGCGATAAACAAATTGGTTTAAATATTGCGCCCTGTTCGCTATTCATAATTCAGTGTTCGATATTTGTTATTTTATTTTTTTTGAATATCGAAAAAAAAATTGATTTTTAAAACACTACCCAGAAATTCTATCTTTAATGAAATCCAAAACAGATTCTAAATTTTTATTTTCAGAATCAAAAACGCTATCTTGTTTTTCAATATGTTTATGATGAGGATATGTGGTAATTTGCGGATGATGTGGAGCATTATCCCAGCCAATGATCAAATTATTTTCTTCATCTAACCAGTAATAGCTATATTGCACCAAATGTTGATTTGACCATTCTTCTATAATGCGTAAATTTGAACCATCAATTAGTTGAATTTTACATTTATAATATCTGAATCCCTTTATTTCTCTAGTGATCAAAAATTCTGTTTCAGCAATAATTTCAACAAATTTCAGAAGGATCTCATGAATCATTCAAGAGCCTCCATTTAGTTTCTCAAATTCTTTAATTTCATCAGTAATCTTATCATCCACATCTGACCAAAAAGACCATTCCACAAAATCCTCATGAATTTGAAAATTGGCAAGTCGCGGAAAATTTTCTTTAAATTTTTCGAAAGTCATGTTATACCTTTTCTCAAATTCTTCAATATTTTTTTGTGCTTCTTTAAGTTGCTGTTTATTCTCTTCAATTTTATTTTTTACAATATTTCGAACAGCCCTTAATAGAATTGGCTTTTTCAAGACAGGAAGAATTTTCTGCAAACTGTCAGGTATTTCGAGTGTTATTTCAGTCATTACTTTACTCCTTTGCAAATTTATTTGAATATATCAAATATGAAAATAATATGCAATTAAAAAATTTAAGTCTTGAAAAAACCACCAAATTAAATCAACTAAAAAATTTGCTCACTATGTCATTAGTGATTACGTTCTTCAACTACAATTTTTTGAGTGAAACGTTTCCATTTTTTCAGCTAATTTCAATCGCTGTTCCGGCGTCAGAATAATGTGAAACTCGGCAAATTTATTTATGAGAAAAGCTCTTATTTCTTTGAATTCAAGTTCTTTATCTTCAAAGAGACCATTTAATGCAGCCTGATCCACAGAGTCGCTTTTCACTTGTGATAAAACAGCATTTTTGATCTCATCATGGTCGACTTTGAATTCAGCTTTTTTTGCATGAATTTCACCTTTGATTCGATCCAATTCAATTTGTTGATTTTTAGTTAGTTTCAACTCTTTTACTATTCTTTTGCTAATCCATTCGGCTTTATTTTTATCAGTCCCATGAATTGAGCAAAATCTTCCTGGACGACGATGACAGCCGCTAAAAAGAACTATCAAACCGATAACAACAAGAACAAATAAAACGATAAAAGAAAATTTGTGTACCATGATTGTACTCCTTCGATTTTGTTAAAAAAATAATTTGGGAACTCAAGTGAAGATACGGCGGAGTTATGAATGAGCTGTTTCTGAAATGTTAAAAAGTGTAAAAATTAGAATTGTTGATTATTCAAAGGGATAATTAAAATACTAGAGTTTCGAGTTTCCGGGGCGTACATTTCCCCTTAACTTTTTATCAAGAATAAGAAAAATCAGAATTTACACCATTTAACTACTTGAATTTATTAAAGAGCTTTAGATTTTTAATTTTTTGCCCTGATTAAGCTTATTGGGCAGTTTTAATTTTTTGGACTTTAGGTCCCAGAGCTGGTTAAAGGTAAAGTGCCTAAAAAAGAGTTGCAGTCCTATCCTGACCAGACCTGCGGTAATTGGACTTTTCGC
>Ga0208771_1000244_pt1 | contig 34484 bp, 54 predicted proteins | sample AntAceMetag02UKX_FD_184775 | JGI IMG/M metagenome (GOLD analysis project Ga0208771, IMG submission 184775) | Saline lake microbial communities from Ace Lake, Antarctica - Antarctic Ace Lake Metagenome 02UKX (SPAdes) (version 2) | ecosystem: Environmental > Aquatic > Non-marine Saline and... | reverse complement strand
GTGGGCTCTTTTGAATAGTCGAGCAACGGCATAAAATTATGCACTTCGTACTTGCTAATATGTCTCCATGATTTTAATAAGACTAAGCAATTAGTTCCGGATCTTGCTTTCATTTTAAAAGTGCAATTTTTCCGAAACCCAAGCCTCGATAACTTGATCAAAAGACTCTATAAGCGGCATGTCTATAGAAATCAAGTCGTAGTCGCTAAACGATAACGGGCGGCGCGTTCCGATTGTATAACGGCGCTCCAACTGACAAGAATTATCTCTTACTATTATAGTGTTTGGGAAGTGTTCAACCGTGTAGAATTCGAGCTCATTGCCTTCGCTCGTAGTGTATTTCTTTAATGTCTTAGCCATGTGATGAGGTTTTTGATTTATGCAAATATAAAACAAATAGTCCATTACTTAACTGTATCAGTCTATTTTATTTTTATTTACCTCTACAAGCCCCGCCAAGCCTACAAAGTTAAAAATAGTTTAAAAATAAGTCGTTAACTGTATCAGTTTATCCAAAAGAGCGTTGTATATTTGCATAAATCAAAACCTCATCACAAATGACAAATCGAAACACACTTATTCACGGGCTTATAAATTTAAGGTCAAAACTTTCAGAAGCTCACACCGAAACCTTGACAAAGAAATACGGCGCCAACTCGGCAACGGTAAACTCTAAATACTTTCTAGGTAATTGCGGCCTTTTCGTATCGTTTACCTTAAAGCCTGTATTATTGAGCCATTTCGCCACTAAATAAAACCTCATCACATGACCAAAAGAACGCCAACCCAAAAAAAAGATTTACTTGCTCAGCTAATAGAAAACTATGTTTTTGAGGGCGTTTATATTGGTGACGTTATATGTAAGCCCTTGAGTTATTTCGACTTTGACCTTGTAGAGCAAAAAAATAAAGAGTATTCAGACAAAAAATTCTAAAACCCAAACCATGCCAAACAAAAAACAAAAACCCGTGACGGTTCGAAGAACTTCGCTAGAGGTTAACGATTTGCGCAAGCGTATGATCGTGTGCAAAGAAAATCTAAACAAGGGAGCCGTGACGACCTTTATCTCGTTACACCCAGAGTTTAGCCCGTACAAAAAAGCGAGCCGCGTGCGCCTCGTGTTTAACCTCTCAATCGTTGACGAGGACATAATAAAAAAATTCGAGGATCTTGCCGACCTCATCCAAAGCGAAACCGCTAAAGGAAATATCGGTACAATTAAGTAAAAAACCAAAATTAAAAAACAAATGGCTATTAATGCAACAGACGCGGGCGGTTCGAATATCCCCGTAATTGAGGCGGGCACGTACCCCGCAAGATGTATTCAAATTGTTCACATAGGAACGATAGAAGACGAGTATAAAGGCAAAAAAATGACACCAAACAAGGTTCGCCTAGCTTGGGAGTTGCCGACCGAGCTTTATGAGTTTGACGAGGCGAAAGGCCCAGAACCTCGAATAATCTCAAAAGAGTACACTTTGAGTTTAGGCGACAAAGCAAATTTAAGAAAAGACCTTGACGCTTGGAGGGGCAAACCTTTTACTGAAATTGAGCTCAAAGGCTTTGACGTTTCGACTATAATAGGGGCGCCTTGTCAATTGTCTATCGCTAACGGCGTTGGCGTTAGCTCTGGCAAGCCATACGCTAAAGTGTCAGCCGTGGCGAAATTAATGAAAGGCATAAAAGTAGCGGATCAAGTTCTCGAGTCTGTTATCTTCATGTACGATTTAGAGCCTAATGAATTACTAAAGGCTTTCGAGAGCGTGCCGACATACGTGCAAGACAAAATTGTAACAACTCCAGAATGGGCCGCGCTAGGTATTGAGCGACCGATTGACAAAAACGCGCAACCCGCAAGCGAAGGAACAACCCCAAAAGATGAGGTTTCCGAAGCCGTTGCGGCCGCTGAGGCTGACGAAGACAAACCGCCTTTCTAAGACAATAAAAGCGAGCCCGCTGAGCAACCCTAATTTTGGGTAATGTCTTAGCGGGTTTTTTAATTAACCAAAAATCAAAAAAATGCAAATCGAAAACGTAAAAATAACAAACTTTAAAGGCATAGAATCGCTAGGCGTTGAGCTCGGCGGTCGATCTGTCTTTGTAGTCGGTGGCAATGCAGCCGGCAAAACCTCGTTTATTTCAGCCATATTTTTAGCCTTGACAGGCAAAAACATGCCGCCCAACCCCATAAAAGGAACCGCCAGAACGGCAAAAATAGAGGTCGAAATGGACGGCTTTGCGGTTGAGCTTGAATTTAAAAAGAAGGGCAAGAAGATCGAAAAAAAACTCTCTCTTTTCTCAACGGCTGACGGCGAGAAAATAGAAAGCCCACGGGCCCGCCTTGATCAAATTATAGGCAATCTTGAGTTTGACCCTTTCGAGTTTATGCGTATGCAGCCGACCCCGCAACTAAATTACTTTTGTAAGGTGTTTAAAATTGACGGCGTTAACGCTTTGAATATGGATATTCAAGAAATTAACGAGGTTGTAACTTATGAAAAAAAGAGACTCGCCTCAGTAAGCGGCAATTTTGAATTTTTCGACCCTAAAACGGCCGAGCTCGAAATCCAATCTTTGTCAAATCTAAACAATGACTATTTGGCGGCCGTTGAGTATAATCGCACAACCGAAGACTTTAGGATTAAAATGCAATCTCAGAAAGCTCGCCGAGAGGAAATTTTTGCCGAAATAGAACTGTTGAAGGCCGAGGCCGAAGTTTGCACCGACAACGCGACAAAGGGCGAGTTTTGGATCCGTGCCCGTGTAGAGAGAGACGAGGCCGAACTCAAAGAAAAGCTTGACAATTTAGAAGAGACAAACGAAGAGATTAAGAAAGCGCAAGAAAATAAAACTCTGAGCGATGAGATTGACAAGATCGAGGTCACTCTGGAAACGGCCAAAACCGAAAAGGCCGCGAAAATTACCGAGAAAAAAGCGCTAATTGCTTCGCATACGAAAGCGATTGAGGGCTTTGATTATGACGAAACTCTCGGCTTTACTCTTAACGGGTTACCCTTCCATATAGACCAGAATAACACGGCCGCGCAAATTGTCGCGGGGCTCAAGTTGGGGGCGGGTCTGTTAGGTGACGTTAAGATCGCACGCTTTGAGGGTTCTCTCTTAGATCAAGAGAGCCTTGACGCCGTTAGCGCTTTCGCTGAGGCCGAAGGTTTACAATTATTTGTTGAACTTGTTGACAGAAACGAAAAGGAGCTTCGCCTCGAGTTTTCCGAAGACACCCAAAACGAAACCACAAAAACGAAATAAATGAAAGATAGAGTAAAAAGAACCCGAGGCGAAGCCGTCAAAATTGACGACTGCAAATATCAAACAAGGCTTTACATTTTGCCGAAAATATCTTGCGACCTCTTGCCTGTTTGGTGGAAATATCGCCAACATTCAACGCACACCCAGACAATCGGAACCCGCGACCGAATGAGCTACGCCTTTAAATGGTTATTTTTCGAATTCCACGCTGAAAGCGTTAGAATGAAGCGAAAGCAATAAATCTAAAAACCATGATTATAGAAATTAAATTTCGAAAAGGTGCGAGCGTTGGACATAAAAGAGCGGCTTTGTTTTTAAGAGCTGCGATAGCTTTAGGTGTGCATAAAATGGATACTAGAGACATGTTGTATCAAGTCTCTAAAAGAATGACAACGCTAAGACTTTCTGGATCTTTAGGAGTCATTGCATTTGAGTCTAATTAATAAAAGGTCATAGACCACACAAAAACAACAAAGGTGCGCTAATGGTGCCCCTTTGTTGTTCTGGTGGCTTGTTTCGCTAGTCTTCTGAGGTGTCAACGTCAAACTGTTCCTTCATTGCCCTTTTGCGGTCTTTTCTCTTTAAAAAAGATAAATCCGTGTTCTTTGTCATAGTCTCGGCAACTTTCTCAACCGACCGGCCGACAACGTAACCACCGAGGCCAATTTTTAGAAGCTCCCAGAAATAAGCCTCAAGTTCTGGCAACTCTGGCAACTCTGGATTAAATACTCTTATCAAAGGGTAAATAAAAAAATGAAATATCACAATAAAAACAAAGGCGAGCATTGTCACGGGCCGCCACATTCTCTGGATCTTATTGCCTTTAAGTTCTGTCACTAGGACGTCTCTTTGCGCGTCTCCAAGTCTGTTAAGTGAATCGAGCACGGTTTTAGCAATCGTATTTTTTGCCGCGCTTTTTTCGGCGTTGCTAGTTGTTAAGCCGTCAATCGCGGCCCCTACGTCTTCGACAATTTTGCCGCCGAATAATTCAGTTAACCACTTCATGAGCTTGTATTTTAGGAGCGAAAACGATTTCGCTATGAGTTTGCCCTCTTCTTATGCTTAGGATCCTAGCGGCTGCATATTTCGCAACCTTTACTTGATTTGATTGGTTGCCGCCCAAAAGGTAAACGAACTCACGATCAACAGACCAACCGATCAATAGACCAACGTGCCCAGAAGCCGAGTCTTTACTCTTGCGCCATAGTACGACAATGTCGCCTTGATAGGCTTGCGCTCTCTCGACTTCATAACCCCACTCGAGAAACCCCCGAGCTCTCAATCGTTGCGACTTTGTAACCATTGGAGTTAAAGCATGAAGACAAACCCAATTTAAGAAGGCGGCACACCAAGGGGTCTCATCGTCAGCAACCCAAGAATGACCGATCTCTTTATAATATTTTAATACTTCGATTTCATGATTACCTCCGACTATTTCTTTTGTGCCGAGTTGGCTCATCGCTACGCTTAAAAGGGCCTCGTTTGCTTTCATTTTTTCTCGTTTAGTTTGTCAAGAACGGCCTCGACTTGGTTTTGTATTCGCTTAAAATCTTGATCTCTGTATAGCATTTCGCGGTTAAAATCTACTCTCGTGAACTGCTCGCCGAGCTTGCCGTCTATTCTCTCAACGGCCGACTCAAAGGCCGCTTTCATGTCGTCAAGCTGCTCCTTTAGCGCCTCGTTAGTTGCGCTTTGCTGCAATTGCATAAACTCAAGCGTTTTATTTATCGCCGTGGTGTTCTCTATGTCTTGAGTTGACTTTGTTGCGAACCAACCCGCGAAAGCGATTGTAAGCCCTATCACAACAGGCAAGGCCCACCTCTTGAGGTCGTTCGTTTCGCTTTGCCCTCTTGATTTGCCCGCTAGAACCATAAGCTCTAAAAGTTCCTTTCTCTCAGCCTCTACCATTCCAAAAAATTATATTTTATAAGAAAACTCACCTTTTAAAGTAACGGAACCCGCTGCAAAAGCCTCGGCGGCGTCTCTACTAACATTCCAGAGCAAACCGTTTTTAGTAATATGCGCAACCTTTAAGGCGTCATTATCTGAGTAGTGAGTCAGAACAGAAAAGACGTTATCACCAATGACGGCACTAGGCGGTGTTATTGAAAATTGATTTATGTCGCCGAGCGTTAAACCAATACTAAAGGAAACCTCGACCCTATTATCTCTGACTCTATAAGAGAAAGTGCCCTCGTCTATAGTTCCCGAGTTGACAGTTAAGTCGGTCGCGTTTACCGTAATCCAAGGCGTTGAGCCTTGCAGCCCTACAATTTCGGGCAATAGATCGAGAGTTGAATATCTCACACTAGATCCCACCGGAAAATTTCCGACCGTGAGAGTTGCGCGTCTTTTATTGTAAGCGTTGCCCGTGCCCCCGTCCTCTAAAGACTTTAAGCCGGCCGAGTCAAAAGACTCCGTTATTATAATCTTATGAAAGTCGCCGCCTTGGTCTAAATCTGGGGCCGTGTGAGCGTCAACCCTAACGAGTTCGCCAGACAAAAACAAATAGCCCGCTGAGACATTCACGCCACTAGTTAAAACAACGCCCGAGACAATACAGTCAACGCCGCCACAAAGGCCGCTAATTAAGCTATTTGCAAAAGCTTGCTCTTGATCGTTATGCCACCTAAAATCGTCAAGAACCCAAGGAAACCCGCCGTTAATATTTGTCGTTAATGAATTCATTTTTGTTTTTTTAAAGGTCGAAAACTATAGTATAAGGTATGCCGGCTAAGTTATACATATTTATTAAAGAAGTGATTAAAATAACATCGCCAGAAAGTGACGCGGCAACGTGCACAATGTATTGATTTGTGCTTTCGTACTCTTCCCGATTTCTCATGTATATAGGGTCGTTTTCGGCCTCTTGTCTAAAGTAGTCGGCCGGCTGAGACTCAATTTTATTATCTAAATACAACGAAGGCAAGAACACGTTTTCGATATAAATGTCGGGCGTTGAGTCAAAAGTTTCATTTAAGACATGTTCTAAATAAACGACTTGAGCGTTAAATAAAAGGTCAAAAGTTGTTTGATTAACGAACGCCAAAAGTAAACCTTGAACAAACGAAACAACAGACGCCAAAACGCCGAGCCACGACATGAAAACGGGCGTTCTCAGAAACCACGGCACGAGCCGCGTATATAGTCGAAGTACATTAAAATCGTACATATTTTATAAATTTTGAGCCTCTATGTATGTCAAAGTGCCACTTAAAGGCGTGCTCGAGTAAATAGTCATGTGCCCCGCAAAGGCCGTGTAATTGTCACCAACGGCCGCGAAGGGGTTAGCCCCGTATCTTGCCGTCAAGTCGCCGAGGACAGGATCAATTACACCTTGGGCCAACTGCAAAGCGTCAACGAGTTCGGTTTTGTTAAAAATACCATTAAAAGGCAAATTCGAAATATATGAATTTATAGCATCTCTAGCCGGAAACACTCCGGCCGAACCTATAAGCTCGCCCGTTGGTGTCATGACCAAGGGGTCGTAGTAAATAGTAGCGTTAATAGTAATGTCGTCAGCGGTTGTTGAGATCACTATAATGTTAACGCCCGCGAAAGCTATCGCGGCCATATAAGAGGTGAAGCTCACGTTTTCGGCCGAGGTCAAAGGTATGGGGGTCATGCCGTCTGTATCAAGTTTTGCAACTTTAACTCTAGTAATACCACCCGAAGCAAAAACGGCCGCCCTCTTGACGATTTGAGCCGAAGCGTCAACAGGAGTGTAAATATATTGTGCACCGTTCCAAGTCAAAGCGTCTCCATACTGAAACTCGAGCGCCTTTTGTTGGTACCATCTAATAGTGCCCGTTATAAGCGTGTATTTTAAAGCCGTAACCTCAGCGGCATGCCTATCAAATAAAACCTCAATAACGTGATTAGCGAAGGCCACCACGTACAAAAACAAGCGCCAGACGGCGACTTTTGAAGTGCTCGTCAAGTCTTGCAAAAAAGTCTGAGAGCTTTCGGGGTTAGGTTGCAACCCGCTGAGGTTACTTAAAAGCTCCTTTTCAGCGACTAAAGCGTCATAAATTACTTGTACCGTTCTTGCCATTCTTAGTTATTTTTTTAAGTTATTGAACCCCGAATAATAACCCACCCTGTAGTGGTGTTCACGTATTCAAAAACGACGCTCGCGTCTTGTTTTTGAATGTTAATGTTAACATTGTTTCCGTGAAACTTGACCCCCGCCGATGCGAATCTAATTTGACAATAAACCGAACTACTAAAACTTCGTGTCGCGTCAATTATTCCAAACTGATCACCCGAACTAGGTGACGCGGGCGGCAAAAACGCCGCGGCAATTGATAAGTTTAAAAGATAGATCTTATCTGAAAACGTCATCGCCGAGGTGATTAACGGGGTGTCTATTATAACATTTATAGCCTGTAGGGCCTCAATTGCTTTGCCTACGTGTAAAGGCGAAAACGACCTCAAGGCCGTTTCGGTGCCCGCCTCGGACTCAGCTTCCGTTGCCGCTGCTGCTGCAAATTTATTTGTTGAGCCTTGCGTTATATTGTCAGAGTTGGCGGCTTGCTCGGCATAATCTAAACACGAGTTAAGAACCTCGCGAAGCTCAGCGGGTGTAATATCTTGCGAAACATTATCATTTATTTTTGTTAATATCTCGCTAACAACGGTCGCTTTTAAAGGGGTGTCAAATGCCATGGTTTTTTTTTAAAATCCGCTACTAAACCCGATACTAAATCCAGACTCCGAAGTCGTCACGGGCACGAGGCCGAAGTCTTCGTTTACAATGTTTTTATCTTCTAAATTGAACTTTTTAACGAGGTCAATCTCTTGCCCCGTTTGATTGTCGGCAAAAATTTCTTTGCTTACGCTCGAATCGAGCACCGAATCAATAGTAAAAGAGTTACTCGCATTTAAGTCTATCAATTTAAAAAAAGCCTCAGCGTTGCCGTACTCCTGTATGGCTACATCAAGCAAATTTTGCTTTGATCTTATTCTCGCTTTATTTCTAAATTGATAACTCATTTATTTAACTCTTTTGGCGTCAATATCAATTCCCAAGACATCGCCCGCGACAATAGAAACCTTTTTAACGCTAAACCCGTCAGCTTTTAGCTGCAATTTAATCTTTTGCTTTAGTTTCTGAGGCTCAACGCTAGAATTATCTTGCAATTGTAAGCCTACGCCAACTAAAGGCGATTGACGAAATTGCCCAACGTCAGCCCTCAATATATGTTCTATGCTTTGCCCGTCACTCTCGCCGACTAAAAAGTCGCCGTTTACGATTTGCAAGTCTTCGGTAAAGATAATGTCTTTTGCGTTGTCTATCATGTCAATGTTTTATTTTATCGTCAATTAAGGAGCTCCCAAACGAACCGCTCGGAGGCAATGCACCAACGGCCGCAACAAGAGCAGCGGGCGCAACGGCTAAGGGCGCCAAAACAACGACCGCCAAAGCGGCCGAATTCTGGGCCGTTCCAAAAGCTAAAACAGACGCTTCGAGTGCCGTCATTCTTAACTTTAATTTATTCAATTCTAAATTTGTCGCGGGCGCGTTGTACGTGCCGCCATTTGTGCCGCCATTAAATACGACCTCATCGCAATCGACAAGAACCTTGTCTATCTCTTCGCAAATAGCGACAAAGGCCCGCGATTTACTTATAAAAACAACGAGCACGCCCGCGCCTTTTTTTGGAATTAAAACAACGCCTTTGACCGAACCCTCGACCGCTTGCAATCTAACCCCGTAAATTGTCGCGGTGCCGTCATAGGGCTTGACATCGCAAGTTCTAGCAACCTCGTCAACCTCTATGACCTCGCAAGGTTTTCCGTAGTTCTCAGCGGCGGGGTCGTTTGCCAAGTCTTCAATTAGCTCTTTTAGGTTCTTATCTTTCATTTACTTCGATAATTTGGCGCCTAAAGTTATGCTCTGGCGAAATCCGTTAAGCCCTTGAGTTGTTACAACCTCATCGACTAAATACTCACCTTCGCGCTCTGTAAATTTAAGGTCTGTTAGTTCGATTGTATCGCCGTGCTTTATAGTTGGCGACCCGAAAGTAGTTAAGCCTCCTCGATAGCCTTCGTATTTTAGTTTTGGCAATTCTGTCTCGATTATTTTTTTTAACTCGCTTTCGCTTAGTCCATAATAAAAAAGAGTTCTTTGCGCACCGTCTGGATCTCCGGCCTCAAGCTCAACTCTTGAGTTGTCTTTGAAAATAGAAACGCCCTTGACTTTTATTTTGACGTCCTCTTCGAGTAAGTACTCGAGGCTACTCTCTATAATATTCCTTTGAAAGTGCAACTTATGTTTTGAACTTATCGCCGGCACGTAGGCAAGGCCGCAATATAAGACGCCCGCCCGCACCCAACTCACGAGGCCGTAAGTCTTTTTTAACTCGGCTAAAACTTGGGCAAAGTTTACATTTGATATTCTAAACCCTCCGAGGTTAGCGTCAACGCTTACAAATTCAATAGGGCAAAGGTCTATTAAGAGGTTCTTGAGTGTCGTCTCTTTATAAGACGCCGTTATCGTTTTTTGCTTAAATAAGTAGGCGTGATCTTCTATTTTTAAAACAAGGGGCGAGTCTGGAATAATTCCGGCAACGAACCCCGTAAAAACTCGCGCCGTCTCTGGATAATAACCTAGAACAATCTCAACCTCATCGCCCCTCTTAAAAAGATTGTCAGACCCCGAAACGATTGACTTGCCGCCTTTTCTAATCTTATTAGGTAAGGTTAAAATTGCGGTGTCAGTCAAGTTTCTCCAAGCGCTAATAATCTCGAGGTCAGTCAAGAAATCAAGCTCAAATTTTCCTATCGTTATTTTACAAGTAGGCCGTTTCATTTACTTAGAGACAGGGGCAAGATAAGAAAGGATTTGCTCAACCTCAGTAAATCGCTCGCCTCTGTTTCCGTAAGCCTCGAGAAATTTAATTGCAAACCCCTCGCGGCCGTTAAAATCTGAGCTTATCAAGATAGTGTTTTCCTCATCGTCTGGCATGGGCCGAATGATCTTGTCACTTAATCCGATCACTATCTCAATTTTAGCGGTTGCCTTATTGTGAACGATAAGCATATTGTTATCGGCTAGTAACAATTGTTTTTTAGTGGATTTCGCCATTTTTTTTTAGTGTTTAAATATTGTTTAAATCTTGTAATTCAAGCGCCTCGTCTGAGAGCGCATTTATTTGAAAGGGTTGCGTGTTTCTGGATCCAGAGACTTGAGGTAAAGAATAACTAGTCACGACTATCTCATCAATACCAAAAAAGTTTAAAAATTCGCTTTCTATTTTTAGCGAAACGGGCGCCTTTAGTATCTCGATCAAATTAATAACTTCAAGCTCTGGATAAACGTCAGAACCTTCGCCAGTAATAACGCCCGAAATAGTGATAACGAAGTCGCCGTCACTTATATACTCTTTTACAGACCCGTTGCGGCCTTGTATTTCCGTAGTGACTACGTTTTTGCTCTGGTTTATACTTAATAAAGCCGAATTAAATACTATCTCATCGAATTCGATTTGATCGCCCTCAAGCGTCTCGTAGTTGCCCGCTGAAAAGATGAGGTTAGACCAAACGCTCGTGCCCATCAAAGAAGCCTTTGGGCGGGGGTCGTCAGCGTTAGTGTCGCCAACCTTAAACAATTCGGACTTTATGGCTTGCAAGCCCGCGCCCGTTACAACAAAAGTAGATCTTGACATTTAGCTTGCTATTATTTGTGAGTCATTTATTGCTAACATTAGCGCTTTCGTTATCTCTTCGCGAATTTCGGCCGTGCCTTCTTTTAAGTTGGTAGTGTTCACGTTCAAGCTCTCGACTAACTTATTAATTGATATTGTGATATTCTTAGGCGCTGAGCTTGCAACTCCATTTAAACCGCCAGAAACCCCGCCTTTTGCTTTCTTTGTGGCGTCTTTTACGGGGTCGAGTAAAGAGTCTAATTTGTATTTGTTAGTGCTAGTGCTCGCGGCCTCTTCGACATCTGAGTCTTCGGGTGCCGGCGGGCCTGTTGGGCCGTAATCCATATTAACACCAAGCCCTTGCCTTATCTCTTCAATTTTTGCAGCGCCCGCGCCCGCTAAATGTTGTAACCCCGGAATATTTGACGCCAACTCTAGCAAGTGTTGAACAGGCATAAGCAATGAATCGACAATAACTAAGCCTATTTTTTTAAGTCCTCCAATTATGTCTCCGTCAGTAAACGCCTTTTTTATATCATCCCAATTTCGGCGAAAAGATTGAATTAAATTAATAACTGTACCTAGAGGGCCTAGCAGTAAAGTCATAGCCGCGCCCCATTCGTCATATTTAACGATAATGACCGCTATTAAAGCAATAAGAGCCGCGACCCCCATTATAACTAAGCCTATAGGGTTAGCCGTCAGCAAAAAATTAATCATTGTTTGCACGCCCATCCATACTTTTATGACCGCGATAACGCTTAAAATAACGCCAACGCTTTTAGCTATAAAGGGCACCCAAGCGGCAATTGCGTCTTTGTTTTTAACAATCCAAGCGACCAGAACCTCTAATTTGTCGGCTACTTGTTTAAGAACAGGGAGCAAAGCCTCGCCTAATGCAACGCCTACTAAATTAACTTTACCCTCTATACTACTTAATCGACCGCCTAAAGTTTTACTTTGCTTTTCCATTAAATCGAAAAAAGTGCCGCCTTCTCCTGTCAAGTTCCCAAAAGCCGTTTCTAAGTCTGAAAAACTTATCTTTCCTTGAGACGCCATTTTTTTAATTTGGCTTTCATTAACTCCTAATTGCTTCGCAAATTCTCCAATTATAGGGATACCGGCCTCGACTAGTTGGTTAATGTCTTCAGCGTACAACGTGCCCGCGATTTGAGCCTTTCCGTATATAGTCGTGAGCTCGTTGAAATCTTTGCCGGTTCCGGCTGAGATGTCTCCAATACTTTTTAGTTGACCTTTTAGCTTTTCAGCGGGCGTACCAAAAGCGAGTAAACTCTTGCCGGCTTTAATTACTTGATCGTTTGTAAAAGGGGTCACGTTAGAAAACTCGTTTAACTCCTTAATAACTGCGTTTGCCTTTTCGGCTGAGCCTAGAAAGGTCGAGAAAGCAACCCTCGTTTGTTCCATCTCAATACCTAAATTCGCTATAGCCTTAACGCCCTTAAATATAGCGAAAGCCGCGAAAGCCTTCATTGCGGTGCCTTGTAGTTTTTTTACTTGACCGCTTAACTGTTGCGTTTGGGCTCTCACTTTTTTAGTGCTACGCTCGGCATTGCCCATGCCTTTGCTAAATTTGTCGTTTAGCCTTAAAACTATCTCTTCAACGTGTTTTGACATTTTTTTTACATTAAAGGGTTAGTGTTGCCCGTCATTAGTTTATTATACTCAAGGGCAAATTTTAAATCGCCCCATGCCGCCCCGAGCTCATCGTCTGTTAAGAGTGTCGCATCAATTTTAAAATGAAACCGAATGAGGGCCTCTATTTTGGCCGTTTCATGGGCCGCCATGTTTTTAATTGTCTCGACCAAGTAGTCGTTGCGGCTTAGAGCTTTTTTATAACTCCGGTTTTTAACTCTATCAATTGAAACGCTTGAAAACAAGCCCCAACGAAAAGCATTTCGTCAGCTTTTATTGCTGCAAAGTCGCCCGCGTCTTTTATGGCGCAATTTTCAAGAATAACCTCGCCCGCTCTTATGTAATCGGGTTGCCCAGAGCTCGGCATTATTAAGCTTAATACAATACCTAACTGTTGGCGATTAATAGCTCTTAAATACATTTTTTCGCCGTCCTCGAGAGTGATCTCAAATTTTGCACCAACAGGAACCAAAGACGCCGCGCCCTCTTTAGAAGTTGCGGCGCCGTTTTCTTTTTTGTCGTCTGACATGTCTTTTTATTTACGGGGTTTATTCTCGCAAATATAAGACGAAAAAATCAAGTTTTAACGATACTCTACATGTGAGATAACTAGATCAAAAGACCTTTGTACTTGAGTGTCTCCCTGTGAGGCTTCGACCCCGTCATTAGTGAACTCGCAATTTTTCAAAGTGTGAGTCACAACCTTGTTAGCGTTTAAAAAAGTGATAGGAATATCAAAGGGCGGTATATCCAACAGACGCCCAAGGGGTGCCGCGTCTCTTAGCGCTTCTATGTCATTCATGTGAATGTCAAAAGACGCGCTCGCCTCGACCGCTCCATGACCACGCGAAACGGCATACTTGCCGGCCCCGTAGTTGTTTGTTTTCTCTTGCTCTTCGCTATATGTTACGCTCGAAATACCCATCAAAGGCACTCCAAGAACATTAACGACAATTTGAGCGAAGTCATACGCGCGCCCATTTATTAAAGGTGTATTGTTTACTGGCATTTTTGCAGTTTTAAAGGGTTTAGCTAACTTTCAAAGCGAAAGCAATATTAACTTCTATATTTCTGGCAACTCCTACGGGCACAATTTTTACACCTATAACTAGTTTGCTCGTACTTAATACCGGTTGAGTCGGGTCGATTGTGACCTCTCTCGCTGAAATTTCGCCCGCTTGTTGCATTTGATCAAGCGATCTAAGTGCTAAAGCTCTGAAATTTGCAACGGTGTCCTCTCTCATAGTGCCGTCATTGTTCAAATAGACCGGACTTGCAAGCTGAGGTAGTAGAAAGGTTCTAACCCCTCTAATTGCCTTATCTATCGTTCTGGTGTTCTCGCCATAAGCATAGTCCGAAGTAATAGCGACCGCGTTAGATGAGTCGTTTATGTACGATCCTGTTATTCCCATGTGCTTCCTAAAGAAAATGTAACCTTTAGCAGTTAAAGCCGTCAATAAAACCTCAGTTTGATCGTTGACGAGGTTGCTCTTGTCTCCGATAACTGTTTTTTCAAGCTCGAGCCCATTGCTAAAGTTGAACTTTGCAACGTAAGCAATAGACTCATGCACGCCCGCCTTAGAGGTTGCCCCCAAAACCGCGCCTATTGCCGGTATATTGTTGTCTGTTGTCGCTAAGTTAAAGCCTAAGCCCGAACCATCGCCACCAATAACAACCCCGACCGCGTCAGCGTTTAAAGATCTCAAATCTAGCGCGGTGCTCCAATCGTTAGAAGCTCCATAAGCTGAAAAGCCTACAATTGCCGAGAAAGGTCGGTGTACTGCTCGCATTGCCGTTACTACGCTTTGAACGTCTAAAACGTCAGCGCTCGCGATTGCATCATCTTTAAATATAGCGACATTTCTAATTTCGCCGTTTTCTGGAAACTCGATAACAGGCTGCAAATAAACCGCCGCCGTTGAGGCCGTTGAGTCATAAAGATAAACGTACAACTCGGCCTTTGGGTTAAGCCTAAAAACCTCGCTTATTTGATAGTGCGCATGTGTTAAATTGGTAGCACTCAATAAAATACCCAAAGCCTCAGCGTCCGCGACTGAATAAATTAATTTTATTCTGTCAGTCGTAGTGATTCCCGCCGGTAAATTAGCGTCTGGGACAGGCATACAAATCGCGCTGACATGGTCACGAGTTGCCAACGGTCGGCCTAGTGCCCCGTTTCCTCTTGTAAAAATTACATCATTCATTTAACTGAATTTTAAAAGTCCTTAATTAATCTCCTCGCCTAGTGCGAAAAGCTTGTCGCTTATTTCTTGATCAAGCTCAACCTCATCGCGCAAATTAAGCACAACGGCCTTGAGCTCGTTACTGTTTAATATTCTTAAAACCTCACCTTCTGGCATTTCCTTAGCAATCATGTCGGGGTTAAAAGCCCTCACCATAGAGATTAATTTCGAGTCTGACGATAAGGCTAGAGTGTTAGCGTTAACAATTATGTCTTTTAATTGCGCTTTATTTTCCTTTTGTACTTCGTGAGTAGGATCCAACTCCATTAACAAACCGACAAGCTCGTCACGGCTCATTTTATCAAGATTTATGTCGTTCTCGTTGTCTTCGTCACCTTCTGTTGCTCCTGTTGCTCCTGTTGAGCCTTCGGTCAATATGTCTGAGGCTAATTTTCTCAAACCTTCGTTTGTCAAGTTTTCAAGCTGAGGTTTTTGGTACTTATTTTCGTTGTCGTCAGCTATTCGCCTAAGTAGCTCAATTCGCTCAACGTCTTCACTTTTGTAAACGACAAGCTCGGCGTTTTCGTCAAATTCATAAACCTCAGTAGTATTACCCGCGTGAGCTCTGGCATACTGTAAACCGGCATAGTTTCGGTAAAAGACAGACCCGTCAAGTGTCAAATAACACCCTTGTTTATTCTTTAGGCTTTCGCCTTTCACGAATTCCTTAGCTATCTTTAAAAGTTCTTGTTTTTTCATTCTCTCAAATTATGGTTAAAAATAAAGGGCGCGGCTATCGACCGCGCCCCTCGATTCTTTTTTTTCAATTTGTTGCTTATGGTGCAACGTAACCTTGAGCGATCGAAACAATACCTTTTGAGTCTGTTCTCGATATAGATGCGCCTAGATTAACCTCAGCGCTCATGATGTCGCCGTAGTGCTCAGCTTGCCCCTCATTTAAATAAACTCCTATAGAGCCTAAAGCGTGACGAACTGCAAAACTAGACCATGCTAAGGCCCCCAGACAATCCGTTGCCGCTGCTGCTGCTCCGACTGCTTTCTTTGCTCCGGCTGCTACGTTGTTATAAGTGACAATAGTATCTCTCACCATAATATCAAAACCGAATAGTCTATTTATCGCGCCCTCTGGTAAAGTTACGCGGCCCATAACATCGGCCAGAATTAACTGTTCGACCTCAAAAAGTTCGTAGTACATTTCTGGGCTAAGTAGCAATGTTCTGCCTTGTTTCGGCATCCTGTCTTTGTCTAATTTCTTAGCCATTTTCGCGACATCATTCTTTGTAAGTCTCAACCTTGTACCCGTTGCCGTGCCGTGTGCAAGGTCGGCCGTTGCTGCTCCTGTTGTTCTCAATACGAGAGCGGCGTCAGCCGTTGGCGCCCATATATGAGCAACCTCATCGCCCATTCTCTCAGACAATGCCGCTGAGTGTTCACCTAAAACGGATTGCCTCTTAGCGTAACTCACTTGAACCTCGTCAAAGTTTCTAACTCTTATTGGATCCGTTGTGAAATTAGCAACCGAATAAGTCAATTCTGCGTCCGTACGTTCTGCAATAGTCGCCGGAAAAGAAGACCTATTTTTTGTAATACTCGGAGCGTTTCCCGCCTGTGGAATATGTACAATAGAGTTGTTTATAAAACTTCCATCGTCAATTGAGCGACCGATAAACTCTTGACCTAAAAATAGGTTGTCCATAATATCCGCAACCCAGACTTGTTTTTGCAACGCGCAAAGAATACCGGCTTGAGAGGCGCCAGAAACGAACGAAACAACGCCCGACATAGTTAAGGCGCCCGTAGTCGCAAGGCCGCCGATTAGAGGGTTAACAACTAACCCGAACACGCTCGAAACGATTGCAATAACGCAACCGATTAAAAAGGCGCTCATAAGTGAAATAATAGTTTTCATTTTCTTGTCTTTTTTTCTTTTAATAATTTTCGCGCCCTTATTTCGCGTTTGGGTACTGAGCAGCGAATAGAGCCGCGTGCTTTTCTGGATCGTTAGCCAAAAGGTCAACGATAACTTGAGGACTTGACTTTTCAAGCTCTCTAAAAGTTTTACCGTCAAGCTTTCCGTTGACAACTTCGCCCGCCTTAGCGTCTCCTTTAGTGTCTATTTTATCCGTGATTTTTTTCGCGGGTGTCGCCATAGACTCACAAAGAGTTTTAAACCCTTTTAGGTCGTTTTTAGCTTGAGAGATAAGCGCTTCTTTTGCCTCTGGTGCAAATTTGCCCTCTTTTATAGCGTTCTCAACAAAAGAAACCGCCGCCGAGTTGTTAATCTCAGTCACTTTATCCGTTGCCGTCTTTAGTGCCGTTTTCGTTTCGCCGTGCAATTTTTGCTCAGTCTCGAGGGCCTTGTCGGCCGTGGCTTTCTCGTTTACAATCGTTGCGATTGTTTCATTTACCACTTGCTCGCTGACGTTCTCGTCAAGCCCGAGCGTATTTTTTACTAGTTTCATCTTTATGATGTTTTTAGGGTTCCTATTAAAATTATTTACAACGAGGCTAAGCTCGCTAGTTTCGAAGTCGAGGCCGTTGAAAACCTCGTCAAATTGTCGGCCTGTATTGATAACCTCGTCAACAAAACCCGCCTCGAGGGCTTGATTTGCATTAAACCATGTTTCGCCGTTTATCATGGTCACGACTTCGCTCTTTTCGTGTTTCGAGTTGGCCGTCAATAAGTCGGCAATCAAATCTTGAAATTGATCGAGCATTTTAACGGTGTTTTCGTTTAAAGTCTCTTTTGCCTTGTCTGGCACGCTTGGAGCGTGTACCATTAAGCGGCCAAAGTCATTAATCGCTCGAGTATGTCCGGCCATAGCTACCAACCCGCCAGAACTTGCGGCAATGCCGTCAATTATCGTTCTACATGGTTTTTTTGAGCCTCTAATCGCGTTGAATATATTGAGGGCGTCAAGAACGCCGCCACCGTGAGAGTTTACCCTCACCTCTATATCTAAGACCTCCGGATCGCCTTGCAAGTATTGAATAACTTGAGCAAATTGCGCACCGTTGACGCCTTTCTCGCCTCCTATCTCACCATACACTAGCATGACAACGGTACCACCTGTAAAATTTTCTACATATTGCAAGTCCATAAATGCAAAGAAAGCTTGTTTGTCTATTGATTTACCTTAATTTTGATAGATAGATCAATCTTTGCAGTAAATGAGACGAAAAGAGGGCAAGCTCGATAAAAGGGCCGAACATGTTTTGAGAGAGGTTAACAAGCGGCCCGTTTCAATATCGCGGGCGGTCGGTCAACTAGCTGACGAGCTTTTTTTGAGCGAACGCACTATTTGGGGCGACTTTGAAAAGGCGTTGAATTCGCGCTCAGCCTCGGGCTCGAAATACTGAGCCATAAAAGGCGGCAAAAGTTCCCGTCAAAACCCCGCGCATACAAGTCCATAGAACCCAAAACCACAAATTGCCCATGGTTAGACCAGAGGCAAAAACAACCGCAAAGCACACAAATGACCATTGCCCAAACTGTACAAGGTGCCAACCGTCCGAAAGGAAAACGAGCGACTTGTCAGACCTCAGCCCTAAGAAGGTGAAAGCGGGCTTGTAAATGGGGCGGTTTTGTTTGTCGTAATGCGAAACTATAAGCTTGCCCGTTGGGTACGTTTTATATTTTCTATTTGCCGATTCTGGTTTAAGCCAGAAGTCACGCCGCCAACCTTTAAAAATTGAGGTCGAAAAGGCCCCGACATTGTCGAGACGGTCGAGCCATGCGTTGAAAACACCGGCAAGAGCCAAACAAACGGCCGCAAAAATAAATCTAGGATCGTCAAAGTTGGCCTCTAAAGCTCTAGTGATAAACTCGCCCGCGCCTCTCATGGCTTAGGCTTCTTAAATAAGACGTTAGACTTGTACAAGCCCCAAAACGAGAGCAAAACAAGGGCAAAGGGCACCGTTGTCGCCAACTCATAGGATAGTATTAGGAAAAAAGGCAACTCGTCAAGATGTCGCCAGAACCCGCAAAGAAATTGACCGTCACACGGTATGCTTAAAAGATCCGAGTACATAAACAGACGCCCGAGCAAAGAAAACAGGAGTAAAAAAGCAAGGCCCGCGCGCTTTGTTTTGCTTTTGAGCGTCCAACGTAAGAAAGAAGGGTTTTTATTTTTATCCATGATCTAAAGTTATCGTTTAAATAAAAAGGGCCTACTGAAAAGCCCTTTTTATACTAATTAACCAAAATTAATCAAATTCAAAACGTCCTCATCACAAAACGCTAGGAAAGTCTATACATGAAGGGCGCAATATACGACAAAAATAGAGTCAAACGTCTGTTGAGATAGTCGAGTCGGTTCGGGCGTCTAAACTCGTTATTGTGTGCGTTTGGGTGCCTGTCATTGTGGCTTGCGTGTCTCTTAATATCGTTCTAAAGGTCAAGATCCACTCTTCAAGGTTGTTGTAGTTAGTGTCTTGAGTATCGCGAACCCGTCTAAGCGGGTCGAACTCATCGTCTCCGAAAGCCTCGAGGGCCACAAATAACTTATCTATTTCTGAGAGAGTGCCCTCGTTGTCTTTGTCTAGTCTCTTAAACCCAACGCGCAATTCTACCTCGATTAAACCCTCTTGCAAGTTTTTAACAGACCCTAAGACGTTGGCCCACTCTATAGACCCAAAAGAAACGAAAACGGCCGGATAGGTCAAAACGTCCTCATCTATCTCGCGATCAAATTGCCCATTATACAGGCCGAAGCACTTGAAACCCTCAACCGCGTTAATATGTTCTTTTATCTTGTTGTATAATATTATTTTACTCATGGCTCAATAGCTTTTTTAAACTCTTTAAACACTAACTTTTCTATTTTGTCATTCAAGACCTTAGACCGCCCGACAAATTTACGCTCTGGCATGCCTTTCAAGCCCCTGTTGTGCCTAGAGGCGTAACTCATGCCGTAAGATCCGACAATGACCTCTCTAAAATTGGCCTTTCTTATTCTCAAAGATCGCTTTAAATTGCCCGAGTCTATAAGAATAGCCCTCGATTTGTTGGTATTTTTGTCGGCTCTGTTCTTAGTGGATCTCTTAGCCCAAGGCTTGAGCGCATTGTCTGTAAAGCCTTGTTCTCTAAAGGCTTTTTTTGAATGGTTAAGCATATAAACGCCCGCAATTCTCGGCAACCTCTCGGCCATTTTATCGAGATTTCGGTTTATTTTATCAAAGTCTATTTGTTTGCCTCTTCTTTTACTCATATTTAAATGTCATAGGAGCGTTATCTTGTTGCCCTTGGGTTTTGTCCTCGGTAAATTTAATAAATCGCCCGTTAGCCTTTTGCATTATAGTCAAGAGCTCATCGACCCCAAAAAAGGCAATGTGATCGAGAGGGCTTTCGGCATTAGGGTGCTTATCAAAGTAAGCGAATAGGGCTTTATTTAATTCGTTGTTGTTTGTCATTATTTCACTTTATCCGTTAAAGTTTTGTATAATATCTCGAGCTCAGCGGCATAGTCTGGAAAAAAATGCGTTATAAAAGGGTTTTCTCTATAATTATTTACCTCAAACATGTGAGCAAAAACCTCAACCCGCCCGCCATAGCCGCCCGCTCTCTTGTAATATGCTTCGCTATGACCATAGCCACGGCGGCCCATAGTCATGGCGCCCACCGTGTCGGCACAAGTCAAGATCATCTCATTGCAAATTTCTGACGAGAAATCTAAGCCCGCCGCCTCGGCGACTTCTTTTAACTCGGCATTATGCAAGTTAAAAGCTTCCATTGTAGGGCGTTTATTCCAAGAGTCTATTTTTAACCTTATAGCCTTGCCGGCCTTGTCTCTTCGACCTCGCCCGAACGTGTCCTTTTGGTGTCGTGTGAAAAATTCCTCAAAGTCTTCGTCTACTTTCTGATAAGGCCTTAACATATTGTGTTGGTAGTGGAAAGCGTGACCGAATTCATGAGATATTAGTTGCTTCATTCTAGGCGACCCTTTCGGGTTTCTCTTCGAGTTGGCAATGTGAACGGTGCCCGCTCTATGAAACGACCCCTTACCCTTAGCCGCCACCACTATGGGCACCTTTTCTTTAAACAAAGGCCAAAACTCCTTACTCATCTTGACACCCGCAATGTCTTTTAACTCGTCCGGCTCCATTTCCAAGTGCTTCGGCTTGATTATTACCGGATCTTTTTTAACTATGGTTTTTTTAGCTTTTCTAACTTTTTTCGCCGTCTTAGGTAAAGGAGGTACAGGCAAATTAAAGTTGTTAGCCCTTAAAACGTGGAACCTTTCGGCAACTTTCGAAATATAGGGGTGATCTGGGTCAAAAATAACCTTATCTAAAGCGGGGTTTCCTTTAAATAGAGCGCTCGGGTCTTGAATACCGGCGAGCCCTTTGTCGCTCGTCAATTTTAACTCGTCAGCTTCGTGCTGAGTAACATCACAACGGCAATTCCAACCGTTAGGAGGGAACCATTTAAGCCAAAAGGGGTCGTCTATATGTCTCACGATATTATCTAAGCTCGAGTGTTCTTTTCTCACTCGCTCATCGTTTGCCGTTTGATACCTCAATACAGGAAAAGAGTCTTTATCTTTTGAAAACTCAATCCATTGCTTAGCCCCTAGACCTTGATTTACGGCCGTTCGGTACTCAGTACGTAACCAATTAGAGTTGTATTGATCAAAAACCTCGTTTGCGCTAGCTTTGAACTCCGAAAACGATCTCTTTAGCCCCGTACTTGGGTCTATAAGAGCGCGAGACATGTCGTTAATTTGTTGGTGAGTTTTTGCCGCTGAGAAAACCGCGACATTATGGTCGAAGTGCTCAAAAAGCTCGCTCACTTCATTCGTGAGCTTGCCAGACCCAAAACCACGAGCAACGCCCTCGCTTAAAGTTTTTATAGTAGCCTCGTGCAAGTCCAAAGGCAAGCTTGAGGGCGTAAAAGAGCCACCGAAAACGCCTTTTAAAAGATTGTTTAATTGCCGCCTGTTGTATGTTATTTTATCCGGCATTTAGTGACTGTGTCCGTTTATCTCGTTGTACAAGTCTTTTATTGTAGGCATTACGCTCTCGATCTCTTCGGGGTCTGTTGGGTCTGTTGTTTCGATTGTAAGGGCTTCGACCTCTTCTAGTGGTATTCCGAAAGTCTCGACAATGTAGTCAATAGGAACCTTTGCGCCCGTCCATTTCTGCATGGAATTAACCATGTCAAAGCGGGCTTTTATATTTATTTTCTCTTCGTTGTCTTGCCTGTATTTTAGGCCCTCTTTTATCATTCCATGGCGAACCATTAAAGGAATTAATTGATCGTTAACAACGTCAGCAACTAGCATCTTGCTCGCGCTAATATAGTCGTCTAGTACTCTCTCATGCACCTCGGCTTGACTTTTAGAGCTCCCGTTGTCGCTTGACATTGTTTGGCCTAAAATTAATTTGCTAAGCTCTGAATTTACGCGGTCGATCAAGCGGTCGTAAACATTGTAATAATCTGACTTTGTGATCTCTTTGAGGTCGATCTCATCGTCTGAATCCATGACCGCCCAAGCCGCCGAGCCCATATTCTCTAGCATGTCGGTCATGTTTTTGTAAGCGATCGGGTTATTTATGTCCGTTTTACCTACTCTAATAGGCATACCGAAAAGCTCGGCCGCCTCACTCCACGCTCCGAGGACGTTTTTTTTCCATATAACCAAAGGCGCGGCCTTAGTTAATAGACCTAAATCGTATTTATCATGTATGAAGATAGTCCACAAATCGAAGGGCCTATCGTCAAAGTAGGTAAGATCTTGCCCAGACTGATAAAGATGCTTTTTTACTGCTCTTTTTTCCGGTACTATGTATTCGCGCGGCACTAACTCGGTATTTTTAAACGCCGAGCCCATTATATCGCCAAATTGCACCAGAGAAAAGCCGTATAAAGGGGCCTCGACTACGTGCTTTGTAAAGTCTCTGAACCATTTCTTTTTAAAAGTGGCGGTTGCATCTTCGTCAATTTCGCCGTTTTCGTCCTCTATAAAAAAAGGCGATGAGGTCGTTTTTAGTATGATCGTAGTCATTAGACTTGAGAGGTGGGCGTCAAGAGTGATGTCTTTAAATATCCGTATTAAGTCGGTTCGGTCTGGCAAATGGTGGCTCTCGGCACGGTTTAAAGCGTCTCGCCACTTCTTAACGTCTTCGCGGGCCCTAATTAACTGAGTTTTTTTAATTCTCTCGATAATGTCGGACATGTCGCGGCGTTTCCTGTCTTTATTTTGGACTTTGCCGAAATTAATGCTAACGTCTGTAAATGGTATTTTCATGGCTTAGTAACTATGAGTTGTTTTTGTATTACCTCCGAAAGTCAAGTCAACGCCCGACTTTGTGCCGTGGTCTATTAGTGGTAAATCGAGAGTTATATTTTTGCGCGGGTCGGCCGCGTCTCTTAATAGTTTGATCGTATCGTCTCGCAATTGGATCCGGTGCTCTGGTATCTGGCGCGGCTTTATTCTCGCATGTAGGTCGTAGAGAGTGAGATCAATTAACATGCGTTTAAGTAAGGAGTCTCGCGGGTCTAACCCAACAGGCGACCAACTTGTCGTTGTTGTGACAGGGTCTTCGTTATCGTCTGAAAGGCTCCTATAAAAGTTATAATTATAGCCCAAGGGGGCCCACTTTAGAACCTCAGACAAGGCATTGCCCACGTTTCCGCTATTTATTGACATGTACACGCGGCCCGTTTCTGGCTCAATTACTAAGGCGTCAACGGCGTAAGTAGTAGCGGCATTGTAGGGGTTTTCAGTATAAACGACAACAAGGTCGCCCGTAGCTCTGGGCTCGTTGGTGTTGTAATACCAAACCGAAGGCATAGCGAGAGCAACGTCATGACGGTGCGAAATATAGCTTTTTAACTCCTTTTGCGCGGCCTCTATTGAGGTGAACAACTCTTGCGCGGGGTTTTGAGTGTCCTCAGTTAAGATTGTAAGCTCTTGGGCCTTTATCTTAGTAAGAAGGTCGTGCTTTAGTATAAAATTCATGTCAATAAGTTCTTTTTATAACTCTCTTTTTTACTGTTCTAGGAGCCTCAAGGCTCGCGCTACCTTGATAGGCGCGAAACTGAGCCTTAAAATACCATGTTAAAAAATAGTCGTTCGCGTCCGAAAGGTGGCCCCAAGGCTCGAAAGTTACGCCCGTTTTTGCGTCTTTTACCTTTATTTTTAACTTTTTACCGTCACTATCTTCTAATACGTTGGTCATGTCTCCGATTGTGAGCTCGTTTTTTTCTCCTATTAAAGCGCTCGCGCCGTCAATCTCGCCCTCAAATAAAGCATTTATAAAGTTGCCTCTCATGATCACACTCGGGTTACTTTTAGGCACTCTTTTAGTAGGTCTGAATTTCGCAAGGTATCGCAAGGCCAAATTAAAGAAGTTCATGCCGTGCTCGATCTTGGTGTCGTCTTTTCTCGAGGTGGCATCTCCATAAACAAAAACGCCGCCAGAATGGAATTTATAACGCCGCCCGAGCTCGTTACATACGCTTTTTATCTTATTGTGGGGCTTCTTGAGCGCTATCTCATCTATTTGCCAGACGTTCAAACCTTCGCCTTGCCATATAGTCGCCGGCAAATAAGGGTTTACGTTTTCGTCAAAAGAAATATGAAGAGGCAAGGCGGGGTTGTACTTCGCGGGCCCGATATTAGTATCTACATTGAATTTGTGATAGAACTCGGCCCCGTTTTTGAGCTTTATATTCCAATTACCCAAAACAAAAACTTGATATTGATTTTTAGGCAACCTTTTAAGCCCCTCAATATAAGACTTAGGCATGAAAGGGTTGTCAAAAATTCGGGCTTGTATGTAGTGCCAACAGTCTGGCAAGGCGTTGTTTTGCGCGGGGTCGTATAGGGTCGTTTTAACCCAGTTTTGCGAGGGGTTGCAAGTCATTAATATTTTAGATGGTGGCTGAATTTGGCCGCTCGGTAAGATCCAAGTGCCGGCCCGCTCGATTGCCTTGTAAAAAGATTCCTCTTGCAATTCGTTGCACTCTTCGAGCAAAAAGCCGTTAACCTCGAGCCCCTTCCAACGGTTGAGCTCTTTATCTTGGGAGTAATTTTCTGCAAATAGAATGACTTGAGAGCCGTTGTTAAACGTGACTACTTGATCGGCTTGGTTGTATGCATTATCAAACGAACCACCCTTTAAAAAACTATTTGGCGCAATCTTTCTAAATGGTGGTAATATGTTCCTTTTTAGCGTTGGTAGGTCTTTTCTGACGATTGCCCAACGGCTATTTGGGTACATTTTGCAAAGAACGACTAACGCGCCCAGAGATACGAACGTCTTGCCCCCTCTAATCGCCCCACCGTAAATAACAAGCTCAGCCACTTTGTCGAGCGCTTTCTCTAAGAATTCCAATTGCTTTGGGAACGGATCAAATAAGAGTTGCGTTTCGGGTGTACTCATGCGTCAAGCGTCTGTTGTTAGTTTTGAGATGCTTTTTTAGTCAGCGGCTCAATAGCTAGGCCTTTGACTTTGCTGCTCGCCGTCTCTTCGTACTCTAAAGGCACAACCCCCTCAAAGACTCTATTCCCTACTTTTACTTTGATCGTTTTTTTCATGGTGGGGTTATTAAAATTCGATTATAGTCTTGCCGATTTTGAACGTCTGGCGCACTTCGGCCTTGCCTTTATGCTCGATTGTCTGAGTATCTGAAAACCCGAAATTTTTAAGCATGAAAATAGACCCTTGAGGCTTGTCGCTAGTTGCGACATTTATTTCATGAAAGTTAGCGATAACGGTGCGAGCCGCGCGCGTTACGTGTGAAAACTCGGGCTTGTCGTCTTGATAATCGTAAAAGCTTCGCCTATCTGAAAAGCCACAAAACAAACTTAAACCTGTGATTGTAGGCGGTTTAAGTACCTCATCGCAATGCTTAAAGTATAAGTTAATCTTTGTACTCATAGCCTTTGGCGTGTTAAACTTAGGAGGTCGGCCCGTAACAATGCCGAATCGGTACATCTCGGCGAGCTTATAAGGTTCTTTTCTAGGTGTTGGCATAGTCAAAAATTTTGATATATTTTTCGCCCACTACTAAAGGCTTTTTATCTTTCGAGAGTTTAAAGTCGAACGGCATTAAGTGTTTATCCATTCTGACGCCCTCAACCTCTTTAGCTAGAAAGTGAGGTATCTTTTTAATTGCGGTGCGAGTCTCATCGGTGTACCGTATAGAAAAGGCCCCGAGAAAGGTGAGGTTTCGGTCGATAATGAAATCCAGAGCGGCCGCGAACATGTCTTTATTAGGTTCCTTTCTGAGCTTAACGACTTCGATCGCTTGATCTAACTCAAGGCTGAAATATAAATAATTTACAATCTCAAAAATATAGTTTAGAGATTTCTTTTGTATAATCCTGTTTTGCATGTGATGAGGTTTTTTATTTGGTTTTGGTTTTGGTTTTGGGTTGTTGCACCTTATAGGCGAAGTTTCCGTTTTTTGTGCTAAAGGTGAAAAACTCGCTCAAATGCTGAGAGACGCGGCAAGTAACAAAAGCGAGCCCGCTTTTAAGCTCTATTTTTAAACTGTAGTTTGTTTTTAGTATCTTAACTACCTTGTCAAGCTTTGCGTTTTTAGAAAACCCTTTTGTGACTTCTATATTATCGCCTTCTTTTACGTCTGAAAATTTTTTCATGTCTAATTTATTGAGGTGTATTTCACGGCCCCCGAAGGTGTCGCAAAAGTTAAAGTCGTTTCGTTGTTGCATTGGTCAAAAGCTGAGGTACTAGAGTCGTAATCTTGAACAAAGCAATTAGAGCCCTTATATAAATTTAATATCTCTAAGGTGTCGCCCGCGACAATTAGAGAGCCGCTAAAGTTAGCAAATTCGCCAGAGCCCGAAACCTCGCCGCCTATGAGTTCGACCTCATCAAAATAGACGGGTTCAAATTCGTTGCCAAAATAACCTAAAAGAGTACCTAGGTCATTAATATCTATTACGCCATTCTGAGAGACGTCTCGCGGGTTAGTCGTCTCGACCTCTTGACCAAAAGCGGGCAATATTTCGCCTACTATTGTAAAGATGTCAACTTGATACTCGACCAAATCTTGAACTCTTCTTTTAAAAGGGTAATCATTGCACTCTACTCGGTCGGCTTGAATTTCGAGCGGGTGCGATCCTGTGAGAGCGAGAGAGATTTCGCTTTCTGTCAAGATCAAAGAAGGCGCTCGAAATTCAATTGCCGCCTTGTCGAGTAGTGTTTTTATTTCTAGGACTTCGTTAGCCTCTTCGGTGTTAAAGTCTGTATTTGATTGTGTGCATGAACTCAAGAAAGCAAGAGCACAAAGGCATATTAAAAAAAAGTTTCTCATGTTTTAGGGTTTCGTTGAATTATCAAAGTTACGACATTTTTAAACTCTTCGAATGATTTTACAATATAGACCTCAAAACCTTCGGCCCTTAGATTGTCATGTATTAATATTTGTTTCGCTGAGGCTCGGCCTTTTGTCGTTTTTAGCTCAAAAAATACGATTGTTTGATTTACAAGCCACAAAAGGTCTGGAATACCGGATAAAAGACCTAGCGCGATCATTCTCGAGGCGTTAACGGGGTTTCTCTTGCCCTCGTTAGGAACTGAAAAGAAAGTGCCATATACGACCCTTAAATCGTTTCTCATATATCTCACACATTCGGCTTGTATTTGGCTTTCGCTTTTTGCTTCTATCATTGTTAATTGTGTTTTTTAGGGTTACACTAGGTTACACTAGGTTACACTTGTAGTGTTTACCGCTTAGCCCTCGCCCTTGTTGGTTTTTATTATAGGGTTACACTAGTTACACTTATATTTCTAAAAAGATTATCAAAGAATAATAATAATAGGGAGGGCACGCGCCCACCCCGTAAAAGAACTATATAGAGAACTAGTGTAACTAGTGTAACCCGAGCCCACAAAAAGCCCGCGTTCGCTTGACAGACGGGCGAAGGCGGGCGGGTTACACTTAAAGCTCTCAAGTGTAACTTTTAGCCAAGTGTAACCTTGTCAACCATTAAAACAACAGTTATTCTGTAGCCAGAATCTATGGCCACACTAGGAGGGTGTACTCTTAGCCCTCTTTTTATTGCGTCTCTGGCATACTCTTCGCTTTTACTAACGGCTTTAGTTCCTGTAAAAGAAACAATGTTTATTCCTGTTTGTGTCATGTTATTTGGTTTTGATTATTTGATAATTTTCTAATCCTACTTTTATGCCGTCTCTAAGCCTCTCGGCCTCGACTCTCGACTCGTGAACCTCTAATATTTTAAAAGTGTCAACCGCCCAGAACGGCGGCCGGTCGAAGTCCTCAATATATCTTTTAGAATAACCAACGATTTCGCCAACCTTGAAAACCTCAGCCGCTTTGGCCCTCTTCCATTGGTTTAAAGCCATAGCAAAAACAAAGCCAAGCCCGAATATATTTTGCCACTCTTCGACTATCGAAAAGTAAATCGAGGCAACCGCTCCGGCTACGTAGCACGCAAGCCAAAAGAGCTCAAAGGTTGCTTTTCTTATTCTAGTGTTAGCGATTAGCCAACGAATGTAATTTTTCATTTGTTTTGGTTTTGGTTTTTAGTATTAAAAAGGGGCGTCTCCGTTCTCATCGACTACGCACTCGGCGAGTGCTTCGCGTGCCTCTCTGGCGATCTTGATCTTTTCGTCTAAAGTCATAGCGCTATCGGTTACAACTTCATAGTTAGGCTTTGCGTATTGCTTAACCCAAAAGCCGCGAACCGCGTGCCCGTTTGCTTTTTTGGTGTCTCTCTCAAAGTCGAGTTGAACCATCGACTTACTAATAAAACGAGTGTTTAATTTTATTTTGCCCTCTGTGAAATTAGTTAAGCGCTCTAAAATATCGGCATTACTGACGAACTCGCCCGAATTCTTTGCGCACACCTTAAAATGCAGCATTATTAATTCCTTTTCTATATCTACGATCTCGAAACCTTTATTTATGAAATCTCTTTTTTCTTGCTCATCGCTCGTTAACTCAAAATTAAAGTCTTTGTCATTATATAGCGCCAGAGCTTGAGCGTAAACGTCATTAATATTAATTTCTTTAGAGTAGGCCCATTTGATCGACTCAACCGTAAAACAAAGCCAACGGGTGTTTTGTGTGTCGGTCAAAAACTCAGTCTTATTAGTAGAACCCCAAAAGGTGCAACGCCTAGGCTGACTCTCGGCGTCTTGGGCGTATGGTTTACGCTCCTTTATTGACGCTTTCGAAATTATAGCCTTGAGCCTGTTAACGTCTGTATTTGATAAGCTGCTCAGCTCTTCTAAATTGTACATAAAATTTTCAACAAAGGCGAACTCTGTATCTTTGTTTGATTGCAAAGGGCTCTCAGTGTAATACTCCAAGCCGAAAGGGTTTAAGAACCGAATAAAAGTACTTTTACCGGTGGCTTGAGCTTCGGAAACTAAAACAATCACTATTCTATTTACGTAGCCGCCCAGAGCGCAAGCGATTTGTCTCACGAGCGCTTTTTTAAACTGCTCTTTAAAAAAGACGGGCGTCTTAGTAACTACGTGGCCGGCTAAATCGCCTATAGGGTCATGATTTTTGTCTTTAGCCTTCCAAGTTGGCAAGCTATCGAAATACATTTTGAACGGGTTGTAAGACGTCACAAAGTCAGACCGCAACAGACTCTTGAGCTTATCGAGTGGAAATTTAAACCCGCGCTTTGAGAGTGCTCTCCAAATGGTGTCATAGTTTACTTTTACAAATTTACTACTAGACCCTTTGGCCCTATATTCTCTCAACTGAGTTACCTCATTAAAAAAGAACTCGTATTGACGCGAAAGGAATAATTCTACTTTGTCAATTTCTGGCTTTTCATTTATTCCGAACTCGTCTTTATTTTCGTGAAATACTCTTTTAAATATCTTCTCAACCTCTGGAAAATTCAACCCGTGCTGCTTTGCGAGGTTGTCAATGTCGGCTTTGTTCCATTCACGGCCGGCTCTGTTCACATCATTAGCAAAAGCGAAAACCTCTTTTATTGCGCTCGTTGTCTGGGCGTGTCTGACTTCATACTCTTGCGCTTTCTCTTTGGTGATAGGATCGCGCCGCCCATAGATCAAACCGTCCTCTATTGTCTTAAAAGCGGCTTGTCTTCGCGTGCCGTCAATACCTCGCGCAATAATTTCGCTTTGCATAAAGTCGCGCATTTCGTCTTCGGAAATCATGCCACCGGCCACAAACCCCCCCGCAAGTCTGGCGTTTCTGACTCTAAAAAAGTGCCGCTCGCCCGCTATTGCATTACTTAGACTTGTACCGATTATATGCTTTATTCGGTCGGTGTCGTAAACTTCGCGGCCTCCTAGCGCTTGCGTCTCCCATTGTATAGCCTCGGCGTTATATATCAAATCCGGATCGTGTGAAACGAACCTCAGCCGCGCAACTTCTTTGACTCCCTTATCGACTTCGATCTTGTATTTTGTTTCTATATATTGCTTTATTTCTTGAAAGCTTTGTCCGTGAGTCGAGCCGTCAATCTTAAACACAACCGCAAGGCCGTGACCACCTAAAGAGGTGAAAGCATACTCGACAAACTCGTCACCTTTAAACTTTAGTTTTGCCGCTGCTACGTCTTCGAGGTGGTCAAGGTCTATAATAATTCGGCCCGAGTGTTTGATCAAACTCTCGTTTAATCTCTTCGCAAAGGTTCCGGATCCTGTGAAAGCCGGAACCGCTATTTTTAACTTTTTTCGTTTCTCTGGGTCGGTTTCGTTTCTGTAGGCGCTGACGATTGCCTCATATTCTCCAATTTGGATCCCTGTCATAATGTCGTCAAGGTCTAGCACGGTCGTTTGAGATGAGTTTTTTACACTTTGATAAAATGATATTTTCGGCATTTGGTTATTGTTTTTGAATTGTGATAATTTCGGCGGGGTGCAATTTAGTTAAAAAGTGCAAGGGTTCGGGTCGTGTTTCTCATCGTCTTGAGTGCGCCCAGAATTTAGCCCGTAGGTCATAGCTCTAATATTTCCATTTATATATCCGAAATCGGGGTTTATTCTGTCAATACTTAGGCTATTTGGCTTGCGGCCTTTTTTTTCAATATATCCGGTTTTTAAACAAAACTCTGTAAAATACTCTAAGGTAATAGTGAAAACCTTGCCGCGCCTTTTGGCGTTCTGCTTAGTTACTCCATAGGCATACCCTATAGGGTCGTTTATTTTACGCCTTCTTTTACAACATTTGCTGCAAATTCGTTTATTTTCGACTTTTCTGCCTCTGCAAAACTTGACGGCGCAAAGCCCTCTTTTGTTTTTGCTGAGGCAAAGGTCGTACAAAGGGCCTTCTTTTTTTATACTATTCGACATCTTCTAAAGATTGAATTTGTGAAGCTAAAGGGTCGCCCATCGTTGAAAGGAATTTTAAGGCGGTTTCTGTTGTTGGAACGGCAACGAGATCTTGATCTTTTAAAGCTAATTTTCGGGCCTTGAGCTTGCCGTCAGCTATTCGCTCGATACGTCTCGGCCTTAGTTCTTGCCGGTGCTTTATAAAATAGGGGTTTTCCATTAGTCGGCAAGTATTTCGAAAATTCCTTTTACTAAATCGTTTATTTGGATCCCTGTCTCTATTTCGAAACGCTCAGCGCCAAAACCTAACTCGTTAAGTACGTCTTGACTTATAACCTCGACAACGGCATTTTTTGAATCGCCAGAGATGAGGCTCGCCGTTACTAGGTCGAGGCTATGCTTTGCTTTTATGTATGCTATAACTCTATTTTTCATTTTAGTTTTTATTAAAGGTGAAACCCTTAGCCTTTTGATCTTCTTGCCCCGCCTTAAAAGCGCCGTCAGCTATTCGGCCTAAAATATCGCCTACGCCTTCAACTAGCTTTTTATGACCGTCAAAGTCGAATCGGTCGAGCTTGCCAACTTCTTTGGTGAAGGTGTCTATTTTGTCAATTGTCTTTAGCGCGAGGCGGTCTTTTGCTGCTCTGGTCATTTTCTTAGTTTCGCTCATTTGTGATTTGTTTTGGTTTTTAATTAAGGCCGAGGCGCTTTTTAGTCACTTCGACCCAACTTTTTTTGTACCCTTTAAACTCTTGTAATTGCTCGAGGCTGAGGTCTGAGCGCGTTGCTACTTGACGTACTAACCAACCGAGATTATACTTTCTTATCTGGCGAACCTCATCGAGATCTGAAAGGCTCATCGACTTATACTTTTTATTCGCAAGGTGCTCCGGCAAAGCGTTCGTGTCGTTTGTAACTTGCCCGAAATCGCCGACAATTAGTTTTTTTTTCTTGATAGGAAAAACGAAGCCGCAATGCTTACAAGCGGTTGACGAGGCGGGCACAACGGCCCCGCAACCCGTTAAGCCGTTAACATCGCCGACCGTAGGATCGCACTCTTTTACAGGAGCCTCGCCTTTGCTTTTTTTGTATTCGTGAGTAAGGTTATATTTTCGCTCTTGCTCCCAGAACCCAAGCCGGTAAATATTCGCGCCCATGTCTATAATATTAAACTCGCCTTTGCCCTCCGAGGGCCGAGAACCACGGCCGCACATTTGCAGCCATAAGGGCACCGATTGAGTTGCACGGTTTACAATTACCGTTCTAATCGTTGGCTCGTCAAAGCCCGTAGTAAAGAGGTCACAATTGCAAAGAACTAAAAACAGACCCATGCGCCACTCCTTTAAAGTCATGGCCCTTTCCTTTTCAGTCATAGACCCGTCACAATGCCTTGCGCTAACTCCGGCCGCCTCGAAAGCTTGCGCGGTCTTCTTGGAGTGCTCGACATTAATATTAAAGCAAATCGCTCGCTCGTTATAACTGAATTTTTTATACTGCTCAACTACTCCGGCATAAAGTGGCGCTTTGTTGAAAGCGTCAAACATGGCCTTTTTTTCAAAGTCGCCAAGCTTTGTTTTTACGTCTGACATGTCGGCCCCGCCAGACTTAGCGGCGAAGGTTATCGCCGGCACGAGAAACCCGTCAGCAATTAGCTCGCTAATAGTTACCGGCTCAATCATGGCCGTGTAATTGTCAGAGAGTTGTTTCATTCGGCCCGTTCGCATAGGTGTCGCGGTGGCCCCTATTACAAAGGTTCTTTTATAAGCGTCAAGAGCGAGCAACTTATCGAAAGTTTGTTTGTGCGCCTCGTCAATAATCAAGAGGTTTAAATCTAATTGTTGTCTGTTAATTAGAGTCTGAACGGTCGCAACAAAACACTTATTTTGATAGTTTACGCGGTTCTTGCCTCTAATAATCTGAGGGTTTAGCCCGTACATTTTCAACTTTTCGACCGCTTGCTCGAGTAGTTCTTTTCTATCGACAACGATCGCCGCCCTCGAGCCCATAGCTACGGCGTCCGAAGCAATAGAGGCAAAAGTGACAGTCTTGCCCGATCCTGTGGGCTTGCATAGCATTACACGCCTATGACCTTCGCGATATAATTGTCTCGAAAGGTCTTTGCTTTCTTGTTGGTATGGTCTTAGCTTCATTCGCCTATAAGTATTTTATGAATCATTAATAAAAGCCCGCAAATTTCTCTCTTTAGTCTGAGGCCCGAAAGATTTAACTCGAGCAAAGCGCCCGATAATGTCGGGCGGCTCTCTCGGTGTAGCCTTAGCGTCTCGCGGTCGTATGCGTCAAATATTGGCCTTTTCATGACAAATCAAAACCCGCTTGAGATTTAAGATTGTGGCGCCACTCTGGACTTATGACTTCAAGCTTTTGAGCCTCCCTAATTTTGCTAAATTTCGGTTTACTAACCCTAACGAATCGCTCAGAGTTCTCGGTTCCTATATGAAAAGAGTCGGGTCGGCCGCTCTCTATTGACTGTATAACGCGGCACCTTAACGGGGTGCCTAGTTTCAAAATTCGGCTTTCGCAATCGCTAAGAATAGCGAAAAAATACTCTTGTTTTCTGGTGATTTCTTGCATTGGTTAATTTATTTCGTAATTAGTTAGACTCATTTCTTTAATGAGCTTAAACCCGATAATTTCGTTATTTCTTATCTTTCCGAGCTTCTTTAGTGTACGGGCCGCAATTAATAAAGGTTTCGATTTGAGCTTCTTTTCTGCATCTTCTAAGCTTAGGCCCGCGCAAGTGGTTAGGACTGTAGCCCGCTGAGTCTCTTTTGATAGTCCGACCTCGTAAGCGATCAAGATCTCAACAAAGTAAACCTTGCCCCTCATGGTGTCGGTACTATTACAAACCCCTTAATATCGCTAATTTGCAAAAATTCATTTGCGGCCGAGATTGATTTAAATATCTTAACAGGATAGCGGGCCCCCGTGGGCTCTTTTGAATAGTCGAGCAACGGCATAAAATTATGCACTTCGTACTTGCTAATATGTCTCCATGATTTTAATAAGACTAAGCAATTAGTTCCGGATCTTGCTTTCATGTGATGAGGTTTTGATTTATGCAAATATAAAACAAATAGTCCATTACTTAACTGTATCAGTCTATTTTATTTTTATTTACCTCTATAACCCCTATAAAACCTACAAAGTTAAAAATACATTGCTAACTGTATCAGTTTATCAAAATAAGCGTTGTATATTTGCCGAGTATATAAAACCCAAACCATGCCAAACAAAAAACAAAAACCCGTGACGGTTCGAAGAACGTCATTAGAGGTAAACGATTTGCGAAAGCGCATGATCGTATGCAAAGAAAATCTAAACAAGGGAGCCGTGACGACCTTTATCTCGTTACACCCAGAGTTTAGCCCGTACAAAAAAGCGAGCCGCGTGCGCCTCGTGTTTAACCTCTCAATCGTTGACGAGGACATAA
>Ga0208771_1000242_pt1 | contig 34664 bp, 28 predicted proteins | sample AntAceMetag02UKX_FD_184775 | JGI IMG/M metagenome (GOLD analysis project Ga0208771, IMG submission 184775) | Saline lake microbial communities from Ace Lake, Antarctica - Antarctic Ace Lake Metagenome 02UKX (SPAdes) (version 2) | ecosystem: Environmental > Aquatic > Non-marine Saline and... | reverse complement strand
CTCAATAAGAAGTGAAAATGATTATCTAAAAGCACATAGCCATGCATTTCCACGTTAAACGCTTCGACACTTTCCTTTAAGGTCTTAAGGAATCTTAGCCGGTCCTTATCGTCCCCGAAGATCCTTGGCCTTCGGTTCCCCCGGCAGGCAACATGATACCATGCCTCCGGATATTCAATTCTCAGTGGTCTAACCATGTAAGTAATATCCCACAATTTTCCCTATTTGTCAATAGTCAAGGTTTGACCCTCTGCTCTTTTATGTCAATAGTCAAGGTTTGACCCTCTGCTCTTTTAAAGGTTTGACCCTGTGCCCTTTTAAGAAGCGAAACGGCAAAAAATTATAGCAGAAGGTGAGCTTGTTAAAAAAATAAATCTTGACCGTATCAGGATTGAATCTCTTTTTTTGCCTGATGTCTGTATATTTAGAGTCATAAATATAAATACAGATAGGGGCATTATGGATATCAGCAAACGACGCCAACAGATTTACCTTCTCTACCGGCAGATGGGAGCCTGTCTGAAAATTTTATTAAGCAGGCCCCCGATGGGGAGAGGTATTGTTTATGAATTAAAAAGGAAATGCGGAAACCCCAATTGTCGATGCACGCGGGGAGAACTGCACAGATCTCCCTGCCTTTCCTATTACATTGGAGGAGAGAAGAGGAAGCTGACGACGGTAAAAGAGCATCAAGCAAATACGAAGTATAATTTTTACCTATTTTTTTACTTGACATTGAGATGAAAATATTGCTTTGCTCATAACACGAGCATGCCAACTATTTGATTTCTCTATTCTCTCTCTCTTCCCTCCCTCTATAAAATAACTTATATCACCGAATAGGTTCTTTTCATCTTCTGGTTTTTTCTATCTGTTTTTAACCTATTGTTAAAAAGGAAAGTGATATGAAGAAGTTTTTGTTAGGGAATATTACGAGGACCGGCAAATCAGGGATGGTCATACCAAACACAGATCACAACCAGAATTGCTGAGGGATAATGACCTAAAGAAACATGGAGGAGCAGAAAATGAGAGCAGTAATAAATATTATATCAATTCTTATTTCTGCCTTTGTATTTGTCCCCCTTGTCTCTGGCACCGTCTATTATGTAGATGGAATAAATGGTTCTAATGGTTGGTCTGGTGAGACCACCAATTTTACGACTGCTACCGGGCCATTCGAAACAATTAACTATGCTGTATCTCAGCTTGCCGCCGGTGATACCTGCTGGGTGAGATTTACTAATTATTTTGAGCAAGTTTATGGAATGGCCGCCAGTGGCTCAGCGGGGAATGAGATTACCCTAAAAGGAGATTATACCGGAGCTATCTGGGAGGATTCTACGAGCCGGCCAATAATCGATGGAGAGAATGCGAGTCAGAATTGTATCAAATTACGATATGCATTCTGGATAATCCGTAACTTTGTCACTCATGATGCTACCTTAAGGAATCTTCAAGTCTATCAATCTGGGGGGCATAATAATTCATTCTATAATATGATTTCATATGGAGCAAAATATGGAATCTATGACGAGTACGGGGCGAATGATAATAATGTATATGATTCTATATTCTATTCAAATGATTATGGAGGTTTCATTTATGGATATAATACTCTCAAAGCGAGCATGAATTTTCATAGATGCAAATTTTACAATAATGGATATGGATTATTTGGAAATTTCTATCAAAATGTTGGATCACGTAGCTCTGTTAATAGTAGTCTCTTTGTAACTATTCAGGTACCCTTCCGGCAGAGTTATCGGATGGCGGATAGCCTACTATTCGGAGGGTGAGTTAGTGTTCTTCGACTGTGGGTAAGGATAATAAGAAAACAGCTAAAATACAAGGAGGAAACACTGCCGATAATTATAACGGAATAGATTAATTTAGCAGTTACTACAGATGACGGGAATAAAAGGTCTGCCCGCGAAAGCATTGTGAATTGATTCAATAACATTCTCGGAGTTTTTACGAACCGTTGAGATGTAACTTCGAATCCGGCAAAAAGCATCGGCTCCATTTGTGCTGCGAAAAGTTCCGGAGATCTTCTGCTGAGTTTTCATCATGCGCAGATCGCGTTCGGCCAGGTTATTATCAAAAGGCACCGCAAAGTCATACATAAAGGCCAGTATCTCTTTCTTATAATCGCGGAACCGGTCAAGCAAATTTATGGCTTTGGACCTTTTTGGTCGACCTCTCTTTTTCTTGGTGGTCAATATTTTCTCAGGCATGGGATTTTCGGCATAACCTTCGTCGATTATTTCACTGTAAAGTTTTTCAAATTTCCGAGCCAGAGTGTCAGAGAGGCAAATGTTACCAAGAGGGAATTTATCCACTGCCTTTTTTGTCTTCCGCAGACAGTCGAGCATCTCTTTGGCCCAATGCTGTTGTTGTTGCTCGTGGAGGAAAATTAATTCGCGCAAAAGATGTGAGTTACAAAACCCATGTCGACAATCGTACGACAGGTAAGGTTTCCAGAAGTCATGAATTGCCCGGCCTCCAAAACAGGGGAGAATGCCGATATCATCCATTGCTTCGGAGCCCCGCTTTTTATGAATTTGATAGTAGGTCAAAGATGGAGTACTGGCAACATGAAGCCAGTGGCCTTTGCCGTTTAGCGAAGTGCCGGTTTCATCAAAATTAACTACCGGAGAAGTTATCAGTTTTTGTCGGATTTGCTCGACCGGGTCATCAAGGATGTTAAAACAGGCGTTACTTATATTTACCAGAGTCCCTTCACTTATTTCTTGAGAGAAGATATCGGCAAAAAATTCGCGAGTGCGCTGATAAGGTAGAAGTTGGTAATCCATCAGATAAACTGCCAATGCTTTCAGGCGAGAGCCGTATTGCACGGGAGCTTTAACGCCTTTGGGGAACTCTGCTTTATTTACGTGTTTGCAATGAGGACATTCTTTTATTTCGACTTGATGTTCGGTAACTTCAATCTCTGGCAGAGGAGGAATATCAAATACCTGTCGTTTTTGACAATCGGAGACAGGTTGATCGACTATTGACCGTCCGCAGTGTTGACATTGTTCAACCGGATGGACAATAATATGGTCCGGTTTTTTGACCTGGTTTAGCGTCTGCCCTGAATGGCCGAATTGTCCACCGGGTTTACGTTTGCCCCGTTTCCGCAAGCTGCGGGGAGCAGGTTTATTGAATCCATCAGAAGAAGGAGGTTTACTGCTGTTCCGACTGTTTTTAGCAATTTGATCCTGGAGAGTTTTAACCTGGATCTGGAGAGTCTCGACTTGTTCACGCAGTAATTCAAGCTCGGCAGAAAATGCGAGAAGAACCTTGACCACCGCTTCCGGGCCGGCATGATAGATTGCCAGAGCTTCTTCAGGAGTCATAGCATAGCACCTCTCGAAACTTTTTGGATAAAGGATAGACATAGACATCTTTTACGGGGGCCTTGATTATATGGTCGCGATCGTTACGCGTGCGCCCTTTTGTCTGCCCGGTTAAAATCCAGTTGGCAGCCCGGTAACAGACCCCGCGAAAGCGGGACCGGTCAACGAAGGTTTCCAGTAGATAAATTGGGTGGCCGTATTTCGTTATCCAGTCCGAACTAAGCCGTCGCGAAATCCGGGAAAGAAGGTGACTGGCCAGATGGGGGACTTGGATCCAGGGCAAAATCAGAAAACGCATATTATTGGTTATGAAGTTCAGCTTATTTTTCCTGTTCAAGCTGTCCCAGCCAATAAATGAATCACGAGGGTTGGTCTTCCAAGCCGCGGAACCGAACAGCAGACATGCCAGAGGTCGTCCGGAACAGGAACGAACCAGATATTTGATATTTTCGCCAACAATACCTTTATACCCAAGGTAATGATAGCGGGCCAGCAGACAGTTAAACAATTTATCATCCTGGGTCCGGGGCAAGATATTAGTAATTCCGAGAGGACGCAGTGTCTTTAAACTGCCGCTTATTTTTTCGGTGCAATGAGGGATGAAGGTAATCGGGCGGTTGCGGAATGCTTTGGCTGTATTTCGTTTTGACGGGGGTAATATAATATGGCCTGCTCGTTCAAGCTTGAGCAATAGGGAGCGACAAGCCATATCCTTGATCCGGCCCTTGAGGTTGCGCCAGTCCCAAAGGTGGCAGAGTTCTTTGGAGAGTCTGGTACGGCCCCAGGAGGGGTTATCGACGATCAACTGTTTGATTAGTTGAATGTCAGCCGGAGTTATTTTACGTCCTTGTACAACCATGTCATTTTTCATGGTTGCCACAATAACAAGGGATGGCTAAAGAGTCCAGCAAAAAATCGAGCAGGCTATCCGCCATCCAATAACTCTGCCGAAAGGGTACCTGAATAGTTACAATTAAAAAACAAAACCATTATACAATTACACGGATTACTCTGATTGTTTCGCCTTGGCTTGGCGGCTTTACTGTCCACGAATTACACTAATTTACACGAATTGCTTCCCCCTCCTCGGCCCCTTTAATGGACTACGAATTACGCGAATTACGCAAATTTTAAACTAACCCGATTGCCCGGGCCGTCCGGATCGAGGTTAGAAAGAAGTTTTAAGTTAGAAGTGCCTAAAGTGCGGGTTTGGGGAAGTTTTAAGTGCCTAAAGTTATCGCCTGCGACAGGGCGCCCGATAGATATATATACAAATTACTAACCATTGAATCATCAAAAGGAACTATATCCCCGTTAAAGCGAACTCAAGCAATGCCAAGTAAAATCGAGCATAGGGAGGCGAAGCGACAACTTTTAACTTTAGGCACTTTAGCGCACTTTAGGCACTTCTTGTTCTCTACTCCATGCCGGGCGAAGCGACAACTTTCAACTTTAGGCACTTAAGGCAATTTAGGCACTTATTCTTCCCCATTCTCCTCATTTCGTTTTTCTATCAACTCCTTCTCATCTTTAAATTCATTCCAGAGGTCCAGGTTGCTGTAGGTGAGAGTGGTCTTCTCATATCCGTAACGGAGTTCCATCTCCGTGTTGGTCCGGGTCCAGATATACATATTCGCGGCCGGCATATCTTCGCGGGGATACTGATATTCCTTCATCAGGATGGACTTGATCAGGGAGCCGTAAGTCGGAGATTCCCAGACAACCTTAGCGGAATATAATTTTTGACCGCGTGGGGTGAAGAAGAACGTGATTATGCATTCATTACCGTGTAGGTGAGTCTCATATTCAAGGTGAGGCTTAAGACCGGTTATCTCTTTCTCCGATAGAGTATAATTTTTATTGGCCGCGTGCGCCTCAACTTCGAGCAGCGTCATCCCCCAGTCAAAATCCTCCAGGATGATGGGCTTCGTGTGACCTGTGGTGCCCGAAAAAAAGATGATAAAGATGGAGATAAGAATTATCTTCATGACAGAAATATCCTTAATTAGTATAATGAAAGCTGTGGAGACCCTAAAGACTAAAGATCCTGATCTTAACATATGATACTAACTAACCAATAATATTTTTTCCGGAGGGAAAAATAATGAGATACTCTCACTCAAAGATATCTACTTTTGAGACCTGTCAACTCCAGTATAAGTACAGATATATCGATCGCCTGCCCGTTACCCTGGGAGCGGGTATTGAATCCTTCATGGGGATCAGGGTACATGAGACGCTGGAAAAATTATACCGGGATCTGAGAATGACCCACCTCCTTGAACTTGATGAACTTCTGACCTCATATCAATCCGGCTGGAAGAAGCACTGGGATGATAATATCCGGGTGATTAAAAAAGAATATACCCCGGATGATTACCGAAAAAAGGGAGCAAAATGTATTGAAGATTATTACCGGCGATACTATCCGTTCGATCAAGGGCGGACCATCGGGATCGAGGAACGAATCCGGGTAGAACTTGGCCATGATAGATTTTTAACCGGCTTTATTGACCGGCTCGATCTGGCTGGAGATGGGATATACGAGATCCATGATTACAAGACATCCAACCGTCTTCCGACCCAGCAGCAGGCAGATTATGATCGTCAACTGGCACTCTACCAGATGGATATTCAGCACCGGTGGGATGACGTAAAGGAGGTGATCCTGGTCTGGAATTACCTGGTCTTTGACCGGGAGATTCGCTCAATTCGTTCTCTCGGGGATCAGGAGAAACTTCTGGCGAAGATAAATAAGATAATCGATCGGATTGAATCGACCACTGAGTTTGAACCGAAGGAGAGCGCTATCTGCAACTGGTGTGATTTTCAGAATATCTGCCCGCTCTGGAAACATAAATTTCACTTGGAAGAACTTCCTCCCCGGGAGTTCAGGGAAGATGATGGGCTTAATCTTATCGATCAGTATGGTGCCCTGCTCGATGAAGAACAGTTGCTGAAAGAAGAGAAAGAGCGGGTAAAGGCGCTGATTGTCGAGTACTGCGAATCATTTGGTTATAAGGTTATTTACGGCAGTGACCGCAAGATCGGGTTAAAGAGGGTTAAGAATCTACTCTTCCCCCCGGCCCGGCATGAACGCCGGGTTGAATTAGAGAAGTTGATCACGAGCACGGGTAAGTGGGAAGAATTCTCATCTTTGAATCTCTTTAAGCTGAAGAAAGCCCTACAATCCGGAAAACTCCCTCACCACCTGGTTGAGCAGTTAGAACCGTTTTACACTGAGGAAGATACGTATCGACTTTCGGTGACCCGGTTGTAGCCCCGCATAAAGCAGGACTATTTCAGGCAGGACGATTTAAAAAGGCAGAATAATTGGGGGCAGAATGATTAGAAGATAGAATGATTTTATTTCAAAGAGGCTGAGGTAGGGGGTAATAATTCTGCCCTAAATAATTCTGCCATAAAAAGGGGCCGAGGTAGGGGTAATAGTCCTGCCTGTAATGGTCCTGCCATAAAAGGGGCTGAGGTTGGGGGAGAATCGTCCTGTCATAAAAGGGGCTGAGGCTGAGGGTTGGCTTTTAGAACAATAATCCGGTCATTCTCGAAGAGTATAGGTCGATCCAGTTTTCTCAGGGTTTCGACCATTTTCGGGAAAACCCGGTCTTTTCGTATTGCCAGGTAATCCGCCCCCAATTCTTCCACGTAAGTTACTTGCCTCAGATTAGGCTCATACCAGATATTATTTTTAAGAGTGATGAAAAGTGCCCGGGAATCGCGAACCAGTTCCAATAATATCCAGGCCAGAAAAAGCAATGCTCCGGTGATGGCAAACTTATCCTTAATATTAAAAATAATTTCACAACTGTGCGAGGATTATTTTTCATCTTTCGGTTGAAAAAACTTGATTTATTTCAGGTTATGCCTTAACTTGCTTATCTTAATTGTATCCATGTCATAAACTTCGGAGTAAAAATTATGAAATTGACTGAACTACAGAGAGTCTCATACCCCGAGACGGTCGCGGGGGCGATTGCCATTCTCTCAGATGAAAAATGCCGGGCCGTTGCTGTCGGCGGCGGCATCACCTTTGCCTTTACTCCTCCAAATAATGTGGAAGAGATGGTCTGCCTCCGGCGTCTGCCGTTAAATTATATAAAGAAGCAAGGCGGTGCTATCCACATCGGTTCTACCACCCCAATTGCCGACCTGGTCTCATCCGGGGTGATTAAGAGTTATGCCGACGGCATAATCTGGGAGACCGCCCGCCGGATAGGTTCCACCCTGAACCGCAACTTGATCACGGTCGGAGGCAACCTGGTTCAACCCTTCATCTGGTCGGATCTCTCCACCGCAGCTCTGGCCCTGGGAGCCAGAATAATAATCCAGGATAAGAGTAAGATTCGGGAACTTTCAGCGGAGGAGTTCTTTTCCCGGGTTCCCGCAAAGTTCTTGAAACCGGGTAGTTTGGTCACCGAGATTATCTTTCCACCCTTCGCTAAGAACGCCCGTGCCGCCTATGAAAAGTTTACCCTGACCGAGTTCGATTATGCCATCCTGAAGGTAGCGATTGTTCTTGCCAGGACCGGAAAAGTATGCCGTGAGATCACGATTGTGGTGGGCGGCGCGACAGTTCTTCCCCAGAGAATCCGGGAAGCGGAAGAGATATTGAGAGGGAAGACCGGATCCCAGATACTGGTAAATGAAGCCTCCGAGCTGGCTTCCGAGGAGCTCAAGCTGGTCCGGGATATCCGCTCTTCGGAGAAGTATAAACGTGATCTCTGCCGGGTCCAGGTCCGTGGAATCCTGGAGAAGATCCTCCTTGACCAAAAGGTGCCGGAATGGAAATTGTTTTAACTATCAATAAAAAAGAGAGCCGGGTAGAAGTTGTTGGAGCTGAGACCCTCCTCGATCTTCTGCGGCGGTTGGGGTATAAGAGTGTCAAATTCGGTTGCGGGGAAGGCGCCTGTGGCGCTTGTACCGTGTTGATGGATGGCCGTCCGGTTAACTCCTGTCTGATTCTGGCGGTTACCGCGGATGGAAGAGATATTATTACCGTGGATGATCTGGGGACCATTCAGAAGCCGCATATCCTCCAGACATCTTTCGTTGAAACCGGTGCTGTCCAGTGCGGTTTCTGTACTCCGGGGATGATATTGGCCGCTAAGGCGCTTCTGGATCGGAATGCTTCTCCTTCGGAAGATGAGATTAAGGAAGCTCTGGACGGGAACCTCTGCCGCTGTACCGGGTATGTCCAGATCATCGAGGCGGTTCAGCTGGCCGCCCGTCGCATCCGGGCGAAGAAGAAGACCGGAAAGAAGAAGGGTATCTCAAAAAATACTAAAAAAGCTTAGTATCTGCGCTGCAACTAATTAACCACGAAGGACACGAAGCTTACGATCATGCTCGCGCGCCGTAGCGCATTAGCGCGCAGGCACGAAGGGATTTTAGAGACTCAAAGATAGGTATAAATATTTTTAGTCTTTTTTTTGTGTTCTTCGTGATCTTCGTGGTTATTAATATTTTAAAGAAAGCAGTAAGAAGATGAAATCTCCGAAATTTAATGAAGTAAATAAAAGTGTCCTCAAGGTAGACGCCCTCGGTCTGGCGCTCGGGCAGGCTAAATTCACCGACGATTATGAGATGCCGGGGATGATATATGCCAAGCTCCTCCGCAGCCCCCATGCTCACGCCAGGATTAAATCCATCAATACAGCTAAGGCCAAGGACCACCCAGGTGTGGTGGCGGTCCTTACCCATAAAGATGTTCCCCGGATTCCGATCACGACCGCAGGGCAGGGATATCCGGAACCATCTCCCTATGATGAGTTTATTCTGGACAATAAAGTCAGGTATGTGGGGGATAAAGTAGCCCTGGTCGCGGCGGAGACGGACGAGATTGCCGAGGAAGCGCTCCAGTTGATTGAGGTAGAGTATGAAGTTCTTCCGGCTGTTCTGGATCCAAGGAAGGCGATGCGAGCCAGTGCTCCCGTTATCCATGATGAGAAGGATTGCTATATTCCGATTCCCGTTCCGTATGAACCGGAGAAGAACCGGGTGGCACGAATAGATGCTTCGGTGGGGGATATCAAAAAAGGAGTCAAAAACGCGGCGATGGCGATTACTGACGAGTTCGAGAATCAAACCGCTACTCATTCCGCCCTCGAACCTCATTGCGCGCTTGGCTGGCTGGATGAGAATGGACGATTGATAATTATCTCCACTACCCAGGTTCCATTTCATGCCCGCCGGATTCTGAGTCGGGCTCTACAGATTCCGCAGCGGAAGATCAGGATAATCAAGCCGAGGTTGGGAGGAGGTTTCGGTGGGAAACAGGAGGTTATCCTGGAGCAGTATGTGGGACTGCTTGCTCTAAGGCTCAATCGCCCGGTTAAGATGCGGTTGACCAGGAAAGAAGTGTTTATCAGCGCCCGGGTCCGGCATAATATGATCACCAAGGTCCAGGTAGCAGCGAAGAAAGACGGGGAATTGACCGCGATCGATCTCTATGCTCTCTCCAATACCGGCCCTTATGGAACCCACGGTTTGACTGTAGCCTCCAATGTCGGAACACGGACGCTCCCGATGTTTAAATGTCCCAACCTCCGCTTCAGCAGTGACGTTGTCTATACCAATCTCAGTGTTGCCGGGGCCTACCGGGGATATGGGGGCACCCAGGGAATTCTGGCCACCGCCATTGTAATGGATGATCTGGCCGAGCGTCTTGGCATCGACCCGGTGGACTTTTATTTGAAGAATGTTATCGTTGGTGGAACAGAAGTACCGATTTTGAAAGAGTTAGGCGAAGGACCGGTGATCGGTCAACCCCACATCAGTTCCTGCGAGCTGACGGCGTGCATTAAAGCCGGCGCCGAGGCCATTGACTGGAAGAAAAAACGCGGCCATCCGGGAGGGGGGCGTTACCGCCGTGGCATGGGTATGTCAATAATGATGCAGGGGTCTTCTATCCCTTACATTGATATGGCCTCGTCCACCATAAAGTTGAACGATGACGGTTCATTTAATCTCCTGATGGGCGCTACCGATATCGGCCAGGGGTCGGACACTGTCCTGGCGCAGATCGCGGCCGAGGTTTTGACGGTCTCAACCGATGAGATAATCGTTTATTCATCGGATACCGATCTTACCCCTTTTGATGTAGGGGCCTACGCATCCTCCACTACCTACCTCTCCGGGATGGCGGTGAAGGATACGGCAGAAAAGGTGAAGGAGCAGATGATCGCGGTCGGAGCCGCTATGCTCAATACCACCCCGGACCGGGTCAAGGTGATCGGTGGACGGGTGGTCGGACCAAAGAATAAATCCGTAACCTTCAAAGAGATCGGACTTCGTTCCCTTTACGAAAAAGATCAGTTCCAGATTGCGGCGACAGCATCCCGGATCTCCCAGGAGTCTCCGCCGCCCTTCGCCGCTCACTATGCTGAGGTGGAAGTGGATCGGGCTACCGGGAAGGTTCGGGTAGTCGAGTACGTACAGGCGGTTGACTGCGGCACTCCGATCAATCCCACTCTGGCGCGCGGGCAGGCGATCGGGGCCTTGATGAACGGACTTAGTTACGCGCTTACCGAGCGCTATATCTATAGCTCCAAGGGAGTAATGCTCAATCCCAACTATGGCAATTATAAGCTTTTTTATACCAAAGACATCCCTAAGATCAGAACCATCTTTGTCCCCTCCTATGAGCCGACCGGCCCGTTCGGAGCCAAGAGTGTGGGAGAGATCTGTATCAGCGGTCCGCTCCCCGCCATCTCCAATGCCATCTATGACGCGGTCGACATCCGGCTTCATCGCACCCCCTTTACTCCAGACAAGGTTCTGGAAGCGCTCCAGGCCCGAGAACGGGGTTAGAAAGAAGTTTAAAGTTGTAAGTGCCTAAAGTTTGAAGTTGCCCCAGCTTCGGCCCTATTTTAAAACCGCTAATCTCGCGAATCTGCGCAAATATTCTAATTGTCGGTCGTGATGTTCGACGCCCTGCCCGCCATAGCTTTAGCGAAGGCTGGTTCGAAGTTGAAAAGCCTGCCCGCCATAGCTTTAGCGAAGGCTGGTTCGACGCCCTGCCCGCCATAGCTTTAGCGAAGGCTGGTTCGATGTTCATCTTTTCCCCCCTCTGAGGCCATTTTTTTAGCTGCAAAAAAGCGCAAAATCCGCAACCTTGGTCCTTTTACGTTCGACGCCCTGCCCGCCATAGCTTTAGCGAAGGCTGGTTCGACGTTGGAAGCTGTGCCCGCCGTAGCTTTAGCGAAGGCTGGTTCGACGCCCTGCCCGCCATAGCTTTAGCGAAGGCTGGTTCGACGTTCAGTTTTTTGCCTTGCCTCGGCGCCTTTTCGTTCGACGTTCAACGTTGGACGCCGTGCCTGCCGTATCGACGCCGGCCCGCCGTAGCCTTGGCGAAGGCGGGCTCAGTATTCAACTTTTTGCCCGCCTCTGCTCAGCGGTTTTGCAGTCCACGAATTTTACCCCGCGATGACCGAAGGTCATTTTGCGTGGTACACTAATTTGCACTAATTGTTTCCCCTTACCTCGGCCCCTTTTTTAGCCGCAGTCAACGACCGCGGCTACAGCACCCCGCTAAGAGCGGGGAGTCTCCAAAGGGAGAGGATCACACCCATAATAAGTTTAACGGACAAGAGGAGACTTGATACCGTTTTTAGACTTTGATTAAGAATGAGAAACATGTAGTATTGGAACAAACAACGAGTGGCGCATCAGCATCTGACATAAACTGTTTGGCGTGTTGCCGAGCACTACGCCGATGGTGAGGTAAACTGTCTTTACTTTAAGGAGATATTAAAATGCCTATTCCACAGACTGTAACATTCCAGGAAGCGATAGACGTAATTGAGTTGCTGCCTGAATATCAACAAGAAAGCCTCGTTGATATTCTTCAACATAGGCTCATAGAACACAGGAGGGAATTGATCGCGGAAAACATTAAAGAAGCAAGAAACGAATTTGCGCGCGGAGAAGTAAAAAGAGGCACCGCAATCGATTTAATCAGAGAGCTTGCGGAATGAGGACGCTTATATGGAGTAAAACCTTTGTAAGAGCTTTGAGACGAAATATCAAAAAGCATCCAACCGTGTGTAAACATATTGAAGAAACTCTGAAAGTTTTAGAGGAAAATCCTTTTGCCCCCCGATTAGAGACTCATAAACTCAAAGGAAAATTGTCAGGCTCATGGGCGTGTAGCGCTGGATATGACTTACGAATAGTATTTGATTTTGTGGAGAGCGAAAAACAAAAGGAAGATGATATTTTCTTGCTTGAGATCGGAACACACGAGGAAGTGTATTGAACCGATGACAGATGACCCACGGCCAGAATACGACTTCTCCAAACTGGAGGTAGGAGTTTGGGGAAAGTATGCCGAACGCTTTCACACCGATACCAACCTTATTCCGCCTGGAGCCCGATGTCGCAAGGGCATTTACTAGGAATTTTCAAGCCCTATTGCCAAGGACCTCTGATCGAGGTTGAAAACCTCTCCCACAGTTAGCTCACCCGGATCGAGTCTCCGTCATTCCCCCATTTTTCTCTCCATTCCCCCCCCTTCCCCCCCTTCCCATTTCTCTTGCATCAACCCGTGTAGTATGGTCTAATATTTTTTTAATTTTTCTAAAATTGAAAAAAGGGGTAACCTATGCCTTCCGACCTGAGAAAGATAAAAGCTAAAGAGTGTGTTGGCTGCCGGATCTGCGAGCTGGTCTGCTCACTCAAGCATTACGGAGTTATCAACCCGCACCGTTCCCGGATCAGGGTCTATCGGCTGGAAGATCGGGATAAGATTGAAACCTGCCGGTTCTGCGATGATCCAAAGTGTGTCGAGGCGTGCCCGACCGGGGCGATGCATATTGAAGATGGGCGGGCGGTCCATGACCGGGAGAAGTGTATCCTCTGCGGCGCCTGTATCGAGGCCTGTCCATTCGCGGGAGCTCTGAGAATATTTGAAGGTGAGCTTCTGAAATGCGATCTCTGCGGCGGCGATCCCGAGTGCGTGAAGTACTGTCCCACCGATGCCCTCACCCTCGGTAGTTTCAAGGAGGTCAAAAATGACTGAAAAAGATAAATACTTCGGGTATATGGGCCGGATATTGAGAGTTAATCTTACCACCGGTGAAATTACCAAGGAACCGCTCCCCCGGGAGTTAATGGAAAACTATATCGGTGGTCGCGGCTTCGGAATTAAACTCTTAACCGATCTTCTGCCCGATCCGGCAGGGGTTGATCCCCTGGGGCCGGAGAATGTATTAATCTTCTCTACCGGGCCGCTCAATGGGACAATGTCCCCATCTTCGGGGAGGTATACGGTAACCACCAAATCCCCGCTTACCGGTCTCTTAGGAGACGCCAACAGCGGGGGCGCTTTCGGGGCCGAGATAAAGTTTGCCGGATACGATGTGATCATCGTCGAGGGTCAGGCTTCCGGATTGGTTTATCTGAATATCCGGGATGATCAAGTGGAGATTCTCCCTGCCGCCGATCTCTCCGGCAAAGGAACAATGGATACGACCGATATATTGGTCGAGAAGTATGGAAGGGATACCAAGGTAGCCTGTATCGGTCCGGCCGGGGAGAATATGGTATTCTGCGCTGCTATTGCCAACGATAAGTTCCATTACCTTGCCCGTTGCGCGGTGGGAGCGGTGATGGGTTCGAAGCACTTGAAGGCGATCGCGATCAACGGTACCCGGGACCTTAAACTGGCGGATCCCGATGAGTTTTTAAAGAAGACCGCTGACTGTTACCGGAAGATCACCGAGGATAAAACCTATCCGGACTTTTCCTATTACGGGACCGCGGTAATCACCGACATCGCGGCTGAGAGCGGGGGACTCTCCACCCGGAACGGACAGACCGGGGTCTTCGATCATATGGATAAATATAGCAGCCATGCTTATCGGGAAGATTTTGTGACCCGGTCTGAGAGCTGTTTCTCCTGCATTATTCACTGCTCTAATTACGCGGTGGTGGAAGATAAAAAATACAAGTGCGCGGGAAAGGGGCCGGAATTTGAGACATTTGTAGCTCTGGGGTCCCGGCCCGATTTGCCGAATCTTCCTCCGGTTATTTATGCCAACTATCTCTGCAACGATTACGGGATGGATACTATCTCGGTTGGGGGAATTATCAGTTTCCTCTTTGAATGCAGCGAGAAGGGTATGATACCGGAGAAGTATGAATGGGGGGACGCAGATGCCGTCATCGAGCTGGTGAGGAAGATGGCATTTCGGGAAGGAATCGGGGATGAGATGGCGAAGGGGATGAAGTACCTGGCCGAGAAGATCGGGCAGGGAAGCATGGACTTCGCCCTCCAGACCAAGGGTATGGAGCTCCCCGCCTATGATCCGCGGACCGGGAAGGGTTTTGGTCTCGGTCTGGCGGTTGCTTCCCGGGGAGGAGATCATCTCCGTGCGCTCCCGAACTTCGAGCTGCTCAGCTATACTCCGGAGGAAGGTGTTAAATGGTTTGGCGATCCCCATACCGTCGATCCCTATGCCTGGCAGGGGAAAGCCGATATGGTTCTCTGGCATGAGAACTTTGCCGCAGTGGTTAACTCGGCTGAGATGTGTATGTACTGCATGTTCGCGACCTACGCTATCCTGCCCGAAGATATGGCGGATCTGATCAGGCACGCCACCGGAATCGATTGGGATGAAAAAAAGATAATGAAAGCCGGAGAGCGGATTTTGAATCTGGAACGACTCTTTAATGTTGCCTGCGGACTCACACCGGCCGATGATTCTCTCCCGAAGAGATTTCTGGAGGAGGGGCTTCCGGAAGGCCCGGCGGAAGGACAGATTGTGGAACTGGATAAGATGCTCCCCCGGTATTATGAGGTGAGAGGATGGCAGGAAGACGGACGCCCGACTAAGGAGAAGTTGGAAGAGTTGGGGATAGAATAGGGTGATTATCAGACAAAATGGAATGATGGAGTGTTGGAGTGATGAAGTATTGGAGTACTGGAGTAATGGAAGGGCCGGTTTCCAGCACTCCATCACTCCATTACTCATTCCATTACTCCATAATCTCCGATAGAATTCATCGTCTGTAACTATCTGCCTTAAGATCAGACTAGGTCATGAAGATAACCGTTACTGCCATCAGTAAGTTCCAGAGGTATTTCCCCGCGCGTACTACAGAGATTGAATTCCCTGGGTCCACTCTCTTCGACTTTATATCCTGGGTAAGGGATGAGTACGGCCTGGATATTTCGGCCCACCGGAATATCAAGATTACCCATAATTCGGTTATGACCAAGGACTTTGCTGTTCCACTTAATGATGGCGATCGAGTCAGTTTCATCCCGATTGTGGCCGGGGGATAAATAACCGCCCCAATCGTTCCAGCCGCCGGGGCTAATTTTATGGGCATACGATTTTTAAATAGGGTCTAGCATGAAAGTCCGTTTGATATTGATTGGTCCTCTTAAACTTCCTTCTCAAGGGCGTATTATTGAATTTCAAACGCGGAAAGGGACAAAGCTGCGGACCATCCTCCGCAAGATGCTGAATTATACCCCGAAAGAATTGGAGTTCATTCAAATTATTCATGATGGCCGGACAGTTCATCTTGATGAGGTGATCACCGAAGATATTGAGCTGCGGATAACTATGAGATTGGGAGGCGGTTAGAATCAACTATGGCGACAGTAAAAATATTCGGCACATTAAGAGATCGGGCGGGCATAGGTCAGATTGAAATTTCGGGGGGAAAGACTATTTGGCAGATTTTGGCGCTTCTCGGTGAAAAGTATGGCGATTTGGTTAGGAGGCTTTTGCTGGAAGAGAAGGACGGTGAGTTGGTAAAGCGTGCTCCGGTTGTAATTATCATTAACGGTCATACCCAGATTGATCTCGGGCGAATTGTCGAAGATGGGGAGACAGTAACTATTTTTCCGGCAGTAGCGGGAGGTTAAAAGGAATTGTCTAAAGTTTTCAGCCGGAGGCTGATCAGCCTTTGGCTGAGGTGCGTATAACTTGAGATTTATAGGTATTTCTACCTAAAATAAATATCATCCAATATAGTATGACTAAAAACTAATTTTAATTAGGAGGCGCAGCATTATGCACGGATACGCGGGAAAATATCTCAGGATTAATCTGACTGACCGGTCGGTAAAAGAAGAACCACTGCCGGATCATCTGATTGAATATATTGGCGGGACCGGTTTCTGCGCGAAGATCCTCTGGGATGAACTTAAACCGGGGATTGATCCCCTATCTCCGGATAACATTCTGATTATGGCCACCGGCCCGACCACGGGGACAATCTTTCCCCAGAGCGGTCGTTATATGATGGCCGCCAAATCTCCCCTCACCGGGTGCTGGGCCGAGGCTCACTGCGGTGGTCACATGGGGCCGGAGTTAAAGTACGCCGGGTATGATTTTATCATTTTCGAGGGCCGGGCCGATCGCCTGGTATATCTTCTGATCATAGATGATCTGGTTGAGATTATAGACGCCGGGGATCTCGCCGGACGCAAGGTGAACGAGACAACCGATTATATCCGGAATAAACATGGGATTGAAAGGGTCGCCTGTATCGGTCCCGCCGGGGAGAACCTGGTCCGTTTCGCGGCCGTGATGACGGATAAGCATCGGGCTTTCGGTCGCTCCGGTCTTGGCACGGTGATGGGGAGCAAGAACCTGAAGGCGATCGCGGTGATGGGAACAGGGGATATTACTATGGCCGACCCGAAAGGATACGGCGAGCTATATGAAGAGTCGAAGTATCGTTTTCTGGAAGGTCCGGATTCGGAAGGCTGTCTCTCCCTGAGAGAGTTTGGTTCGGCAGGACTGGTTGAGATTGAGAATGAGATTGGTCGCTTCCCAACCAAAAATCACAAGCGGGGTGTTTATGATAAGGTGGAGATGATCGGTTCGACCCGGATCAGGGATGAGTTTCGGGTGGCCAAAAACTCCTGTTTTAACTGTAAGATACAGTGCAAACTGGTGACTTTCTCCAAAAAATATAACAGCATCGGAGAGGGGCCTGAATACGAGACAGTGGTCTCGCTGGGTTCCGGGTGTCTCAACTCGAACCTCGATGATCTGGTTTATGCCAATCATCTCTGCAACGACCTGGGTATAGATACCATCTCCTGTGGTTCCAGCATCGGGTTTGCCATGGAATGCTACGAGAACGGCCTGATTGAGGAAGAAGTAAACTGGACTGACGGAGACAAGGTTGTCCAACTGGTAACCGATATCGCCTACCGACGCGGCCTGGGAGACCTTCTGGCCGATGGTGTGAAGCGGGCCGCGGAGAAGATCGGCGGCGGCGCGGAGAAGTTCGCGATGCATGTCAAGGGGCAGGAGATCTCGGGTCAGGATGGTCGGGCCCATCGTTCCAGCGGATTGACTCACGCGACATCGGTCCGGGGAGCGGATCACCTCCGGGGACTATCGGTAATCGATGAGATCGGTTACCCCGAGATTGGATTGCGCCGCTATGGAAAGGATAAACTCCCGGCGGCACTTGACCGGCACAGTGAAGAGTTCAAGGGGCAGATGGTATATGATGTGGAGCACTTCTATGCCGTGGTTGATTCTCTTATTATTTGCAAATACGGCACTATGTATCCCCTCTGTTATTACTATCCCGATTTTCCCGCTATTCTTTACCGCTTGACCGGAGTTGAAGCATTTAATGATGAGGAGAACCTGCAGCGGATCGGGAAAAAGATCTGTTTATTGCGGAGAGCTTTTAATCAGCGGGAAGGACTAAGCCGCAAAGACGATACTCTCCCGGATCGATTCCTCTACGAACCCGAGGAGGAGGGACCAGCGAAAGGTCAGGTCGTCAATCTCGACGTTATGCTGGATGATTATTACAAGCTTTGGGGTTATGATGAGGACGGTCTAATCCGCCCGGAGACTTTGGATGAGTTCAGTCTTGAGGATGTTAAGGAGGAACTTTATAAATAACGGAAGATGGAGGGCAGAGGGGAACTGAATACCTAATATTCAACCAACCTTCGCCAAGGCTACGGCAGGCATGCAAGGAATATCCAATAAAAAGGGCAAGTAAGGAGCGATAGCGACTCCCACCTTGGATATTCCTTGTTGGCTGTTGGATATTCAAAAAGGGGCCGAGGTAGGGGGTAATAGTTCTATCGTATAATAATCCTGCAATTATTAGTGAATCTAAATTCTTATTTAAATTGGAGTAAAAAATGAAGCATCTTATCCACAAAAGTGATATCTGCTCAGGTTGCCAGACCTGCCAGATAATCTGCGGTTTCACCTTTTTCAAGGTGAATAATCCCAAAAAAGCCCGTCTGGAGATCAATCGAATCTCCGATACTGAGACGCGGATGACTGTCTGTGTTCAGTGTCAGGAGCGTCCATGCCTGAAGGCCTGCCCGGAAGGGGCTATCTCCGAAGTTAACGGATCAGTTAGGATCAATTCGAAAAAATGTAATTCCTGTGGAATCTGTGTTGATGTCTGCCCTTATGGCGGGATAAAATTTCATCCCGACATCGGCGCCATCATCTGTACTCAGTGCGGTGTCTGCGTTGACAACTGCCCGGTTGGTGCCCTCGAGATGGTGGAGTAGTTAAACAATAAATAGACGTGACCCCTGTTTTTTGTTTTTGTAGCCACGTTCGCTGACCGCGGTCACGAGAGTTTTTCACAAATCCATAATCAATCTATCGGTTAACTGTGAAAATAATAGCAATAATGGGAAGCCCCCGGAAGGGTGGAAATACCGACCTTCTTCTGAACTCGTTCTTAAGAGGGGTCAAGGAGGGGGGAGGGGAGTATGAGAAGCTGTCAATCTCCGATCTTCTTATATCTTCCTGCCGGGAATGCCTGGACTGTGAAGAGACCGGTGAATGTGTCATTCAGGATGATATGCAGCCGGTTTACGGTAAGCTTTTAAAAGCCGATAAGATAGTTCTGGCCTCTCCTAATTTCTTCTATGGTTTTCCGGCTCAGATGAAGGCTTTAATCGACCGCGGCCAGGCTCTCTGGTCGCGCAAGCATATCCTCCATAGAACATCGGATGCGGCGGATTATCCCGGGAAACCGCTACCAAAAGAAGCATTCGCTCTGCTGGTGGGAGCCACCGCCGGCAAAAATCTCTTTGCCGGCCAGCTCAATACCATCCGCTATTTCCTGGAACCGCTGAAAGCCGCGCTAACTAGAAGCCTGCTCTTCCGGAAGATTGAGAAGAAGGGAGATATCTCGCGCCATCCTACCGCGCTGGATGAGGCTTATCAGGCAGGGAGTAAATTTGCAGATATAAATGCAGGCAGTGAAAGGTGATCGGTAAACAGTAATCGGTGATCAGTAACTAGCCCCGGTTCCCTGGAGTCGTGTTACCGATGACTGATAACGGGTAACCGATTACTGTTCTTTTCCGCTTACTGATCACTGCTTACCGCGTACCTTTTCTTTTACTGCTTATTATCCTCTCCCTGGTATCCCATAGCCCGCAAAAAAGCGGCCAGAACTTCCGGATCGAACTGACTCCCCGCGTATTTTTTGATCTCTTCCACAGCGAAGAGCTCGGACTTCGCTTCCCGGTAAGGCCGGGTAGAAGTGATGGCGTCAAAAGCGTCGGCTACGGCAATAATCCGGGAGCCCAGCGGGATGTCTTCCCCGGATAACCCCTCCGGATATCCGGTGCCATCGAAGTTCTCATGGTGATATTTGATCAGCTCAATGATCTCTTTCAATTCATCGATCGGGCCCAGGATCTGGGCGGCAATCAGCGGATGGCGGTGGATATGCTCCATCTCTTCCTGCCGGAGCGACTCGTCCTTATCAAGGATTGTGTCGCTGATTCCGATCTTTCCGATATCATGAAGCGCGGCAGCCACCCGGATATTCTCGACTTCGGCGGGGGATAGTCCCATCTCCTCCGCGGTCCGCACCGAGTACTCAGTAACCCGCAGGGAGTGGTCCCTGGTATCTGGATCTTTGGCTTCCAGAGTTCGAGCTAAGGCTTCAATGCTCTTGATGAATGATGATTGGATCTTCCGGCTCTGCTCCAGGACCTTCTTCTCGAGATTGCGCTGGTAGTCAAGGTTCTCCAGGATGAGTGCTCTCTTCTGGAGGGCCATCTCAACACTGATGGTGACGTCATCCAGCCGGAAGGGCTTAGTGATGTAGTCATAGGCCCCCGATTTGAGGGCCTGGATCGAGACGTCGATATCATTTAAAGCAGTCAGCATGATAACGGCAATCTCGTCATCCCGTTTCCGGATTAAATCCAGAAGTTCGATTCCGCTCATCCCCGGCATCATAATATCGGTCAGGATGACGTCGTATTGATTTTCCCGCAAACGACCGACTGCCTCATTGGCACTGGCGGCGGTATCGCAGAGATATCCCTCTCCTTCCAGGATTGTTTTAAGAACGGTCCTGATCGCTTCTTCATCATCAACGGCCAGGATGTGGATATTGGAGGGATTTATTTCTTTATGCCGCGCGGTCATTTTTAATAAAAATAGATATTATGTTTCTATTTCGGGGGTGATCGAAAAAATAGAAACAGGGGAGAGTTTATATTCTTTCCTTCAAGGAATCGATTGCCCCATTCGGGATATTATCGGGCGGAGAGATATCCCGGATCATGAGGTTGATCCAGAGCAGATGGAGCTGTTCGTCTTTGAGGATTGAGGTGGAGAGCAGCAGGGGGTGATTATTTACCGGATTGGTATATTCAAAATCTTCAATCGCCCGGCGCGATTTAAAGGTTCGGTCAATAATATCCGCCGGTCCATCCCCGAGCGTGGTCACCGGCCGATAGAGCAGATTTTCACCCGCTAGACTCAGCGCGGTCCGGGCCGCCTCATTGAGGGCAATAATCATCCCGTCCTGATCGACGGTGACAATTCCGGATTCCAGATGCTTGAGGATGGCCTGGCTGACATCCTTCTGCCAGGAGACATCTTGAAAGAGGAGCGCGTTCTTAATCGCGAGGGCGAAGAAGGTGGAGAGGATAGAGAGAAGCTCCAGGTCAATCCGGGAGAAAGGCTCTCCCGTGAACCGTTCCCCGCAGGCGACCATGCCGATCAGCTTCCCCTTTGCCAGGAGTGGGATGGCCATCACGGCCTGGAGCTGCTCCAGGTCTCGTTGGACCTCCCAGGTGTCCGGAGAGTTAAAAGTGGTATCCAGTTCACGCTTTCGCAGGATCCGTTGGTGTTTGCTCATCCAGGCCGCCAGCCCTTTCTCATGTTTGAGGAGAAAATTCTTGGTTAGATCGGAGTCCATCCAGGATGACTCTTGTATAGCAAACTTCCCGCTCTCCGACTGATAGAGAAGGAGAGAGACTTTACGTACATCAAAGGCGTCCCTGACTGTCTCGACCAGAACGCCGAGAAGACGTTTCAGGTCGAAGATATTGAGTAATGCTTGGGAGTACTGTTGCAGGATGCGAATGTAATACTGGGAGATTTTTGTCTCAATGGGAGCGGACTGTTCTGCCGGTTCAGAGTGAATTACCTCAGTTAAAGTTGCCACCGAGGGAGGAGAATCGCCCTGGAATTGGTTATTTTGCTCAGCCAATCCCTTCCGGACCCAATGGATAAGCTCATAATCTTCAAATGGAATCTTTAATATTTTAAAGACATCGAGCTCAGCCGCGCCTTTCGCCAGCGGAGAATGAGTAGACTGGACCAGCATGATCACCGGGAGAGAGTTTTTGGCTTCCCGCATCCGGTGGAGGATGGAGATGCTCTCGCCCATGTCGAGCTTTGAGTCCAGAATTATTAAATCAAGTACTCCCTGGGCCAACCGCTCAATAATTTCTCCTTCTCGCGAAGAACTGATCACCTGGCAGGTCTTCCCCAGAAGCTGCTTGATATTTTTTCTGCGAAAGATGTCTCCTGATGCTATTAAAACGGTAGCCATTGAGTGATACCTCAAACTCAGTTAAAAATAATAAAGTTGATAGATTTGTAATTGGATAATAGAATAGTAAATATAGCCATTCGGCTATTGTTTGTCAAGGCGGCAAATGAACATGACGAATGATGTTATTGGAGATGCTTATACAGATGTGTCGCGTGATCTTCTGTTAATTGTGAAAGGTGAAGTTCTATGAATACTCGGCTAAGAGATGTTGGTGATTATAGTTATAAAAACCGAAAAATAACGCAGACTCGAATAATTAAATATATATTTAGGCATATTTTGTGCCCATTCTATTCATCAGAATCAGATTATTATATGGAGAAATATATTAGAGATTGTGAGATAGAAGAACATGTAAATATGGAATTGGATTGGAGAGTGGCAGATAAAAATGACATCCCAAGTTTTAAGGAATTTTTACCTTGTTTTAAAATTAATCTATTCAAAAAAAGATTTTTTAACGAGGAGCATTGTTTAATAGCTATTTGCAATCGGAAGATCGTCCATTATTGCTGGTTTGCCTATGAAATGGATTACTATGTGAAAGAGATGAACTATTTGGTAAATGTTCTTCCGGATAAGGTGTATATATATGATGCTTATACCCGTCAAGATTTTCGTGATAGGGGGATTCATCAGGAAGGTTATCGATGGATCAACCGACAGATGGCTGTTAGAGGAAAGAAGTATTCAATAACTATGATGGATCTCAAAAATCTGAACTCCATATTTACAGCGCTTCAAGTCGGTTTTAAATTGAAGGGTAGCATCGTATATCGCCGGATCCTCTGGCTTGAAAAGACCCGCTTTATTCCGAGCGTGCAGATATGAAAACTACCTGGCGGATAATAGATAATTTGGAAGACCTTCAGGGGATAAAAAAGGAGTGGAACGTTCTTCTGGAGGAGAGCGGGGTAGAATCTATCTTCATGACATTTGAATGGATTATCTCCTGGCTGGAAGTGTTTGGGGAAGATGGGGAGATGCTTATCCTGAAAGGGGAAGGGGAAGGATGGAAGGGGATATTTCCACTCTTCCGACGAGTAAGGTCGCTCCCGCTGGGGAAACTGCGGACTATTTCTTTCATCGGGGAACCCCTCTCCGACCGGTGTGACTTTATTATCACCGGGTATAGAGCCAAAGCTATTGAGGCGTTTCTTGCCTACTGCCGGCAACATCGTAATGATTGCGACCTCCTCCGACTAGGGCAGATCCCCGCCGACTCCCCGACTGCCCGTCTACTTAAGAAAAAATTGGCCAGCGGGAAACTGAAGTTTAACTGCCGGGTTTGTGACCGGTCCCCCTATATCCCGCTGCCAGGTTCCTGGAATGAATACTTCCAGACTTGCTCCCGGTCTTTTAAAAAGAAGATCAGGAAGTACTTCCGGGCTATCCGGGAGAAGGGGGAGATCCGGATAGCTGAATTACCTCCATCACCGGAGACCCGGGATATACTCCTGGGTATATCCGGCCGGAGCCTCAAATTCCAGAGAGGGGTTGCTTTCTTTTCTCTGCCCGGGATGAATGAGTTTATGAAGATCCTGCTCCCCCGGATGTGGGAAGCCGGATTGCTCAAACTCACCGCCCTCTATCTTGATGACCGTCCGATTGCGTACGATATCGGATTCAAATATCACGATAAGATCTGCTCATACGAAAGCGCTTTCGACCAGGAATATGCTCAGGCCGGTGTGGGGCACCTCTTGCTGAGGTTGTTGATTGAGGATGCCATCAAGGATAACTGCCGGGAGTTTGACCTCCTCCGGGGCGAGGAGGCCTATAAGTTCTCCTGGGCCGACCAGCTCCGTGAACACCTGGAATTCACTATCTATCACCCCGGGTTACTCCCCGACCTGATTCACTGGGGATATCACCTCAAGCGGCTGGCCCGGTTTCTGGTAAGGAAAGAGTATCGCTTTTTTGGGGAAAAGGGGTTTATCCAGGGACTCAGACAATGGCTTTCCCTGGGACCGGACCATTCCCGTCAGGAACTGTTGGTGACGGCCACGACCCGGAAAGGCGGTTTTTATCTGAAGGTTCTGACCGATCTGGAGGAAGTACGGGATCTGGAAGGCGATTGGAATCTCTTGCTCGATCGAAGCGGGATCAGGTCAATCTTTATGACCTATGAATGGATCATCTCCTGGCTGGAAGTTTATGGTGATGGGGGGGAGATTATGGTTCTGGCTGCTTACCGGAATACGGAGTTAATCGGAATCTGCCCCTTAATCTTACGGAAAGGAAGGTTTATGCGCTGGTCCGTTCGGCTGATCGAATTCGCCGGCGACCCGCAGAGTGACAGCACCGATCTGATTCTGACGGGGAGGAAGGAAGAGATAACCGAATTATTCTGGGATTACCTCTGGGAGATCCGTTCCCGTTGGACCTTGGTCCGATTGGGGGAGATTTCGGGAGCTTCGCTTAATCTGACCATATTGGGCGATATTTTCAAGAACAGAAAAGTTTCTCATCATTTTCGAACATGCTCCTATGCTCCTTTTTTAACTCTAAACAAAAGCTGGGACGATTATTTGAAAAGCCGCTCGAAAAAGTTTCGGAACCGAATGCGGAGTGATCTGAGGAGGATAAGGCAGGCAGGAAAGGTGAAGTTGTCGAAAGTTTCCCCTTCTCCGGAGGTATGGGAAACAATCATTAATATAAATTGTCAGAGTCAAAAAGCGGCCCGAGGGATAAATATGTTTGCTGATATCCGGGCCCGAGAATTTATGAGAAGGGTAATGGAGAGGTTTGAGGACTATGGATGGTCGGATATTAAATTGTTACTTTTTGATGAACTGCCAATCGCATACCGGATTGATTTTTTCTATGATAACCGGCTCCTCCTCTATAATAGCGCGTTCTTGCCTGATTATGGTAGATACCATCCGGGTTATGTTATCCAGGGGTTGAATATCCAGGAAAATATTAAGAAGGGAACCCAAGAGATGGATTTTTCAAGGGGTGGTGAGCGCTACAAGTACTACTATACCAATGAATTCCGTTACAATCGCGAGATCATTATTTTTAATAATACATTATTGGCCCGTGGATTAAGGTTGATATATTCGGCAAAAGAATTTGTACAACGTCTCACCGGGAAAGGATATGAATTCGAGGCAGCACAGGTTCAATTCATTTCGACCAGACAAAAGCAAGAAGTGAGTGGGTGGAAAGCAAGGGAGCATATCCTGCTCGTGGATGACGACCCGGTTATTCTCAAGAAGTTGAAACATATTATAGGTGAAGCCGGTTACTGGGTTTCTTCGGCGACCAACGGGATGGAAGCTCTCACCCGGGTAAAAGAAGAACCTCCGGATCTGATCATCTCCGATATCATGATGCCGGAGATGGATGGCTATGAGTTCTGTCGTCATATCAGGTCCCATCCGGCTACCGCGCTTCTTCCCTTTATCTTTCTCACTGCTAAAGATAAGATCGATGACCGGATCGAAGGGATCAGACTTGGGGCGGACGCGTATCTGACCAAGGCTTTTCATCCCTCGGAGTTGCTGGCGATAGTCCGCAACGTGCTGCTGCGTCATCAACTTTATCTTGAACAGGCCCAGATAGATAAACTTACCGGCTTGCCAAACCGGAAGGGGATAATGGATGAATTAACCGAACAGATTACTATAGCCCGGCAATATCAGCGCTTATTTAGTTTGGCAATGATCGACCTGGATAATTTCAAGGCAGTCAATGATCGGTATGGGCATCCAACCGGGGATCGGGTCTTAATTCAATTCGCTGAACTGCTAGCCCATGAGGTGAGAGAGCAGGATAAAATAGGGCGTTGGGGAGGGGATGAGTTCTTGGTCCTTCTGCCGGAGACTTCGGAATCAGATGCCAGCGCGTTACTGGAAGTGATTCGTGAGAAAGTAGCGGGCTTTAACTGGGAATGGGAGAAGGGGAGGATCACAGTCCCAATTACGATAAGCGCCGGGGTTGCCGAGATGCGGCAATCCGATCAGGATATAAATGAGATAATAGAACGGGCCGACCGGGTGTTCTATCGGGCAAAGAACCGGGGGAAAAATCAGGTAGTTGTCTCGGAAGAACCGGGCGAGGCGCCAAGGTCATTGCCTCCTGCCGCGGAGTAAGGAGGGCGGTCTCAGACCGAAACTTCCGAATTCACTAGGGTTATCCAATTGGGGAGAGTGTAAGGGGAGCGCGTATTCCAGGAGAAGCTGAGATCCCGTCTCCCCTTAGCAAATCCAGAATTTTTCCAGAACTCTAGGCAGGGTCGGTTTCGGTTGGTAGGGATAAATTCAGCGAATACCTGATTGAGGCCGAGAGTCTGCACCCGGGTGATTGCCGTATGAAGCATGGTTTCTTCCACTCCTCTCCCCATCACCCGGCAACTCAGGATAAAGTCCACGATTTTTCCCCGGTCATTTTCAGTTTTCAGGCTGATGATCCCGGTCAGGCCGGAGTCTCCGAACTTATCCGAAACCCGGAAAGTCCATAACTCATGGCCGGGTTTTTTCGCCCAAGTATATAATTCCGGCTCGGTCATCCTCCGGGTGGAGAGATTCATCTGGTTGGTCTTATTCAATAACTGGGCGGTCCGGGGAAGATCCCCCGTGCTTAATTTTTCGATCTTTACGGTTATTTCCAGGCTCTGGAGCCATTTTTCCATCGAGCCAAGATTAATTTCCATGGCCTGGCGTTTTCGCTCCGAGACGTACATCTTTGTTCTCGAAGAGTCTTCCCGGCTGATGGAAGGAGCGTCAAAGCAGCGAAGCCCCAGCAAGATTTGCTTATAGAATATTGGGTCTTCCGGCCATTCCGGAACCAATACCTCGGGGAGAGTTGCCTTTACCCGAGCCCGTTCGACCGGGTTATCGTCGATGAAAACCGCTGAATCAAGGCCGAGATTCAACTCCGAGATCAGGTCGATAATATTCCGGGCTTTGTCTTTCCAGTTAATCTTCCAGCCGGCGAAATCGTCGAGAGTCAGGAACATCTCCGGACGTTTATTGATGGCTTCTATTGCTGTTGTTTCTTCATTCTTGCTCACTATTCCCAGTAAAATTCCCCTATTGGTTAAAGCTTTCAGTCCGCGCTGGAAGTCAACATATGCCTCCCCAATCGGGTCATGTCCTCCCAGTATGATCTTCTCCCATCCGAGATCACCTACAATACCTCCCCATAAGGTGTCGTCCAGATCGAGAATGATCAGTTTTCTAGCTTTTCCCGTTATCCCCCGTAAGGCGGCCTTAATCTCTCGGGCTGCTCTCTGAAACACGATATTTCCGAACGCGATCTTGCCCATGTACCATAATTTTGGGGAAAATGCATCTTTCCCGGCGCCAATAATCCAGTTTTGCGCGTTTAAAAGAAAGATATTCGAGGCTTCTTGCATGTTATCGGCCAGTCGCAGGTTCATGCGCGCCAGAGTAACCCCGATCCCGATCCCGGACTTCATATCCAGAAGCCCGGTCCCCCGTGGATATGAGGGAAGTATCCAGGTTGGGATAAAGAGGTATTTGAGGCGCTTGCCGATAGTTAGCAGTAGGGACGAGAATTCATCGACTTCTTGCAGGATCCGCTCTTCTGTGGTGTGCTCATAGTTCATGATCCGGTTGAAGGAGGGAATAACGCTCTTCGGTTGAGTCCAGACTACTGCCAGGTCCGGGTTCTTTTGCCAGCACTCAAGGGAGTTATCGAGCAGCACTCGGATAACCTGGTTAAATGGGGAGATCAGGGGAATAATCTCGGGGGGGGAACTTCCCCCCCTGAGATAGGCGGCGAGGTTGTCGATCGTGAAGTCTGAGATCAGTAAGCATTTATATTGCCGGTTCTCAGTCATTTTAAGAGTGAAGTGATATAATCGGCTAAAGTAGTGGTTGTCTGAAAAGGATTGGATAGCAGGGTTTTCTCATCGGTCAATGATATTGTAACCCCGAACCTGTCCTTGATTCGGTTCTCAATGGCAACAATGAGATTTACCATCCCTAGCGAATTGAGCTGACTGAGAATAGGGGTATCTGTGTTCTTTTCTAATTTACGACCTTCCGGTAACAGAGGGTTGACCTCATCAAAGGCCCGAAATAAAGCCGCGATTACTTTCTGTTGCATAATGAAATATTCAGGTGTGGGTTAGATATATAATCAATCAGCTTATTCTATTGTGGGAATATAGTAATTACAAGTTGAAAATCCCTGATTTTATTAATTTGAAATATGGAACTTTAGAATCTCGTTTAATTTATCTTGTCTTTAAATTATGATTATGCAATATTAAGTATAATGAAGACTGATAGAAAAATCCTGCAAAATCGAATAGATAAATCGGAGAAAGTATCCTCCGATCGGAAGTAGCTTGAAGAAAAGGCCGCTCACGAGCAGAAGATAGAGGCGATAGGCAGAATGGCCGGAGGGATCGCCCATGATTTTAATAATATTCTGGCCGGGATTGTTGGTTACACCACTCTGTTGAAGGAAGGTTGTTAGCCTCAAAGTCCGGCCTCGGCCGATCTTGAGTCGATTGAAAGATTGGTAATGCGGGGGGCGGAACTATCCCGGGCGCTCCTGATATATTCCCGGAAGGGCAAGTATACCAGGGCGAAACTGAATCTCAATGAGCTTGTCAATGAAGTCGGCGGAGTAATTCGCCGGACAATGAGCAAAGATGTAAAGATGGAGGTTCGACTTGCTCCTGACCTTCCGGAGATTATCGGCGATCGCGGGTATATCTACCAGGCGGTTATGAATCTCTGTTTAAACGCGGTTGAGTCCATGCCTGATGGGGGAGTACTTACTATTACTACATCGATTCTGTTTCCGGACGCGAGTAGCTTTCAATCTCATCCTTTTCTTGAGAGAGGTTCATCTGTCGCGGTTACTGTTTCAGATATCGGGATAGGAATTGAAGATGAGACCCGCAAGTTAATCTTTGAGCCGTTTTTTACCACCAAGGCACGCCAGCCGGGGAAGGGGTTGGGGCTCTCCATGGTGGCCGGGATTGCCGAACGCCATGGGGGATCCATCGAGGTGGAGAGCGAACCCGGTCGGGGGAGCGTATTTACCATACTTCTTCCGATTGGTGAAGAACCGAAACCAGTTCCAATAGTTCAGCCTGTAGCTGAACCCGGCATCGGAACCATTTTAATCGTTGATGACGATGAGGATTTTCGTTCCACCCTGGGTCGCTGGCTGGAGGGGCATGGCTTTCGGGTGCTTACCGCGGCTGGTGGAGAGGGGGCATTGAAATTCCTGAAGGATAATAAAGAAAAAATCTCATTGGTCCTGCTTGACATGATTATGGAAGGAATGGGCGGTGCCGATGTCTTCCGGAAATTGAAGGATATTAATCCTAATCTGTTGGTTATTATCTGTTCGGGAGGACCCCTTGATGATATCTGCCGCCGGATGATTGATGAAGGGGCGCGGGATTTTATTCAGAAGCCGTTTAAATACGAGACATTAGAAGATAAAATCCGGGAATTCATCTCGCAATGAGCCAGGGGAAAAGAAACAAGATATTGGCTGTGCGAGGAGTCATCAAGTCGATTGTCAGACCGTTGTTATTGCGGATTTTTAATGCCGGAGAATTTTTCAGGAAAGGTCTTCTTCCGACACCGATACTGGCGTACCATTCCCTTGATAAAAGTGGATCTTCGATCTCGCTTGATCCGGATATTTTTCAACAACAGCTCGCTTTTCTTGCTTCTCGGCGATACAAGGTATTAACATTATCCGAATATGGAAGATATCTCCGGGAAGGTCGTAAATTGCCGATCCCATCGGTGGTATTAACCTTTGATGATGGTTTCGCTAATTTTTTAGAGGAAGGATATCCCGCCTTGAAGAAGTATGGATATCGGGCAACAATTTTTATTCAGACCGACTATATCGGCAAAAAATCCAGTTTCTCGAAAGATCTGTCTTTTCAGATAATGGGATATTCGGATCTGCGATTTTTGCAGAAAGAAGGATTTGAATTCGGTGCGCATACTTGTTCGCATGTCTCTCTCACCGGAATTCCTCTTTCCCGGGCTAGAACTGAGATTGTTAAATCAAAGGAAATATTGGGAGAAGTATTGGGGGAAGAAGTGACTTCTTTCTGTTATCCATTCGGGGATTACAATCAAAAAATTGAGGAGATTGTTCAGGGGGCGGATTATCAGACTGCGGTAACTCTGGATGTGGGCAATACAAATAGTCGTAAGAATTTATTGGCTCTGCGGCGGGTTGTGATAGGGCCCAGGATAGTTCCAGCGTATTTTAAATTAATTTTAGGTGGTAACTTCCAAATCTACCATAATCTTTTTCAGCTTCCGCTTCGGTGAGTTCTCTGCCAATTGAAAAATTTCAGATAAGTTTGGTAATTTTTCGATATTTACATATAAAATTAAATATGAGAATATTATCTGAATAATCTGGAGATCAATAATATATGGATTTTAAAAATATTAAACGTACTATTTTAATCGGTTTGCTTTTGCTGCTCCCCTGGGGGTGTAGCAGTACTCCTCCTCTTCTCCCTGAGCAGGAACTGAAAGAGAGCAGGGATACCCAAACTCTTTCAACGGAGAATGATGAGAAACTATGGGGGGGGGAAGGGCTCTCCCATGACCCTAAACAAGTTGCTCAGGCGCGAATGCGGACTATGAGTTCTTATCATGAAAACTATTTGGTTGGAGCGGGTGATATAATAGAAATAATTTATAATTTTCGATATGAGCTGACACCGGAAGAATATATCCTGGAGATCCAGGATGATCTTAATATCCAATTATTATTTAATTCGGCAATATCTCGTAATGTTCGGATTAGGATGGACGGGAAGATTACTTTACCCTTAATTGGAGAGATCGCGGTGGCAAATAAATCCACCCAGGAGGTACAGCAAGAGCTCTTCGAAAAATATTCCCATTATATCAAGGATCCGGTAGTGACCGTAGAAGTTCAGAAGGGGAATGTAAAAATTCAGGAGCTCAAGAAAGCTATCACTACCGCCGCCCGCGGTCAGAGCAAGTTAATTCCCGTTCGCCCGGATGGAATGATTACCTTGCCCATGATTGGCGATGTTCAGGCCTCCGGTCTTACTATTCCCGAGATAAGACATGAGATTAATAGAAGATATTCAGTCATTGTGCGTAATTTGGATACGACAGTGATTCTGAAGAAGATAATAAGCAATCAAATCTATGTTCTGGGAGAAGTATACCGACCGGGCGTTTTTACCACTCCCTATCCGGTTACTTCCATACAGGCTATTGCGATGGCAGGTGGACTTAAAAATGATGCTAATGAAGATAGTATTGTTGTTCTTCGAGATGTGGGACTTCCGGTCCCGAAGGGAATTCGGATAGATCTGGGGCAGCTCTTCAGCATGGAAAAGAGTAGTTTATCCGAAGAATGGGAAGTCAGGAGAAAGAAGCTCGAATTAAAATTGTCGAAAGAGGGAATCACGGATATAGCTCAGATTCGGGCGGCGTATTCGGATTTGGGTGACTGGACCTTTATTCATAACGATGTAGCCCTCCGGCGAAATGATATTGTCTATGTTCCGAAATCCTTTATTGGCAGTGTGGATAAGTTTATTGACCAGTGGTTTACCCGGGGAGTTTACAGTGCCTTCCCGGCCGACTCTACCATGGATTTCATACTGGACACCTGGGATGTCATCCATATAGATGAGAGGCGAACCTATAGCATCAATGAGAATGATAATATAATTGTGGGTGAGTAGCTAGACTCTACTCGAAAAAAATTTCGAGCAGTAAATCCTAAATTCTAACTTCTAAATCCTAATATTGAAATTCTAAATAAATTTCAACTACAATTGACCGATATTTCAAAAAATTAATGTTTTCGGTATCATTTATTGGGATTTGTGCCAGCGCCTTTTTTGTTATTTAGGATTTCAATATTTTTAGCCCGAGATGATCTCAGATCATTTTTCGGGTAGATATTAGGATTTTAGAGCTTACGAGTTTTTAGAGTAAGCTCTAGCTAGTGCTTACTCGAAAAGGTAACAGGCAAAAGAAAACAATAGCAAGGGAGGGTCAAAAACCGAAGGAAAAAAGTTGAGAAAAAGCTTGTAAAAATGCCGCAACATGCTACAGTAAGCTAACTAACGACAATTAGGAGGCTTAAAATGAAAGCATGTGCGGCACATTGTAATCTACCATCATCTACCACAGTCGGCAACTTATTTTTTCCGGTACCTGATACGGAATTTCATGATTTTCTCCTGCAAATCGACGAATTAGTTGAATTTGCTCCTGAGATACTGGAAGCAATCGAACTCGATCAGGATACGCTTGGCAAAGAGAAGAAAAAAGTACGCCAGGATGATAAACGATTTATTGAAGAGATGACAGGAGTGTTGCCGGGTATACAGATTAAAGACTATACAGTCAAAGATTATGAACTAACCCTGGAGACAGGCCGACCCCGAATGCCGGCTTATCTGGTCTGTGTATTCTTAATGATGCGGGGAAAAGATGGTTCCGTGACAAAAAAGAGGGACGTAACATTTCAGAGAGAATCGATGTCTCTACATGTACTTTTGCAGGAGCGAGGATATAAATTGCCGGCGCCAACTACGATCCTGGATAATATTAATGCTGTCAGTGCTGAGACCCGGGACATGATGTTTGATAAGCAACTCAGTTTTATTCTGCGAGAAGAGTTGGACGATTATAAAAAACTGTTCATCGACTCAACTCATGCGAAAGCCAACAGTGCATGGCCGACGGACTCCAGGATCTTAACTGGCTTATTGAAGAGATGTCACCGGATGGGGCAGCATTTAGAGGAGGTATTTGGGTTGCCCGACTTCCATGCCGGGTGGATGAATCTCTGGTTGCGGAAGATGAAGAGCCTGGATTTCAAAATCAATATGACTGCCGGTAAACCTAACTCCAAGGGCAAAGTAAAAAACTTTTATCGTGAGTTATTAAAACACGGACGCAAGGGTGTAAAACATCTGGACAAAGAATTGGAGCAGTTTGAAGAGAAATATCAGCCGTTCGATAATATATTTCCCAGCAGGCGTGAGATGCTCCATCAGGTATTGCAGCAAATGCGAGAGGATATCGGAGATGCATACAAAGTAATCCGATACACCGAGGAACGGATCTTCGAGGGGAAAGTAAAAGGCTCACGAGATAAGGTATTGAGTTTATCGGATAAAACGGCCGCTTATATCAAGAAGGGCGGCAGGGAACCGGTGATTGGATACAAGCCTCAAATAGGAAGAAGCGAACATGGGTTTATAACCAGTCTGATCGTGGAAGAAGGGAACCCAGCGGATAGCACAAAATTAATTCCTGTATTTCAGGATGCTGTTTCTCGGACGGGAGTTGTGCCGGATATGGTTAGTGCTGACGATGGGTATGCGTGGGGGGACGGGAGAGATCATCTTCTGGGGTGTGGGGTCAGTGTAATGAGCCTCAGCGGATCCAAGGGCAAGAAGCTGATCGGCGAGAAGGATTGGGAGAGCGAAGAATATCAAGAAGCGAGGGATGACCGCTCCACAGTCGAATCCTTAATCTTCGTATTGAAGTATTGCTATTACTTCGGACGTATGTGGAGGAGAGGAATAGAAGCAGTGCGGGCTGAAATGTTGGAGAAGGTATTGGCCTACAATTGCTGCCGGATAATCCACGAGAGGCAGAAGAAAAAACGAGAACAGCTTAAGCGGGCCGCTTAAACAGCGGAGTTGACTACCGTCAGTCATAAAGTGCGGTAGGAATGTATTTGCCGAAGATTGATGGAGTGAATATCACGGATAAATTGCCTGGTAGGCGCTACTGAGAAGTGAATTTTCATGCGGCTGCCCAAAGGCGGGCCTCAAGGGGCGAGTTCCGGGAGGCTTTTCGAGTAAGCACTAGCTAAGATATACCGATTTTTGTCTCAAAACTGAAAAAAAGATAGATCAATGCGTCACTTTCTCCAAGTAATTTATGCCCGTCGTTCTATAATTATTACCGCGTTTCTTAGCGTGGTTATAATTACCGGTCTGTTGTCGTTTTGTGCATCTCCCGTCTATCGATCAACCGCGAAGATTTACGCGGAAGAGAAACGGGAGGTCAGTCCTTTTGCGCTTCCCGATATAATGGGAAGAGATACGGAACTCTTTATTCAGACTCAGATGGAGATGATCTTGAGTTATACGGTTATGGAGAGGACCGTGAAGCAACTGGGGTTGGTTAAAAATTCCCAGAGACCCCATGCCCTTCTCCTGGCGGTTGACGAACTGCAGCGGCGTACGATTGTCAGTACCCGCTCGGGTCCGAAGGAAAACCCGTCCGAGACCACAATAGGACGTTCCAGTATTATTCTGGTCAGTGTGGACGCGCGCACACCTGATGAGGCGGCCTTAGCCGCCAACACCATTACCGATAATTACCGGGAGTTTTTCTTTGAAGTCAATGGAGCTCAGGCAAAAGATGTTTATCATTTTTTAAGCGACCAGCTCGATCAAGCTTATCGGGAGAT